>JAABUW010003632.1_pt1 | contig 21807 bp, 28 predicted proteins | sample 5560081 | NCBI WGS metagenome assembly JAABUW01 (sample SAMN10711882, study PRJNA513363) | rock metagenome | isolation source: Antarctica rocks | place: Antarctica: Victoria Land, Knobhead sud
ATGCTCCCTTCCGTCTGCTCCGGAGGACAAGACTGTACTTGCTCTGGAAGCCTCTGCCGTTTCAAACTGCTGTCCTCCTTGGACCTGCTGTTCTACTGCCGAAAGGAGTGGCTAGCAAACCCTGCTGACTCACATGCCAACAACTGTATGGCGACAATGTCCATGTACAAGTTGTACAGTACAACACATGCAGCTTGTATGCACTGTCCTCATGATTGCACATATATATCTATTGTTACATTTTTCATGAATATGTATATTATCACATATGTATATTAATCACACACATAGCGGAGCATATATATACCTGTAACTGAATCTATTTATGTAATCATACACACATGTCTCTGGACTCCAGAGCTCAGAGCTGAGCCCTGCTGTATGCATGCATCACTTTGCATTATGTCGCCAAAGCACAGTCTGACCTACTGTACACAAAGAATTAAGGCCAGCAAAGTTACCAGTGATTGCTGATTCCAGCTTGCAGGTGCGCCCGCTCTACTCCCTTTCTCAGCAGCGTCCGCATCAATTGCACAACATTGGACACCAATCACCAATGCAATTCTGCTGCAAGCGCAACATGCAATGCTTTTAAGACACAGACTGCAAGCAAGCTAGGGTTGTTCTAGAGCATGCATGGGTTGAGGTGGAGAGACTGTCAGGCGACAGGTCATGCCTTATATGAAATTGCAAGCGGGCAGTTCTGTAGGCTTGTGGGACAGCCTGTCTGCGACTGAGTCCACACTGCTGCTCAGTTGCACAAGTATGCAACAGTCCACAACTGCTGCTCAGTTGCACAGATATGCAACGTGGACGTGCCATGTCATGCTTTGGCGCGCTGGGCCAAACTTGCTGTGCTGCGCTGTGTTGTGCCGGGCTGTGCCATGCCGTTGAATGTCATGCTGTGCAGTGAGCAGACTAGCAAAATGGTTTGCAACTTTGCCTACTGCCTCATTATACAAGTCCTCTGCAGGTCACCTGGCTGCTGGCTTTGGAAGCCCTCCCTACTGCCCGTGCTGAATGACCGAGGGAAGCACTTCAGGCACACCTAAAACCCACAAGGCTCAGGCCTCACTGAGGCAACCCAACAAAGCAAATGATGCACGTCTGCACTCACACCCTCATAAGCTGTTTCACATACCATTCGTCTGTACTTCACATCAAAACAATACTGCTCGGGCTCACAAGCATTCATCAAAATTCATTTTAAACCACAAAACAGAGCTGCTAAGCATATAAGACAGCAAATTTGTACACATTTTGTGTGCAATGATCGTATCAGGAGAAAACACATACTTGATCCACAAACAGCAGACAAGGCTGCATAGAGTACAAATGCAGATTGAGAGCAGCTTGCTGAGACAGATAAACCTACAGGTCAATGTGGAGGTTACTGTGTCCAAATGCCTTGAAACAAAGACATCAGCTGTTACACGTATAGGCTCAACAAGTACACACGGGAGCTACACTATCAATAAAGGCGCCTTCAAAGCAAGTCAGAGCACGCCTGCTGCTCAAGCCTAGACCTAATAGACGCTCTTTTGACGCTTTTCATGCTTGACTCAGTGCGCTGAAAAGGACTTTGTTCCCATGTGTGCCCACTTGCATCCTTCCAGAAGGCCTTTTTACGGGACCTTGGCAGAACCTGCTCAGGCCCAACACCATTCTCGGCAGTGTCGTACTCTGCAGCCAGCGCAGGGTACAATGACTGCAGCGAGTTGCAGATGCAAGCCTTCTTGCTGGCACAGTAGGGACAACCACGGTTGAGGCCAATGCGGCTTCGGGCACTTGCCACAAACAGGTGTGATTGGCTTTTGGGGCATTTGGTACAGATCCAGTGCACCATCTTGTGGCTTCCTGCCGTGATCTTGTCAGGATCAAGACCTGCTCTGCAGTTCCTCTCAAAGTCAAACTCCAGCATTGCAGGGTGTTGGCTCTGTGTCAAGCTTGGTCGTCTGCTCCAGGGTTTACTGATATTTGAGCACTTCGGACAACCGCTTTGGCCGTCAACTTTGACATATATTTGGGCTTGCCAGCTGTGACCACACGATGGGCAAAGCCAATGCCTGCGGGTGGTACTGCGTGCCATGACCTGGTCTGGATTTAGCCCATTCTTGGATGTGTCCCAGTACATTGCCACAGCTGGGGCCACAGTCAACAACGAGTTATGTTGGCACAGACTGTTGTTGGTGCAAAATGGGCACTGAGTGTCCGAATTCTGCCTATCATTGACGGTGGCCAACCATTCATGCGGCAGCCCACACAGACACTGGTCACAACTCCACCAGACACGTAGGTGACTGCTGGCTGTGATCCGCCTGTCTCCCAAATGCTGATTTTTGGCATGATGCCACTGCCTCTGCAACTCTGGCCTGAGCAGGCTGATGTCTGGGCCTGCTGAGGACGGTTGCGGTGTTTGTTTGCAGCAACACGGTCCTGAGTATCCTGGTGCCAGCACGTTTTGGCTGTTGCAGTCAGTGTCGAGATTTTGCGGCCGCTTCAAGTCAGCATGGAAGTGCAGTCACGTACCAGTTGCTTGTCTTTTGTTCCTTAGCTGCGGTTTCGCTTCGTAAATGAAGGAACCACGACCCATAACGTGCTGCAAGCGCGGAAGCTTGGGTTGCCTGCATACAGGTCATGGCTCACGACGCAGACGATATACGGTGTAGATCTACAAGAAGACAGTTGCACTTGCCTGCTATGGGGTGGATGCCAGCTCGCGCAGCACATTCGCGCAGCCATGCTTCCGAGCTTGGCGTCTCTCACCCGCTACTCGAGGTTGAAAGAGCCACACAGCGAACACACAAAGCGTACGCCAGAGACATCGACACTAATGAGAGCTTTTGCAGCAGCAATTGCAATAATCAGGTATTACTACAATTGTTAGATTCTGCTCAGCAGGCTAAGAAGGCAATAGAAGGAGCCATGCATGCACAGTTTCGGATGTATGCCCCTGACTATGCGGCAAAGGAGTGGCAGGATTGGAAGAGGGATAACCATGAGGTGAGAGTATTGAGATGAAGCCACTAGTCGAACTTCATCGCAACAATGCTTTTGCACTGCAGTGCATGAGCCACACTATGCTTGTGTAGCAAAAGGGTACGGCCGTTGTCGTCATGGGAGTTACAGAGCCCATATGTGCATCCCAGACGTTACAACTTGTCTTCCTGAGTCAGTGACAGCTTGATATCATCGATGCCCCTTGTGCATGTTGCCATGGAACCAAAGACAAGGTCTATACAAAGGCAAGACTTGACCATAACTGGGCTATCTTGCTCACTAAGTCAACAAATTTGCAGAAAGTGGATGAGGCGTGCTCAATGATGGAGAAGAACTTTGACAACAAGTACAGATTGGACAGGGGTCAGCTGGTCGCCAAAGTCAAAGAACACTACAACTACAAGCGGAAGACTGCCAGAGGTATTTGTTGTTTGCTGTACATGTGGTGTCATGCTTTTGAAAGATAGTATGCTCGCGAGCCAACCTTATGAGCAACCTCAAGTGCATATGAAGTACGTTTGAGATTGCTTGTCAGTCTGTGCAGGCATTGCTCCTCTTGCATTCAGCAGTATTGAAGACTCTTCCTCTGAGCATGCATCCCAAGCAGGCAAGTCGACCGTCCCTGGTCAGCATATTGGTGCATGTGTGCTGCAAATTAGCATGCTCTGCTTGTGATGTCAGTCTTACTCAAGGGTTGTCAAAGCTGTACCAACTGAGCATGTCAGTGTTATATGCAAATACTTTTGTACCGTGGCTTGAATGAATGTATTACAGGCAACATCGAAGATGTTGCTCTTGGTAGAACTTCTGCATCTGCAAATACAGCTCTGGCTGGTACGTTACTGCATGTATTGTAAAGTGTGCATGCATGTCTTATGATATGCACACCCTCCATCACTACCCGCGTTGAGATACCTTGCGTGTCAGCACAAGGCACTTGACCGATCTTGATGTGATTTCTGACTTTCTGTGCGCATGACATGCACACCAAGTTACACATGTACACATGTGTATGCACATGTGTAACTTGGTGTGGCCAAAAATGTCCACAGTGTGCACATTTGCAAGCGCTATCGGAGAATAGCAAAGGTAGCTGGTTGTCCCAGAGGTGGTGGGCGTAAAAAAGGAGTGCTCTTTTGGGGGGCATCCTCGATGAGCTTGCAAGGATTCTGGGTGTCATGAACGTCACTCTGCCGCGATAGACATGAACGGCTATATGCAATATGCACAGTATGTATGGTTATAGGCGTCACGCTCTACTTAGACCTACTTCAATTTGTGTGTGTGAGTTGTTTCCATGCGGACTAGGCAGGTGCCTAAACGAACCTGGTTGATTGTTGTGACATCAATTGCAATTGTTGGGCCTTGTGGTCATGCCTTGTTTTATTGACGTCATTATCGTTATTGTCACAGCAAAGGTGATGTATGCGCTTGATACTAGAGATATATTGTAGAATATGTATATTGATATCTTTCCCTGTAGATGCTTGCATGCATGCCATACGCTGGTACAACCCAGCACTGGCGTGTGTCACTCATAAGAGCTTGCCTCAGTGTGTTTGCATGACTTACATAAGGGTCTGACGCTAGAGTTCTTCTATACAGGCCACTGCATCGCGCAACCGCCTGCAAGCGCATGCAAAGTTCATTGGCGACCAAATTGATCATGCTAAGAAGCAGGCACCTCGTGTGTCCAATGGCGCAAACATGGCTGTGCAGATGGTGGAGAGCACCTTCAAGTGGCATCAGGAACGCATGAGAGTGGCTGATGCCACCAGTTACATACAAACGCAGCTGGAGGTGCAAGACTACTACATATGTCTCATGCATTTTGTGCATTGGGTCATTGCATGCAAACTAAGAACAAGTATCACCATGGCTCAACCGGCCTTTCAAGGTTTGTTGTCAGCATGCAGCTGGAACACCAGTGACATGTCAGAGAGGTCACTGCTCTTGCTGGACAACAATGTCATTAAAATACCTGTAATAAAATGTGGTGCGCATGTGGCAGCCAGTACACGGTGTGTCCACGCTGTTCTGCAGACTTGGATGCACAGTCTTGGATGCCTGCTTGGCACATGCTGTATATTGTGTCATGTCTGCAGTGTTGGATGTCTGTGGGTCAGGACTGCAATGCGGTGTCATGTTTGCAGGAGATGCACAAGAGGCTGGGTGAGACCACACTGCTACTGATGCAGCATGGGCAGGCGTATGATCTTGCGGAAGCATGGGCTGTGAACATTGCCGATGAAGTTGCTGCACACAAACAGGCTATCCAGCAGGTGGAAGACGCAAAGCTAAGGCTTTCTGCTCAACCCACTTCACACACTGCAGCAGCAAGCTCTGCAACGACGCAGAGCTTCATGTTGTATGCGAACCCTGCGGGGTTTCAGAGCTAAGCCCTGCGACATTGCAGAGCTGGCCCTTGCTGCCAGTTTGCCAGAAGCTCTACAAAGTCAGAGCTGAGCCCTGACATATCATATTACTAAATATTAATAAAATAGTATTGCAGGGCTTTCCCGTCCTCCGGTCTCTAGTGAGAGCACAGACCATCTGAGAAAACAACTTTGCATAGCACATCATGAATCCAAAACAACTTGGGATGCATAACAAGACTTGTCACTGCTGCTTTATCACAAGCATACAAAGCATGGCTACTTGATCAAGCTTTCACTGGATTGTCATTCAAGCGAGGGTTCCTAACCCTGTATCCTGATAAGCATGTTCAGATTTTGAGATGCCTAATCTGATTGAGGCAGAAAAGGGCACAACAACCACAACTGTAAACAGGCTCCACTGTAAGAGTCACAGGGGTCAGGATGGTGTTTGTATAGTGCATGCATTGTATACAAAAGGTGACGCTAGACTCTGTAAAGCCTTTGCCATTTTCAACCGCCACGCACGATCATTCAGATTGCTGAGTATCCACCTATCCAGGGAATCTGTATTGTGCAGCCATTCAGGCTGATCACCTGCCAGCTGACTGACAGTTTGAGACATAGTGTCTTGGTGAATGTCCCCTATCAGACTGTGGGGGTTTGCTTGTGCAGCTGGCATTTGCAACGGCGTCAAGACTGCTTTGTGACTGTCATTGCTAGCCATGATCTGAGCAAGCACATGTTTGCAGGCCAGCTGCATCTGTGTTTGCTCAAGAGCCGGGACAGATCTATTCACCGCCTCAATCTCCTGCACAGTAACAGGGATGTGAATTTTTTAAGACACAGTCTGAGTTTGGCAATGGAAATCATTAGTAACTTTTGCAATTATGTGTCAGCGGTACATGGTGCATAGCAAGCACAGCAACTTGTATTGTTGGCAATGTCAATACATCTCAGACAACTGCAGATGTAGTCTCACCTGTATAGCTATTGGTATGTTCTGTGCAAAGCCTTGTACAGGAAGATGGAGGGAGCCGTGATGATGATTATACTGGTACACATTGTTGACGGTGTGTTTACGACTCATCTTGCCATTTCTGTACACACAGACCAGAATGGGTCCCTCCTTTGCATGCTTGTGTCAGATGCCCGGCTTGGTAGAGACACTTCAACTATGTCAACACTCCGCAATGTGTACAACGAGCCTGGCGCATCTAAGCTTGCACAAACAGAAGGCAGAATGAGACATCTGAAATAATTTCGACACACTTCCTGCAGTACCACATCACTCCACAAGGACACCATACATCAGTATGCTGAGAGCTGACTGTGACACCATGCCGCATTGCTGTGTGCTGCACTACCTATAGTCCTGAAGTCCTAATCCGACGTGAAGCTTGACCTCTGTCAAGTGACAGAAATTGTATGCGGGCGGCTTCATGTGGACACCCTCTGTTGCATGCATACGCCGCAGCAACTCAGGCCGCAGGTAGGTCACAAAGATGGCAACTGCAGTGCCGGGTGAGTGCTCCAGGGTTGCTGCAGAGGCATCAGGGTCATTATGTGACAATTGCTGTGATACAACCAAGACAGGATGTCAAGACCAATCTCAGCGCAAGACAGGTGAGGGTGCTCGCACAAACGCCTATATACGGTGACAGTGCATCAGTGAACGGTACTGCAGCTCATGCTCAAGCAAACAAGTTGGGATTTGACAGCATTTTTCAAAAATGAAAGAGCGCAATGCAGCAAAACAGTGGTAGCCACAGTGCACAACGCAATGCGGCCATGCCCACCAATCGTGAAGCTTATGTCAGTTCGAACTCCCTGCAAACTGGCCGGATCATGTAATGCCTCACCTGGGCAGGAGCCATAGGAGGTGATGGCTGGTGCGTAGACCACATCAAAGTCAGGAAGAATGCATCTCAGCACAGGGATGACAACTCCATGGGGAAAGTGATCAAGCGTGAACTTGCCAGCCAACTGGGCTGGTGCTGCATTACTGCCCACAGCAAGCACAAGCGTCAGCTCTGCTCCTCGTCCTGGAAGCACCCACTCAGTCATGTTCTCTTCCAAAGCCTCTTGCATGCTACACCTGGACTGAACAAGAGCATGATAACACTGAAGCTGAAATACAGCCAGGCAATCAGTCAGCTGGCCAGGTGGACACCCAGAAGTCAGCTTACAGAATATGGCTGACTTTGGTATGTACACTGCTCCTGACAAACTGGTGAGGTACCATCACCTGGGCAAGTCTATTTATGGAATTTGTTTGGAGTAGCCTTTGGTACCGACTTGTTGGCGTGCATGCATGTAGTGATGTCACGTTTGCAAAACTCCTGCTGAGTTTCATGGCAGAGCTGACCAGTGGGGTCAACCTGCTGTTGACTGGCTGTATTTTGCTCAGCTTTGGGTGCAATCTGAGAGCTGTACCAAGCCTGTTGGTAGCCCTTTTTACAGAATAACTGCACTAATTCTACCTGTGCCGTCTTGCTCGCGCACACGTCTGCAGGTGCTCAAATTCAGCAGGTCCTTGCCATTGACTGTCATCAAACTCATATGCATGCCCATTGATGTACACAAAAGACGATTGAGGTCTCGAGTATGGATAGCCCTGCAGCAGAGTTGTACATAGTGAGTTGAACTTTTATAGATGTGCATCCGAAGTCTTTTGCTATCAACACTATCCCTGGCTGAACATGCAAACGAAACAAAACATAAAGCCTGAAGGTCACGGATCACCTTTGCTCTGTTCAGCATTTCCTGATTAGCTACTTCATCTTGGGAGTCCGAGGCTCCTATAGTAGCTACAACTGTCTCGAACCCTAATTCAACGTGTACAAGAGGATTTGGGCATGCGCTTTCGTGTAAGCGGCTGTCAGGATGCGTGCAGCGTTTGCTGTACCTTTCGTCATAGTTGGTCGTTTCTGTTGCGACACCCACCTAGAGCAGAAATTATCTCTGCAGGGAAGATGACTGACCACACAACTTTTCGATGTGACATACTCGGCTGCAACTGTCTCAGAAGGAGAACCGGCTTTCTGTCATGACTGACGTTTTGTTTCCTGGTGCTGAGCAGCTGTGCCAAAACGAGTTGACTTGGGCAACGTAGCTTCCCCGTCAGCTTCCCTGATGACAGCTAGACACACTGTGCACCTGCGTATACGCGTGTGTGTGATGCAGAGACATCCTGCTTCTCCTAATGCTGAACAATCGAGTATACATGGGGGGTTGCTGCTGCTGCACAAGGTGCCTGCGCATGCAATTGCAAAAGAGGCTGATCGAGACAGGCCAAATGTACACCACACTACGCAACAGCACAGCTGTGTACCAGTGTGCAATGTCAATGGAAGCTATGCAAGACTACGATAAGTAACACTGTAGATTGCACCCACTGTGTCATGTTGCGCAGCTTGTTTATAGTCATGAATTTGATGCCCTGAACTGCAGCTGCTACTTTGTAAATTCTGGAAGATACAACTCCTGCGTCCTCTAGGTCTGTACCCGTGTACAAAATTGTGGGGCCCTGAAGGGCTGTGACCTGTCTAGTGTATTCTCCTATTGTGTCAGAGTGCTCTGATCCAATGAGCATGTCAATGGCCAAAATGCAATTTCCCAGGGGAATCAGCTGTTGAGGATGTTGATTCAAAGCAAATTTAAAGCATGCTGCCTGCTTCTAGCGCAATTGCTGTGCCGACTCTCCACATTCAGCTAACATTTTCAGAGTACAGATCACCTAGCGCCTGCATGACTGTAGACGCACCATACTGAAATGGTTTAGCCAGATTAGTCAGGGCTTTTACCATCTTCAGCCGCCGCTGGCCATCATTCAGATTAGTCAAAATCCATTTGTCCAAGCCACCCCTGTCTTGAGACCACTCTTGATGATCTTTGGACTGGGCACCATTTGATGATGTTCCATTTGATGATGTTAGATTTGCCTCTCCAGTTGCAGCAGTAGTTGGTGTCTGGTACTCTACCATTTTCAAAGGTGCAGGGGTCGGTGTAGACGCCTCCTCATTGTCTGCTGTCAGCACTGGCTTGAGCACATGCTTGCAGGCCAGCTGCATCTCGACTTGATCCAATGCTGGGAACACTCTGTCCACTGCCTTGATCTCCTGCAGCAGTAGACACTGAGGACGTTGGGTATTGGCAGCATGCTGTTAGTTGCTTACTGAGGGCAATGAGGGCAAGGTGTGCTGTTGAGATCATGTCTGCAATTTCTAGCATTGCCACAAGCTGCACACAGAAGCACAATGCAATGATTGCACACCACAACAACACAGAGCTGCGGGTTGACATGCACATTGTTTGTTTTATCTGATTTCCTACTGATTGCAAATCACAATGTGTTTTCTAAGATGTAACATAGCCGCGTTGGGCAAGAGAAAAGTGGTACCTTGATTGCTATTGGTACATTTTGTGGGAAGCCCTCAACAGGCAAATTGAGGGAGCCATTTTGGTGGTTGTACTGGTATATGGTGCTGATAATCTGCCTGCCAACTTTGCCTTTCCTGCATGCATCACAAGGCAGTCATGCTTGTGCCTTTTGAATGTTGCCAAGATTGCTATGCATTCATTCGCCTTCAAGGATCAACTGTACACTTGGCAGCTATCAGGCAATTCTTCATGCCGCCAGGAGCAATACATAACACTGGTGCACAATGGTGTTTGCTTCAACCACATGGCACCTGTCCAAACCCTTGCCTGTCATATGACACATCAGTCATGCACATTGGAAGCTGCTTGGAGGCCGATGCTCTTGTAAGTGCAGACCTATACAGGCCCTGCAGCCCTACTAGGATGATGGTGACGTTGATGAAGAAGAAGAAGAAGAAGAAGAAGAAGAAGGATTCACATGGGACAGGGTAGCACATGAGTCTGCGTCACCCTTTGTCTGTTTCGTTTTCTGACGAATGACTGCAAATTAGTCAAATGGGCTAGCTGGCCCCAACGACTGTCCTTGATTGATTGATCGATCGAGTACAGAGCAGGACAGCACCTGTAGTCCTTCAGGCCAAGGCCAATCTGCAGCTGGACCTCTGTCAGCTCGCACAGGTTGTAAGCGCCCTCAGTTTCATGCATGCGCTGTAGCAGGTGCGGCTGCAAGTAGGTCACAAAGATGGCCACAGCCGAACCTGGTGAGTACTCCAAAGTAGCTGCACACCACATGCACTGTTGTGTGTCACATACTTGAGCCACCAGGCTGCATTGTGGGCTAACAGGATGACTTCTCAGGGTCGCCTGAGAACAACTCTGTGTGCGTGGAAGTATGCTACAGTTGCACGGAATTATGCTGCATTCAATGCGTCGCCCTTGTAGCGGTGCCTTGAACTTTGAGTGTTCACGCAGAGCTAGTGTGGACAACACAGCGCCCAAGTCATTGCTGCTCGTACATGCATTGTCAGCAACGAACTGTCGCAAGCTCAGCCTTACCTGTGCAGGAGCCATAAGAGGATATGAGTGGTGCGTATACCACATCGAAGTCTGGCAGCACACATCTCAGGACAGGAATGACAACACCGTTGGGGAACAACTCAGCGGGAAACTTGCGAGCTAGTTGAGCCGGTGCAGCATTGCTGCCCACTGCCAGGACTGGAGTCAGCTTCTCTTCCTTTGTCAGCTTCCATTCAGTGCTGTGGTTTTTCAGGACTTGAGCTATGCTGCAGCAGAACAGATGGCATTGAGAAGCACATGACAACATGATCTCTGAGCCATGCAAAGAAACGAAGTTCTGCATGATCAGGGTTACAGTCACTTCAACCTAAAATTGATTTTGACTTCATGTCCATGCACTCCTCTACTGCACATGCAAGTTGCTAGCCAATTTGAAATATGACAGTATGTCTGTACTGCTGGGAGACATGTTGCAGTTGTGGGCTTGCAAGGTCATCATTATCACAATGATGCCTACGGTAGGCTTGGCTATAGCTATGCAGTAGGGGACTGAGAGCTTTCTTGAGAGTGCTGCTTGCAGCATTGTATCATGCAAGGTCAAGCTTACCTGAGATGCCCTTGAGGGGTATCTGTCTTTAGCCATTCCAACCCTCCAGCTCCCAGCCACTGGCTGTCATCAAATTCATATGTCTGACCATTAATGTAGACAAATGATGAGTCAGGCCTGGGGTATGGGTATCCCTGCAGCACCACCGCAAACAAATAAATATTGGCTCTAGTATGTGGGTGAAGGGGGGGGGGGGGGCTAAAATTGGGAGCAGGCTGCAGGGCATGCAGCACATATAGGATCCAAATTGGGGTTGGGCAACCACCTTGGCTCGTCTCAGTCTCTCCCCATCATCCACTGGGGGTGGAGGTGCGGTCGCGGTTTCAAAGCCCACTTCGCTGCGTGACATTGCCACCAGGCTTAGACTCACGCAGCACGCGATGCAACGCACAGAATGTCATGCTGCCTACCTACTCGCCATGCTTGGTGTCTTGCGCTTCTTGTGGGACCTCAGACCGGAAGCAGTTGACGTTTTTCGATTCACAAACGAACCAATAGACAAAATCCGTAGTTGAGCTTGAGGCAATGCAGGACATCTACCGCACTGTGCATTTGAGAAGGCAATTTTGCTTGACATCAGAATGTGCCACTAGGCACATCGCACCGCTGCAGGTCACATCGAGAACCTGACAACGGAACCTTGACCTATTATCCGTGCATCTTATGACTACTGGGCTTCGCATGGACGCGCAGACTCTGCAGGGCGAAGTGCGCTCAAAAGCCCATGTTTTGCTATGCTTGCGCTGCGTGGACTGGCGTCGTGACCTACGCTGTGCAAGGAAACAAGGGCAGCAATTGTCGGTGTTGCTTGCGACAGTGTCCTTATCTTTGCACCCACTTTCAGCTGACCAGATTTCAAGCCACGAGTTCAAGTAGTCAGGAAGCTTCCCGCTCGTCATTTCGGCCGTAGGCGTTGACAGCCGAGCGGCAAGCTCTTGTGCCTGTCAATCACAGCGCTGATCTTGAGAGTCTCGTGGTTGACGCTTCAGTACTGCCTTGACCTATCCGGCTCTTGTACCAGTTGGTGATGGCTACCAAGTGGGGAACCTTCAGTGAGCCGGGTTATCTTCATCCTGGCGTCATATACAACAAAGCATACAAAAGTCCAAAGGACAACCCATTGTCTGGCAGCTTCAAGCCTGCTCTAGGTTGCACAAAGACAGGGAAGGTAGGCAGTGTTGTTTGACACCTTCACTGTCAGGCACCAACAGCACAAGATATGGTTGTGTTGCTTGACCGGACCTGACCCATGTTCTGAGTTTGCAGACCAATGATGCAACCTTTTCCAAGTTTGCATCCATTCATGCTGGTGACATCTACTCAGATGCACAGACAAGGTGAGATTGCCTCAAAGTCTGACTTTGACAGTCAAAAAGCCACGAAGCATGTGATCAAATTGCCCATGCCAATGCCTCTGTACATGGGCACATCACTTGTGCAAATGCCGTAGCAGGCATGGCGCTTTGTGCTATATCCCTTGAGTCAATTGTCAAATAAGGTCGCCAGTGTCAGGTTTCATCAAGTCGCTCAGCACAAACCTTTCAGGAAAAGAAAACTGACCTACCTGCACCTACCTTGCTGGCACTGGCAACATTATCAGTAGTGTAGGCTGGCTAGTAAGGGCAAAGGGAAGACTGCAAAGGCTGATACAGTGCCATTCAAGCAAGCCAGCCCCATGAAGAAGGCGCCAGCAGCTCAGGGGGGCACTTTCTATGGAACCATTGGCGGGAAAATTCCCTATGTGCCTGTATGCTGCTGCTTTCTCTCTGCATGAGTCTGGTCCCAGGTTACATGCAAGCCTTATCAAAAACCAGTGCACAATGTCTGGTGAAAGATAGTATCTCGATGTAAGAGACAAGGCTCATGCCCACTCAGCTTGCTGCTTGCTGTCTTCTGGCTCATGCAGCTGACTGGCCTCTACTCCAACTTGCAGCTCTTGTGCCGTGGTGTTGCTGTTCACAGACTCGAGTCAACAGCAACTCTCATACTGCTACATGAGCTGTCTGTCACATATTGTGCTGCTGAATGCTAATGCATGCTAGGCCTTCCAGCGCTGATGGCAACCCACGTTTGAAGTCAGCTGCTACAGGGTTCCAAGTCTTGACAGTGTACAAGACCAGCTTGCTGTTCTGCAGAACCCAGAGACCAGACACAAGAAGGATGACATTGTGCACCCCTTGCGTCAGATTACCACCAACCCCATGAAGAAGGGAGGGTATGGTTTCAACAAGACTACTCTCAGTGAGCGCAAGGGCTACAAGGGCGTGGTGAGCTTCCCCACAGCAACCAGCTGTGTGCTGCATATGTATGTTGACGGTCTCATAGAACATTGTTTACATGCATGCAGCCAACAGAATTACATGTAGGACCAGAACCAGATATACACTAAAAGGTGGAAAGCTGTTTTACAGTTATTAGGCTTTCTGTGCTTCCTCTTATGTTGTGCTAGGAACGTGAGATGTCTGCCTGCTCCTTGTTGACAGTAATTCATGTTTACAGAGGTACAGCCGCTACCAGTGAGTGCTATATGCTGTTGCGGCAACTGCTTGTCTGCTGCGCATCTGCTCAATGACTGCCATTTCATTGTTTACAGAAGTGCATCTCTGATCTGCATCAATGACACCAAGCCCCCATGGCTTGCTCAATCTCTGGCTGCTGGTCCGCTGGTCACAGCCTTACGTCTCTAGCTGAACTGTGCACATATAAAATGTCCTACTGTGTCTTCTGTTGTCTGTTCTAAGCAGGCGCAAAGCCTGGTTACTGAATTGGTAATCTGGTTGGCTGATTGTGTAGATGGGTGAGTATGAGTATCATGCCAACCCTATTGACTGGCACAAGCCCAGCACGGCTGACAGCAAGGGCAAGAAGCCGGGAGAGTCTGCTGTCTTCAAGCCTCCTATCGCAGGCAGAGTAGGGTCACTCTTCAACAAGATTGAGGTAAGACCACGCTGTGTTGTCAACAAGTTGAGTGTTACACTTGCGCTCGTTCAGCTCTGCAGCACCTTTTGTTGCAGCCTGGGTTGCCTGTTTCTCAGCCTGCCAAACACTACCAAACACCTCGATGTTTTATCGGTCATGCCACTAGTGTTGTATCATGTCTTGTATCAAGCATGAGCTGGCTTTGGCTGGGTATGTAATGCAATGTTTGTGAAAGTGACTGTGTAGGTGCTTTTTGCTCCTTTCACAAGACTGATCTCAGTACTTGGTGTTCTGTGAAGCATTGCAAGGGGTCTGTAGCTCATGTCATTTGCAAAGCAAGCTGTCAGTTGCTTGTTATGTGCATGTGTGCGCCTGTGCATTGTCTTGAACACTCATAGATGTCGTCTGCTGATATCAAATGAGAGCTCTGGCAACCTGCTTTGCGGTGTGGGCACAGCCTGTAAGCTCATATTTTTAATCTGCAGTACGTGCCTCTTGGACCAGCTATTAAGGGCAAATCTACTGGAAAGCCAGAGTCTGCGCCTTTCAAGCCACCCCATTCAGGCAGCTCAGGGCCCCTTGGCAAGCCCTATGAATATATCCCTTGTCCAGCGCTTAAACAGGTGCGATGCATTCTTGATCCTACTGTGGCTAAGTCACAGCATGTGGGTCAGAGGTCTGTACACGATACAGTGTTTTGTGAAGCAACAAGACCTTTTGTCCGCAGTGAAGGAAATGTCCAAGCATGCAGTAGTTGAAGCATTACGCTGCTGCTGAGACTCGTGACATGGTCAATGCAGGTGTACAGCAAGCGCAGTGAAGGTGCTGCATGGAGGCCTAACTTTGACCATCGTACATGCGCTACGCCATCTGTGATGCGCACTAACTTGCATGCTATCCCCAGGTGATCATCTGATGTTACGAAGTGGTGTCTGGAAATGCACTGCAGATACTGACCTTTTGACAGAACTGAATTCAATTTTGTACATAAGTTTCATGACTATTTAGAAGTGCGGATTCTCAAAATGCATTGGTGAAGTTGAGCAAGTTGTCAACTATGCTATGCCCTAATACACAGAGTGCTGTTTTCCCTATTAGCTAATAAGTATGCCCACACAGCAAAAAGGTAAAAAGTGGTTCATGAATCAATGTTAACAACCAATCTTACTGCTGTTTATGAATTACATTTGCTGAAATGCACATGCACAAATTTTCAAACAAAACGTCAAGTGTGCAGTAGCACACAAGTTTATTGCATACCAAATTCCTTTTTCTCAACTGCATAGCACGGATGCACAGACTTTCATCTCCAATCTCTGCAAAACGACTCAACATTCATGCAGCAGCAGATGCCAGCACCTGCAGACTCAGAATCTGGTTAGATCTTGGTGACTGCTCTAAAAGTGCTGAGCTGAACCAACACAAGCTGATTCAGCATCATTCTCTGGAAAATGCTCCCTGAGACTCTCCTATGGCTGAGGGCCCTGCTTGTGGCTGTAGTGTTGGCAGCTCAGTCCACACTCACCCAGACCCTAGGTACTAGACCTTGAAGCTTGCGGGACAGAGAAATCCAGCTTGCCCTCAAAGCTACGCGGCGGTCACTTTGCAAGAATAGGCTCACTAGGGTCCGGCGAGCTGGGCTCCGACGGTGTCGGCTCGTGAAGGACTTGCATAGGTGCTGACACAGAGCTCAGCCTGGAGCCTAAGTTGGACCACCCCCCCTCATGATTGCTTTTGCCGTGGGCCGGATCCGCTCCCTGTGGACCTTGGATTCGGTGTGCAAGAAGGCCTGCTTGTGAGGCCTGCGATGGCGTCCGGCTGGTATGCGCGCTATGATCAGGGCTATCGGGCGCTGGGCGGACAAGATGGTCCTGCAAATAAGCATACGCATTTCAATCACGGTGGTGATGGTGGTGTTGCCATTTGCATACGCCTGGCGAAGCGATACCTGTGGCGGACTTACCGGGAACAGCTCGAGCCAGAATGTCCTCATGACGCCTTTGCCCTTGATCTGCTGCATACGTCTGTGGACAAGCTGCGGCTTGAGCTCGGGAGCATGGGCCGAAATCAGCTCGGCTGCACTGCTGGTGATGTGTATTCTGTTAGCAATGCTGCTGCTTCCCATTCTTGACGCAACGTTAACCGTGTCTCCAAACAAACAGTATCGTGGGTTGGTTGTTCCAACCACAGAGGCCACCACAGGACCAGAGTGAAACCCAGCCCTGATGCTCAAGTGCCTGCAAACACAAATCGATGTTCACAGCTTTTCCTGATCTCTGCATCTGTTTCAGCAACAGGTGCAGGCTGGACAACACTATGTGAGATCATTGTGCATGCTGTAACTCCGCACACCCAGGCTGGAACTCACCAAGACATTGTAGCAGCAATTTGGCAGCTACAGAAGCGAGCTACATGTTCTCATTTATCAGCAGCAAGTACATTTCTGTTATCAAAGCCCGCAAGAACATGCTTTGTTCATCAGCAACAAACAGGAAGACAATATACATCAGCAAACTGTACGCATGTGCTTCAGTGACTGCGTAGACACAGCTTGTGAGCTCACCCCATGTCTGGGTTGCTCTCACTGATCAGAATGCTGCCAGCCGTCTGCACAGCCTCTATGGCAAAGTATGCAACCTGAGCTGCATGATCTGGCTGGGGACAGCGCAAATTCCCCACCACCATGTAACTGTCCCCAATGGTCTCCACCTTGAACAGGTTGTGACGGCTGGTGACGGCATCAAACGCTCGATACAGCCTATCAAGCATGGACATGACCTGCAGCAGTTGTTGCAATACTGTGTGAGGTGCACTCAACGAGCATGGTCATTGCGAGCTGCCCATGACAAGGAAAATTGCATCACAGCACAATGAGCCTGTCCTTGACGCCATTGAAGCCTACAGCTGCAAGCTAGGAACTTGTGCAAGCCATTACACATTGAGCAGTCAGCATGACATCTTTCTGCTGTGCACACGAGTCAAGGCCTTGTGCCAATGAGACCACATCAGGGGACAACAGGGTCACACACAAGCGTCGAGAGTGACAAGCATGCCAGGACAGACTGGCGAAACATGTTGAGACTGGGCCATGTGTTGCACATGCCTCTTGTGGTGGCAGCTCTGTGGACATGGTTTTGAAGCCCACAATGTCACTGAAGAAGATGGTGACACAGTCAAAGGACTCTGGCTCCACCGGCCGCCCCTCCCTCAGTGCTGCTGACACCTGCATAATGTTCAGAAACAGTAGTAAAAGAACAGAGAAAGAGGCGGCAGCTGGAGTCAGCAACAACAAAGCCCTTGTCTGAAATTGGGAAAGTAGTTGATGACATCTGTATGTGGGCACAGCAGATGAAGCAAGGGCATCGAAGCAAAGTGCAGGTGCCAGCAGCAAGTGCTGCTGAGTGTTGTGATCAGCAGCAACATGTCAAGGTGATGTTGGGCAGCCAAAATGATAGGCCATGCACAAAGTTGCTTGGTCGCTCACATTCCAAGCTTCTGCAGGTGGTCCTGTTGACATTGAACAGGGTGTCTCAATTCGCAATGCTGTCATCCTTAGAGACATAACAGCATGTGTGAAAAACTTGTTGAAGGCAGAAGCAGTTGGCAGTCAGAACATCATGCATGCATACCACTGGTCATGTGTCAAAGAGCATCAAGCAAACTGGACAGTCTTCCCAATTTCACAACATGCATTGAGCAGCTCCAGCCATGTCAAAATCCAGTCCATTCCGTTCTTCTCTCAGTTTTGATATTTTTCAATCTTTGCGAGATGTAAAAATTCAAAATCAATAAAACACAACTAGCAGAGACAAGTCGAACCTTAAAATGCACTTGGCATGCTTAGCACAATCAGAAATCTGTGAGTGTGTTCTTGCCTTTAGCATCCTGAAGGAGACACCAATGCGCTCTCGCAGTTAGCATCCTGAGCACAGAATGAAGGGCGCACTTGCATTTAGCATACTAAGCACAAATGCAGGGCAAACCTTGGGAGGCAGAATTTGGTCCAGCAAAGCGCGCTCCTTCATGTGCTTCATAGCCATGGCCTCAGCAGGAGACCGCGACTTGAAATGCAGGCGTGCATACTCTAGCAGTGCGTCCTTCACTTCTGTGATCAGAGGGCGCTTCTCTGGATCCTGTACCACATGGCTAGCATGACTGACATGCTTTGTCACAGCTCATGATGAGACCTCTGCAGCAACCTGAGTTATCAGATGTTGCTAGTCTATGCTAGCAGGTGCCTTTTGCTCAAATGGCATCTTGCTGCAGAGATCTGTATGTATTTGACCCTAGAAAAGAGTGTGTGTGCTCAGCAGATGAACACATGAGCGAAAGAACAAAGGACAGAATGCATGAATGAGTTGATGAAACAATGGATGAATGAATGACTGTGTCAACAGGTGAGGGAGTGAGTGAGTGAGTGAGTGAGTGAGTGAGTGAGTGAGTGAGTAAGTGAGTGAGTGAGTGAATGAGTGAGTGAGTGTATAGATGAGTGCCTGATTGAAGGAGCAGATGAACAAAAGCACGAAGTAATCAGCAGATGAATAAGTGCACAAGTGAGCACTTGGTGGGAGGGAGATGATGACCTGGTGCCAGCACTGCTGCATGAGGGTGACCAGCTCAGCAGGGGGGGCCCTGCCGTGAGGCGCACTCAGGGATGGTCTTTTAGGCAGCTTGCGGTTCTTGTCGCACAGAGCATGCAACACCTCCTGCATGACACATTGCCTTTCAGAAACACAGCCAGGCTAGCTGTAGGCAGCAGCCAATGACTGACTGTGGCATCCAATCGCAGGGTTTATCACCAAGATGCGGGGCGTTCAAGAAAGCTGTCATCATGCGAAGAATGGAAGCCACCATTCTGCATGTCACGTAGACTCTGCAAAGTGTATGTAAAGCTTGCTTCATGGTGATCTGCGCAAGAGGTGTCGCACTGTTTGTGTCGGCAAGACATTCTGTGCAGCATTCTGTAAGCGCTTTTGACAAGGTGAGGAGGGACAGGGCAGGACAAAACAGGACACATCAGGGCAGCCTGGTTTTGTCTGCATCAGCATGGATGTGTAAGCAAGACTGCCGTACATCTGACTGCCGTAAATCTGACTGACAAGCCTCAGACACAAGGGCAAAGCACAACCCAAGCTGGCTGCTATCGAATGTCAGCAGCTTTGAAGGGCTGTGACTGTTTCCTCTTACCTCTGTGCTTTCACCAGCAAAAGGATCGCGCCGAAACAGCACCTCATACAGCAGCATACCAAAGGCATATACATCAGTGGCCATGGTGTGGAGCCCGTGCTTCAGCAGCTCTGGAGCCTTCCAGTAGGGTAGCAGATCAGCGTTCATGTCATCTTCTGCCTGTGTCATGCAAGCCACACAATATGACTGCACTTATTGAGCTGCAGGGCATGTTATCGTGTTATTAAACTGCAGGGCATGTTAATTTGTTAAGACGATGCTCAACTTGTGATGAAGTAGCTGATTTTGTTCCCCATATGCGTTTCAATATGAGGCAAACGCAGTTGAAATCTCACGATCAAGTACTGGATGTGTTGTCTGGCACAGCATCATCTCAAAACCGGTCGCCTTTCTCATCAAAGGTAAGGACACAAAGAATAGACGTTCCAGAAAGGTTTTCGCTGCTGAGTGCAGCTGAGCAAGATTGTGCAATTGACATGAAGTCACGTATAGCCAACATGAGCACGAAATCTAAAGTGTGGTTGGTTTAGTGGTAGAATAGTACCCTGCCACGGTACAGACCCGGGTTCGATTCCCGGATCACGCATACACTGCAGGACTGATACTGCGATCTTATTTTTGTTGGACCTGCAGCCTGAGCTGAGCTTGTATCTGAGATTTATATCGTTACCACAAGCCGCAAGCGCTGGCATGAACCTACAAGAAGTAACTTGTATACATACTCATTGAGAGGAAGTTTGATCAGCGCAGCAGGCAGAGTACAAGGCTTGCGGCGTGTAGCAGACAGTAGCTGGTTGGCCTTCCTGCTGTCCATTCCAACGCACAGAGGTAAGTACTTGTTATTTGTAATGCATATCACAGGACACAACATCACTCATAGGTAGGGAACGCTAACCTTCCCCAAAAGTATAAGGCCGTGGCAAAAGGCAAAAGCAAAGGCAGTAGCCAAAGCCAAAGGCAAATGGGCAAAGGCAAACGACATGATGAGACGTCCACTCAAAGAGGCTGAAGCGAGCATCCGAGGATGTAGCCAAGTCGTGCAAGCCAAGACTCAGCCATGAGGAGTAGCACTTGTGCGCAAGCTGAGCGAATTTTCATGCCATGTGAAGTGCTGAAGCGGGCCAGCACTTCACATGATAACCTTGAGCCTTGGTGCAGCATTTACATCAGGTTGCAAGTCATGGCTTTTTCATGATGCAAGGGGAGCGACAGGGCCTCACATTGTTGTGGTGCAGATGCACCAACTGAGCACAGTAGTCAACTGATGCAGGTACTCAGCATCAGTCCATATGATGTCAGGTCCTTGTCTAGAATGGGTGGATCCAGCTGATGCAGGTACTTGAGCGCTGATGACACATCCTTCATGATGGCTACCACCATCTCAGTTTCCAGCTCCACTGTCTCATTGTGTAAGACATCCTTCAGCAGGCCTCTTTCTGGATTCACCACAACCTGCAAGTGGTAATAATAATAATAATTAAACGCTTTCCAGTTCATCCTGCAAGTGGTGTAGATTCACATTGACTTGGAGCTTTCAGCTCTTTTGGCTCAGCGTGCAGCTTGTGTTTGCAGGCTCAACATGATCTATGCTATTCAGAACCTATGTGGCAGATGCAATGACTGGATGACTCATTGTGTGACAAGGCAAGTGCCCCCTCCCCCCCCATGGTGCCCAAAGACATGCTGGCAGTGCATGCTGATCCATTGGCAGGTCAACGGCAAAAGGCATTGCTCCTGTGTGATGCAGTACAAGATTGCTGCGCCAAGCTAGCATGGAGTCTCACCAGGAGTGGATCGCCTGTGACAGCTTCACAGGACACACCCAAAACTGTGGCCAGGTTGGGGTGTCTCAGCTGCATACGCTGTGCCATTCGACGCAGTATCTGCAAGCACATGATGCTGCTTTGAGTCATATGTGTATGTTTGCTTGATTCAAGGACAGAATCCGACCTTTGTGTTTGTTGCTTAGTCATTGCCAGGGGCTTGTACACTGCCTGGAGCCCACACATTCTCAAAAATGTTCGGGAAACAAAAGGGAAGATTGCACCCACACCAGTTGCGTGACAATTTGGGGAAACCCAAGAAGGCCTCACTTTGTCAAGACTATGATCACACAAACCAGGGACCAGTTCTGCTTTCATTGCAGGCTTGACTGTATACGTCTAAGTCAGAAACCAGAAGCATCCTCATTGACAGCAGGTGAAGACGAGGACGTGTGTGTGTGTGTGTGTGTGTGTGTGTGTGTGTGTGTGTGTGTGTGTGTGTGTGTGTGTGTGTGTGTGTGTGTGTGTGTGTGTGTGTGTGTGTGTGTGTGTGTGT
>JAABUW010003640.1_pt1 | contig 21768 bp, 41 predicted proteins | sample 5560081 | NCBI WGS metagenome assembly JAABUW01 (sample SAMN10711882, study PRJNA513363) | rock metagenome | isolation source: Antarctica rocks | place: Antarctica: Victoria Land, Knobhead sud
CCCTGCTGAAACCCTAACCCCCTAGGGATGCATGCGCCGCAGGTGGCCGCTGAGCGGGAGGCGGCGGCGGGCGCCGCGGCAGATGCGGCAGCAGCAACACAGGCGCTGGAGGCGGAACTTGCGGAGCAGCGGGCAGCAGCACGGCGAGAGCTGGCCGCAGCGCGACGTGCGGCTGAGGAAGCGGCCGCCACAGCGTCAACTGCCAGGTGAAGCTGGTAGCACCCTGCACATAGCTGCAGCGGTCACAAGAGAGATGCCCCTTCGAACGGCAAACGAGCTGGCCGCAATGCAGCCGCTGCAGTGGAAGCCGCCGCAGTGGCGTCCGATGCCGAGCCGGGGTTCCGAGGGTTTTGGGATGCACCACGGTTTCAGGGATTTGTCCCGGCAGCGAGAGCTGACTGCGGCTTGGTGCGCGGCTGAGGAAGCAGCCGTGACGGTGTCAAACGCCACAGATCGATTGCGAGTGGCGCGCTCGCAAGTGGCGGCTGCTGTCTGAGAGGCAGGCGACTGACAGCAGAGGGAGGTCCTACATGGTGTGTAGCAGAGTTTGCTGTGCGCTACGACATGACAGGACACATCGTTTTCTTCTGGCGATCTTCATAATCCGACGGGGCGAGGCTGACACGCGCAGGGGTGATGAGGAGGCGCTGCAGGCTGCACGCCAGCGAGAGGCGCAGCTGTCGTCCAGCCTCCAGGTGCTGAGACTGGCCTCTCTATGTCCTCACAGCATTTCGCCTTCTGGCTGGTCCGCCTGCCAGCCTGCACCAGCAGCATCAGCCTGGCACTGAGACAGCGCTGCGCCACCTGCCCTTGCCAGCACCTTCGCTGGATGTGGCGCTGCCGCAGGAGCTGAGGAGCCAGTTGGAGGCGGCAGCAGGAAGCGCCGAGGAGACTGAGGCGCGGCTGCGGCGGGAGGCGGCAGCCGCCGAGTCGCGCGCCCGCGACGCCGAGGCGGCGCTGGCTGAGGCGTCCGCATCCGCGTCAGACTCCACTCGGCCGCTGCTGAGGTGCACATGCCAGAAACCTGTTGCTGCGAAGGTCCTGCGCTGGAATCTTCGTGAAAAACGGTCACGACGCTAAGGCGGTGCTGGCCAAGGCCCTGGCGTTGGCGTCAGACTCCTCTCGCCCGCTGCTGAGGTGATCGGATCTGAGTTTTGACATAGCGAGTAACTTTGCGCGCCGACGCCGAGGCGGCGCTGGCAGAAACCCTAAACATCCGCATCGGCGTCAGACTCCACCCGCCCGCTGCCCAGGTGCCGGTCCATCCTGAAACCACCATGTCACGGTGGTTTTTGCGGTGCCGAGCGGCAGCGCTGGCTTCAGAGCCCGCTTGGCCATTGCTGAGTCGCACTGTGCACTACTGTGACTGCCTGTGACTGCAATGCCTGTGGCCACGACCTTGCTGTCTCTTTTCCCAAAAGCCAGACCTGCCCCTGGTTGACATTGCAAACCCTGGCACTGCAGCCCATGTGCACATCCGCAGGCAGATCGAGGCAATGTCGGCGGCCGCGAGGGCGCAGCAGGCGGCGGCCTCCGAGGCGGAGGCGCGTCTCGCAGCGCGGCTGGCGGACGCCGATGCGGCAGCGGCAAGAGCTGCCGCGGGGGGGCGCGCTTTGGCCGCCCGCTGCGCCGCCGCTGAGGCCGCGTCCGCGGCGGCGCGGTTCGATTCGGCGGCGGCGGCGCGGCGGGCGGCCGATGCGCACGGCAGCCTAGACGCCGAGCGACGCAGGTTCGGCAATGTGGACCGCAGCTGCGCCCCTCCCACACATGTCCCTAAAACCTAAACCCTAAACCCTAAACCCCTCCCACACATGCCCCGCTGTGTTGCTCGCGCACAATAAGTCCTGTCTTCTCTGCCTCGCCCTAAACCCTAAACAGCTCGAGGCTGTTTGCTCGCGAGGCCTCTCCAGCCCTCTGCTGGCGGCTGTGTTGGGGGGCATCCTGATGCACGATGGCTGTCGCGTGCATGTCGCCTGCCAGATCCAAGCAGCTGGCTCATCGGAGGTCTGCCGCTGTGCAAGCAGGGCATCCGCCGCCGAGGCACGGGCGACGGCTGCAGCGGACGAGCTGGCAGACGCACAGGCGGCTGCTCGGAAAGCCGAGCTCGCCGCTGCGGCGGCGGCGACGGACTGGCGGGAACGGCTGTGGGCTGCAGGAGAGCGAGTGAGCTCCCGGCGTGCTCTTTCCCTTTGCCCGGGCATCTACAGGAGATCCAGCAGCATTCGCGTGCGTGCTTTCGAGTCCAGGTCCGTTGACCGGCTTGGCACCGGCGCCATGGTGCACGAATAACACCCTGTGAAAACCTAACTTGAAAAACCCTAAACCCCTATCAAAAGGCTTCTCTGATACGACGGATCACTCCACCCAAAGCCCACGCGTGCGTGCAGGGCCGCGCGCTGGCCGCCGACAACGGGCAGCTCCAGCGCCAGCTGGCAGAGGCGCGGGCGGCAGCCGGCAGCGGCGCCGCCGCCGCCGCCGCGGCGCCTGGCGGCACGGCCTCGCAGCCTCCGCAGCCCGAGAACGGCCGCCGGATGCGCCCAGTGGCTGCCGAGGCGGTGGAGGCAGAGGCGGCTGACCCATCTGCGGAGCCCCCGCTGCGAGACAGCACAGCAGGTGAGGATCTCATGCCTGACCCGCAGCCGCGCGGCGATCCGGCTGCTTCCCGCCTGTCGGTGTGCCAGTGGCTGGCAGTGAGTCAGTTTGCACCAGATGGCCAAAACACGTGGTGCCGGGCAGCGGCCCGACAGACGGCCGACCTTGGCGCCAGCCTCTCTGTGTTCTGTTCCACGTTTGTTTCAATCGTCCTCCTGCGCCTCCAGCGCCTTGACGCGGCCGGCGCCAGGCAATCGGCCTTGGCGTCCGACTCCAAGAAACTTTGCTATGTTGATGAATGGGGCTGGACAGACTGAAACTGAAATGAACCGAAACGTGTGCCGCCCACCCCATGCTCCTGCTAGGACAGGGTCGTGGGCCGTGTGGCTCCGAAAGATGTGTTTCTCCCGTCGATGCGTTGCCGACATGGCAGAAAAACCCTAACCCCTAAACGCGATCAAAACGACGTCCCACTGAACAGCGGGTGCCCGCTCGCAGAACGTGACGAGCTCGGCGATTGGGTCTCCTCGCTGGCAGCCGCGCCCGGTGGGAGCGGCGGCGGCGGCGCGGCCGCTGCCGCGGCCGCCGTGAGTTCCACAGCCCGGCGCATCGCGGCGCTGGAGCAGCAGGTCCGTCTTTGAAGACCAATTTGATAATCTGGCGAAACCCAGCAGAGCATCGACAACAAAGCATGAATGCTAAACCCTAAAGCGCCAGCAGCGCTGCATCGGGATCAGAAGGCGCGGAACCAGGCTGGGTCCAATAGATGCATCTGAGGTCAATTGCAGATCTATGCCAGGGCATCTGCCGTCTGCAGATTTGTGGTTGCAGGCTCGACGCGCGGAGGCAGAGCGCGAGACACTGCAGGCGGATGTCCTGCTCACGGCGGATGTCCTGCTCACGGCGGCGCGTCAACATCCACCCGCAGGCTGAACGCGCGAAGCCAGAGCAAGCAGCACTGCAGGGGGAGGTTCTGCTTGCGGTGGCACGTCATTCAGCCTCTCCCCAGATTAGTAGTTCCATCCGCTCGCAGGCGCAGCGCGACGAAGCGGAACCGGCGGCGCTGCAGGAGCAGGTCCTGCTCGTGCGGCTCGTGACACACCTTGTGGGTTTGCAAAACATGTGGCTACCGTCGAGTTTGATAGTTCTCTTCGTTGCAGGCGCTGCGCGGCGAAGCGGAACGGGCGGCGCTGCAGGCGGAGGTCCTCCTCGCATCGGCGCGGGAGGCTGCGGCGGCGCGAGCTGCAGCGGCCGCGCCTGCGCTATGCGCCGAGCTGCAGGTAATGAAATCCTGGTAATGAAATCCTCACAATGAAATCCGCACAGGCTGTCTCACCGCTCTCATGTGCTGGAGATCGTCTGGACATATTGAAGGGTCGGGCCGCGGCCGCCGCGCCGGCCCTGCGCGCCGAGCTGCCAACAAAATCAGAATCAATCCGTTCAATTTTAAACCTCATTCAAACGCTGGAATACAAGCCGGGCACGGGCTTTGAGCGCGCGGGTCGTGGCGGCTGCACCCGCGCTGCGCGGAGAGCTGCAGGCGCGACACAGCACATGCAATAGCAGCTTTTTGCGCAGCGCTGTGCCAGTAGCACACTCTACGACTCGCGCAGCCTACTACGGCGGTCCCTTTGGTTGACTGATGCATGCTCGGCTGGAGACAGCTGCATGTCCAGTTGATGTGCGACATGCATCAGGCTGAACGCCCACCTCTTGTGCAGCGACTGGGCCGTGCCCAGAGGCGCTCCGCAAGCACGGAGCTCGTGCTTTCAGGTTCTTCTTCGAGCGGCAGAATGTCGTGTGTGCAGGAGCAGCAGCGGCGGCTGGGGCTGTGCCTCGAAGCCCTGGGGGAACGGGCGGAGCGCATCGCCACACTGGAGGCGGACATGGCGGACATGCGCATCGTGTTCCGTGGCGCACTGGAGACTGCGGTGGCGCAGCTGGCCGAGGCGCGCGCCGCCGCGGCGGGCGGCGGCGGCGGCGGCGGCGCTCGCGGCGAAATGGCCGCTGTCGGCGGCCCCGAAGCGGCTGTCCCCGGCAACGGCAGCTGTGCCGCGGCTGCAGATGGCGTGGACGCTGGCGGCGACCCAGCGTCGGCGGCAGCCGACGGTGGCGGCGCCGTGGCGACAGGTGCTGCGGCGGCGAAACCGGCAGGCAGCGAGCATGCACCTGGGTCGCGGCATAAACGGTGATTCATAGCCAAGGAATCCCAAACTCTCCGGTCGTGGTGCAGAACAGATCGGACCCTCCAGGTCAGCATACCGGAGAGAGAGAGCGGTATTACACTGCTCCATGATTAGCGGTGCTGGGCATTTTCCGGATAGATTGACGCAGTGTCCATCGGGCTTGAGGCTCCGGCAGCCGAAGTGTGCCAGGGAATGAGACTCACGTGGCGCAGCACAGAGAGATAATGTTACACCGCAAAAGCTTGGATTTGTACATGCCAGAAAGGTTAGTGCCGCAAGTAGCTTCAGGTCTGCACAATCACCGACTGCTGAATTACAGTCTCGCAGCCTTCAGGCCGAATTTCAAGAGTAGAAATGCCAGGTCGGGTGAGATCCACATAGAGACGATGAAGAGGTGGGCATCCATCTAGAGACGATGAAAGGTGGCCAGCACTTCATGTTGCTTACAGCTTCCAGCAGTTCTGCGGCTTACAATATCTGGATCTGCCTACGTACAGCATTGAACATTGCTAGGCACACGAATGCACAAACTTCCTTGCCCTCTACTCATGTTTTGACGTGTCTGTCACGGCGTGGCTCCAACTTCCCAGTGCTCGACAACTTCCCAGTGCTCGACATGAAACCAGGCAGCATTGGGCGGCCCAGTAGAGGTTTGGTGATCTGCACAATGCCAATCACGACTTAAACGCAATCAGACCAGCTCCAGGGCGAACATTGCTGCCTGGACCGCCATGCCGGTGACGACCGCCGCAAAGTCGCGGGCGGGCATCGCGTCGTGGATCCGCGGGAAGACAGCCGTCGCGGACGGCGCCTGCAGTAGTGGAGATGTAGATCGGATTGGTTCGACTTGAACGATGAAATCGACTGCAACGATCGTTCTCACAGAACTGAGAGGGAGAAGTTTTTCAAAAGCCCCTAAACCCTAAACCCCTACCTCCAGGCCCGCGGCCGTCCATGCCGTCGTGCTATTCCATGCCGCCTGCCGCCCCACGCTGCAGAATGCATTGTTGCGAAACAGTCGGCCGACGGGAACTAGCTGCTTTTGCTGCGAGTGCGTCACAGCGCGAACTCAACGCCAAAGGTCCGTCAGAACCTAGTCGAAGGTAGATGAAACAAATCGACAGCCCTTTGGGAGCAGTGGCGTCTGAAGCTCTGCTGGCAAGGCGGGACACTGCCGGCAGTCGTCTGCCGTCATAGCGAGGTTGATGCAATGCAGATACAAACCGAAAACACTTTCACAGAACTCCCACCTGTCGTGAAACACCCATTTGTCAAAGTGCGTGCGCGAGTGGCTCGCGTGGATGTGGATCATGTCGCCGATGGGCTTATCCGATTCCGTCTCCACGTCAATGCGCTGGTCCAAGTAGGACTCATCCAGGTCTGGTATCAAGTGGTTGATGGCTATTTCCGCTGCATACAAGCTGGTGATGCCCCGCCACCTGCGCGCGAGAAACACACAATACACAACTGAAAAGCCGACGAGTTTTCTGATTACGGCACACTTCAGCCACACAGTCTGCCTGTCGGAGCGGACTGTCACATCAGAGACTTCCATCTTACGTATCCAAGCAAGTTCCAGCCATGTTGAGCGCACTTCGCCAGAGTTGCTACGTGCGCACCAGGTGGGCCATTCGCCTTCGGCCGGAAATTTCTCCAGCCCCTGGCGCGTCGGGCCAAACTCATTGTCCAGCATATGCCTGTGCGCCGGAATGCACAGGAGCTGAGCAGGGTTTAGCGAGGCTATGCTGCCTCAGCAGGATTGAGCGAGGTTGTGCTGCCTCACAGGCGGGCACAAGGTCTGCTGCGTCTCCGCTTCCGAGCACAGCTGGGCACGATCACCACCGGCTGATGCGCATCGTGTGTTCGTGCGGAAAGTGCGTCGACAAACAGCAGCTCAAGAACAGAACAGTGTTCCGAACAAGATGCAGTACTTGCCTGCCGACGACGCCTGTGAGGTTGGCCACCTCCAGCGTGAGGCCCGGCGGCGCCAGCCACCCAGAGCAGATGTCTAGAATCCCCCGGTGCTGCATTCCCAGCTTGGTCGCTATGCCCTTCAGCCGCGCCCGCCCGAAGTCGCTGCTGTGCCGCACCGTGCCAAAGGCCGCGGCGTGCTTGGGGCGTTCGGTCAGAATGCCCGGCGGTATGAAGGCGTCCTGGTCTGTGCGCAGTATTAGGTCGTATCTGCGTAGGGTTTCGCGGGGCCACCCTCAGCTTTTTTCTCAGGTGAGAAAGACGCAGTCCCTGACTCCAAAGGCTGCGCGTGTCTGAGCACGTGCTCTGCAGCGATGCGGTTCAGCGCACTGCGGGCCTGCATCGCGCGTCCCTGCAGGATTGCTGCGGCGCTGAATTGCCACAGCCGCGGGGCGCTCACCTCGCCAGGATGTCGGGGAAAGGGTAATCCAGCACGAAAGCGACGGACGTCATGAACAGGTAGTCCCGCCACGAGTCCATGTTGGACTGCGCCAGCGGGTGCCACCAGCAGTTTGGCGTGTCGTCGTGGGTGAAGAGCACCCGCTTGCCGCCTGCATGCAATGTGCAAGCATGCTGAGCTTCATTCTGTCGGGAGGCATTATGGCGTGTCTGGCATGTGTGTGAAAACTGTTGAAGAGCACAAGGTGCTGGCGTGTGCGGGAAATTGGCCAGGAGCGTCTTCGCAGCCGCGCCTGTCGGTGTCTCCATCGGGCGGCACTCAGGCGGCAGCGTCCGGCACGACGCCCCCTCGCATGCTATTAGCAAATCGACCACCGCTGCACCGGCGGGCCGCGGCAATCGGGTGACCAGCTGCCACGACGGCAGCAGAAACGCCAGGAATTCCGACTCCTGCGGCATTGCCAGGTGCATACACTGCTTCAAGGCTGCTCTTGCAGCAGCTGCAAGATCAGTTGAGACACACCAGACACGCTACGCTTCGTGCGTAGCACAGGCTGGCGGGAAGCGCTGTGCAAGTCAAGAGGTCGAAAACCGGCGGACCAGCGAGCGACGTTCTCCAAGCGCCACTGCCACACCGATGTGGAAAGCAGGTTTGCCCTCCCCGCTGGGGGATCTGAGTGTCTTCTCTTCTGACACTGCATGACTGCTGACTGGACCAGTGTGGCGAGTGACTAGGCTACCGAGCAGCACGCCGGCCGCAAAGACGGCAAGAAGCGCAAAACGAGACCCAGAAGCCCGGATAGCGCTGCCTTTCGGTCGTCGAACGTGCATGGCAGATCTATGAGTAGCTCTCTGCCAGAAAATTGAGCAAAGGCAGCTCAACACTGTGTCGAATTCCGACTCTGCAAGGTAGGGGTAACGAGCAACATGCTGGCCACCAATAAGTGCGCCAGCTGCGCTTCGCAAAAACGCTCAGTGTTGATGATCCAAGAGGATATCAAGCCACTGCTGGCCTCCTGCAAAGGTGAAAGCAAGCATCAGATGGCTCAGCGACCACTATTCAGGTCATCGTGCTAAACTAATGATGTTAGCCTGTTGATTAGGTCTTGATTAGGCCTGTTGGCCCAGTCCATCGCAAAATATCAGGCGAGACTGTAGTCATGCAGTCAGCCGCTGTTCACGAACTCATACGGCCTGCATGGACTCATTGCACAACATTTACTTCTTCGATTCTGACGACGGTTCAACCTACAGGTACCTATGTGCCTCTGCAAGCCTCGGCCGACGGCGGTGCGCAACCTGACATCATCAGCAGCAGCACAGACACATTCTCACATGTCAAGATTTCAGCGTCCTATCCAACGGACTTCATCTTCCCTGGCAGGCAGATTGCCCCTGGCATGCAGGACGAACGAGCCCCTCGCGGCCTGATGATGCAGCATGTTTCAGGGTGTCTCCTGTGACCGTCCTGCGCGGCATTCACATATACCTGCTCAGGGATTTGTAGGATTTGTAGGATTTCGCAGCGATATGATTGACGCTGGCGAGCGTGCACAGTGCTTGCTGTGCTCACCGCTGCAAACTGCAAGAATGCACCTGCGGCAGCGCATCAGGCAGGGCAATGCAGTATGGTGCTGCTTGCACCGGGAACGCCATCGACTTTCTCTGGTCGCTCGAGCCTGGCGTAACACAAGCAGACGCACCTCGCTTTGGAGATGCGCGCATCTGCCGTCATGCGCGTGCAGCCCGGAGCCACGCCGTCGAAAACATGCACGCCGCGGCCGCGACGCCGAGCAGCCAGTGCTGCCGCCGCAATATGACCTGTGACGCAGCGACCGCCGCTGCCGCCGACACCGCCTCTGTTACCGCCGCCGCCGCCGCCGTTGAGCGCCAGAATGCGGGCGAGAGGCCCCGCCAGCCTACGACCGGCGCCAGCCTGTCCCCAATGCCGTCCGTGTGCCTGCCGGCGACGTACCAGTCGTCCGCCTCGACGGAGCGGTCGAGGTTGTAGCAGCGGGACTCCAGCAGCTCCCGGATGCAGGAGGGCGCCGGTTCCACATTGCTATGCTCCACCGTCAGGAGGCCGATCGGCGCAGAAGGGGGATGCCTTGAGGATGGAGTGCGCCTGGATTCAAATTTTTCTCCTTCTCAATGCATGCGAGGGCGTCAGCAGCCCACTGGCATCTGCTGCACACCCGGCTTGCTCCGATTGCAGTCTCCAGGGCATTTTCTTTGAATAGAGCAAACCAACTATGCCTGGTCTGCCTGGTGTCCAGGTGCAGCTGAACAAGGCCTGGCAGTGGTGCTAGTCACCAGCAGACACGCAACGATCGCCAGTGTGAGTGTTAGCTGGTGGCGCATCCTGGCCCTCGGTCGGCTCTTCATTCGTCGATGATTTACTGAGCCCTCTTCAGGACGATCAACAGCACATGGAAGTCGCCTTTTGAGCTGGCATGGAATATATGTAACGTCCCAGGATATCAATTCCGCTCTGTGAAGATGGAGATTCCAGCCAAATTCAGGTTGAAAAAAGCCCGCCGACGCTTGGAACTGAAAACCCTCCAAGCCGATGATGACAGAAGCCTCATGCGGCGCAACGCTGCCGCACAAGGGCTCAAGAATACTGTGCCACAAGAACGCGCTGGCACACACCTCCTGACAAGGAATGCCTACCTAAAATCATGCGGACCAGACGCCCCAAGCCAATGCTGACATGCGGTCACGCAGAGGCGTGCTGGATCAACGTGCGGATAGATGAGATGGTGCCGATGACTGCGCCGACGCTCCCAAATACGATCATGAAGACGTCCAGCGAGTACTGCCACCTGGGAGCGCTGACGACAGCGGTCAGTGTATGTTTGGGCAGCGAGGGACGGGAATGGCCAGCAGCAGCAATCCAAGAAAACGGTGCCAGCCAGCATGCTTCGGCAGATGCATGAACACAGCAGATGCAGCCACGAGCATCTGTTCATTGTGCACTACAAGAGGCAAACTGCACGAAGAAATTGCACAGCTTTCACGTGCTCCCAACGCACAGCGGGCCTCCTGGCATCTACTGGGGCGCCTGAGGCTTCCCCTTCAACAAAAAAGCTTCCCAAAAGGCTTCCCCTTCAGCAATGGTAAACCTGGAAGATGAGCATGGACGGCAAAAATGTACGCACCAGGGCAGCGTCTTGCCGAAGATCTTGAGGTGGCAGACGGTCGGAATCACAAACGCCAGCAGCGCGCACGCGAGGGAGCCAATGAGGGAGATGAAGTTGCCAAAGCCCGGAACGAACATGGCGACGAGCGTCGCCCCGAGCACGATGGCGGAGCGGATGCACCTGAACACCGACCACTTGCGCTGCCCCGGGAAGCGCGCCTTGAACCAGCTCTGCGCACAGTCACTTCTCTACGTCATTCCGCGATGTCCGACTTGGAGTTTCGCAGACATCAGTTTCGGTTTCGACTGATGCCCCGCAAAACAATCCCCTTGCGCTGGCCGGGGAAAGCGCCGTGAACCAGCTCTACCAGAAGCGGGTGAGTTGTGACACACAAACTGCAGTATGAGCTCAGAGACGTGATGACAGCGCGCATGCCACGGAACGCCGTCCATGTGCACTGGCCCAGGAAGCTTCACGCTCGACTAGATCTGCAGGGTTCAGAGCGATGAGAGGTGTGGGCATGCTGGCAAATCTCAAGTTGCGGCTTCAGCCTCATGATATGGGGAAAGTGCAGGCTCCGTTTCGGTACAACTGCCCCTTGACCAGGTCACCCAGTCCACGATGACCAATGATATAATAGATTGGCTTCGAAAGTACATGATAAACTGAAATAGGAAACATTACAATGAAATAGGATATATTTTATTATATACGAAAAACACGAAACAGCCCCCCGGTTTTCGGGTTTTCAAAACCCACCTTCTTGGCCAGGCTGCGCTCGATGATCTCGTAGACGGGGATCATCATGGGCGGGAAGGTCAGAAACAGACCCGCGCACAGCGCTGCCTTGACCGCCGGCGTGCTCCACCCCGGGCTGAGGTTGAAGGTGATGATGTCCTGCGTCTCGTCCCCAAAGGCCAGGTAGCCCACCTGCGGGGCTCAGCGAAATATGTTAATCTTAATCAAATTTGGACATTTGATTAAGCGCTCTTACAACACATTTTTATCACTTGAGGGGCTTGCTTCGCTAGAAAAACACAGGTTTGATGGTGACGGCGTCCTGCGTCTTCTCCCCAAACGCCAGGCAGCCCAGCTGCGGGGTGCACAGGGTCAGGTGGTGGCGCCTCGGGCGCTCATTGACATGCCCGACGCATCTGTGCGCCTGCTTCCCTGGGGAGGCCGAGACCGGCGCATGTCGCCCGCTGCGGCGCCGCTGCTGCTGATGCGATCCACTGCCGCTGTTCAGCCTGACGAACTCTCACGTCGCGCAGCGGCAGTGTTGCCATGTCGCATCGCCAGCACCTTTAGGGCTGTGGGGGAAGTTGCACGGAACTCTCCACGAAACTCACCGAGCCAAAGCCGACGTACAGCGCCGTCACCGCCGCCATGGTCCCCGACAGCACTGCGTCAAAGTGGTGCGGCGTGTGCATGGAAGCCTCGATGGGCAGGATCATGCCGACGCCCTCGAAGCAGTAGATGGCGACGCCGAAGAGGTACGGCAGGCAGCCCCAGCCGCTGGCCAGCTGGATCGGCGGCCGGTGACGCGCCAGCGACAGCGAATCGTCAAACAGCACCACCGCAAAGCCTGCGGTTGAGGCAGGACTTTGGGTGTCATTCACAGTATGGCTGGCAGACTGAGAAGTTGCGTGTTTGATGGGTGGCGCGCCAGCGACATCGTGTCGTCAAACAGAACAACTTGCTGTCCACCTATTAGCTTGCTGCTCAGAACCTGAACATTGTTATGTTTGCACGAAGGGGAAGATTCTTTGCAGGGCATCAGAAAGGAAAATGCAACTGGCAGCTGCACGGAGGCACAGCCTTCGGCTGAGAGATCTTGCAGCTCTCTTGATGCGTATGTGCACATCAAGCGGTGCACCATAGCTGCTGCCAAGGCAGCCACTGCATGACGATGTGGATACGCGCATTGAAAACAGGTGCAGAGATCCTGCTGAACAGTTCAGCAATCCTCTGCTGTGCCACCACCGCTGGCTGAGGCACCCGCATGTGTGGCATCTGGGCCACGGCCCAATCTCCTCTTGTCTCGCTATCGCACGAAGAGCTCTCCTGTTCTCAGGCTGTTCGCAGAGCACCACTTACCGGAGATCATGGCGAAGTCAGCAGCAAGGGAGAAGGGCGCCAGCGCTGCAACGCCGCGCAGCATGGCCAGCCCGATGAGCGGCGGCAGCAGCGCCGCGATCGCGGCGTTGCCTGGCACCGGCAGCAGCGTCGCCGCGTTGGCCTGCATCAGGGACTGGGGCGATGTTTATACTTGCAGTGTTGGGAATTGCACGGCAATGCGGCTGGTCACATTGCTATTTCTGCGCTTGGGTGCTGCAGACGCAGTGCGATTTGTGGGAGCGGAGTTGCAGACCATGTCCTGCCACTCGGCCAGGACTCGCAACACGTAGGGAAAGCACACCTTGATGAAGACCAAGTAGGCAATGCAGAAGCCTGCGGGCGGCAAAGCGGCACGTCACATGCTGCTGCTGGCGGGTTATCTCATCTGACTGGGATGGCGCAAGTCGCTGCAAGACACGCTCAAGACGCTACCTGTCACATGTAGCTACGTGACAACGCTGTCGATACTTCAGCAGTTGACACTTCAACGTCGTGCTGGACACGGGCAACCGTCACGATTGCCTGGCCGGTCGACACTGTGCTCGTCACCAAAAACGCGAGCTAAATGCCGCACCAGTCTGGCTGATGACGAGGAGCGTGTTGACGAGGCGCTGCCCGCCGCGGCCGAGCCTATCGCAGTTCCTCAATCACCAAACATATGATTTCTTACATGACAGCAGCGCCGCACCGGTCTGGCTGATGATGAGGAGCGTGTCGACGAGGCGCTGCCCGCCGCGGCCGAGCGTGTGCCGCGTCACCTCCCCATAGCTCACCACCCCATGCTCCTCCAGCGACCTGCAGTGCATACGCACCATGATCCACAGCGTTGGAAGAGGAGTGCAGCAGGTTCGAATCAGCCTGGCGGAGTGAAGGGATTGACAGCACGTCAGGCGCGATTGGCGCAGGCTGCAGATGCACAGCAGGATGGAAGCTCATTCACATCAGCAATCGCACGCTGTCTTATACATACATGCAGTACACCAGCAGCAGCATACAGTATGGCGCAACCACGATCATGCCAATGCAGGTCACGGCATGTTTGGGATCGACATTGTCATTGCATAACGCCAGATGCCGTGCACCATTTCCAGCGGACCAGGAGCAGTATATATAGTGTGCGCGATCCCGGCAACGCCGATGCACCATCGCTTCAGGGTGGGTTTCAAACCAGCATTCCCATCAAGCATCTCTCCACAGCAGTCCCATCACGCATCTCACCGTTTGCAGCGGACCAGCAGCAGCATGCAGTAGAGCGCGATCGCCGCGACGCCGGTAAGGAAGCCAGCGCCCAAAGCCAAACCCGCCTGGCGAAACGCATATGGCAGCCCTAGCACGCCGGCGCCCACCACCGCAATGAAAAGGTTGCCGCTGGCCTTGAAGACGCCGTTCTTCTCCTCGTCGTCGTCATCCTGCGGGCGGCTCAGACATATGTCACCATCAGAACGCTGCCTGCAACATACAAATGAGTGCAGTCGTCATAAGCAGGTTGGCGCTGGCCTCAGTGATCCTCCTGCGGCCTTAAAGACGCCTCTTCCTGCAGGTCACATGTGCATCTACTAAAGAAGCCATGTACGATTTTGAGAACGCACCGCAGTTGCCTGCTGCTGTTCACCCTGCATTCAAGGGTTGGGCAGCAGCACTGCCGTGGTGAACCGAGACTGCGCCGGTCCTCAAATGAACTGTGTTTCTTCTTGTCGTGGTGCCGTGGCAAGGACGGATGCTGGGCCAGCATGGCACCCGCAATTGGACTGGCAGCAATTGGTAGGGCTGTACGGGCCTCATGCGCATGCCAACAGGCAGGCGTCCAGCTGCTCAGTTTACTGAAGAATGGCGACCGACAGTGCTGCCTGGATCTGGAGAGCGCCGATGCTGAGGCGTCGGCTGGCAGACACTGCGGCCTCTCTGCAAGTCGGCGGGACGGCACCATGGCGCTCTCTGTCTGCGGAACGCAGGTCACCTGGGGCTGATGACGCCGCGCTCGAGGCAGCGCGCCTTCTGTACCCTCCGCTATCTCCACGAAGGGGTGCTCCTCTTCCGCCTCGTCCCCCTCCTCCGCATGCCGCAGCGGCACACGTTCATCCTCCTGCGCGGCGGCAGCAGCGCACGGACTTTGTTGCGGAATGCGGATCGGAACAGAAAACGCCACGAGCAGCCTCCCTGGGCAGTGTTGTGATCAGATGCACGCTGTCTGGCGACGTGTTGGGACTGCAAGTCGCACAAGGTTTTTGTGCGCGCCATGCGTTCCAAGGCGCGCTCTCGGCAGGCAATTCAAGGTGTCGCGCTGGCGGACGCACACGACAGCGGCCTCACCTTCAGTGTGCCCTGCTCACCAACCGCGCCCACCATGGCGGAGCTGCACTGGGGCTGCAGCTCCAGGCGCTGGGACTGCCTCAGCGCCTGCCTCTGCCAACCACCAATGTCTGCAGCTTGCGGTGCAGCCGTCGAGAATGTGCTCACGGAGCTGCTGTCACCCACAAGGTATGTTACAGTTTATCATCAGCCTGCAGACGATTGGCTCGTCATCACTGGCGCTGCATGTGCATTTCAATATGTTCCTGACTGAATGTCTGTTTGCAAGTCGTCTCGGATCGACCTGGCTGGATGTGTCAGCCAGAAGGTAATGTTGCGAGGACCAAACTCGAGCTTTGACAGTGGAGATAACTGGAATATGACGCTGTCACAACCTAAACTCCAAGGTGTGCCCTTGGCCAGAAAGTACCCGCGGTGCGATTTTTCCAGCAAGGGGTGAACAACCCATAGAGTCTTCAAGCTGTTGGGAAACGGGGCAAAAACCTGCTCAAAGTAATGATGCTCAAAAACCTGCTCAAGTAATGAATTTGAGCCCTGCCAGCGCATAAAGCAAGACACAGGTAGACCGCAGGCGTCGTGCTCCATTTCCGCTTTCGATTGTCATTGATCCATTGCTATCGTACCAGACGCCAGCAGCTGTGATCGGGTTGGTGGTCTCGTCTTAACAGCACTGGCGCACTACTCAGCGGGAGCGGTCCTCGCACAGTGAAGCGGCTTTTGACCAGGTCAAGCGCCAGAGCAGCGTCATGCGTCTGCTCAGCAAAGTCACCGCGAGTGTCGCGTGCTGCCTGTGCCTCCTGCTTGCGGAGCTGGCATGCCCATCGGACGCCAGCTCACTGCTGGGGGGCACCAGGCGAGCGCTGAGGCAGCTAGCGGACGCTGCTGTGACTGCCATCAATCCGGCACACTTGAGAAGCCAGGTGAGCAGCTCGTGCCGGCAGCCGCCGGCTACTGCCTTGATCATGTGACTCGCCAGCGATTCCTCTCTGTGCATGCAACTGACTCAAATCGCTGTGCTGTGCCTCAGGTCAAGCAGGACGAATGGGTGCTCACCAACCACCCATCGCCAGGTTTCTTCTTGGACATGGGGTGCGCAACTGCCTAGTCAGCATTGCTTTGCACACACCTCCCGTATTGCCACGCGCAGACTTGCTTCGGCGGCGTAAAACGAGTGGAACCGTGGAGGATGAACGCTGCTGATCTTCATGACAGGGCTCGGGACGGTGAATCGATATCGAATTCGTATGCGCTTGAAAAGCATGGTTGGCAGGGCATCTGCGTAGAGCCCTTTCCTACGAGGCGCGCCCGATGGGATGGTTGTGGGTTTTCCCCTGAATGCTCTTAGCACCGTCTCAGCCACACCTCGATGATGTATACAATCACTGCTTGAGTCGTTTGCTTCGGCTCAGATTTGCTTGTCATGTGTTTCTCATCGTGAAGTTGATCTGCTCTCAGCGCAGCTTTGAAGGCCGCAAATGCAAGCTGGCTGAGGAGGTCATCAGCAACAAAACGGGAGACGTGGTGGGTTGCAGACCTGCTGCTCTGCTCCGCCCTGCAGTCCTGATGCCACAGAAGCTTCTGACACAGTTCCCGCCGGCACGGATGCGCCGCCTCCTCGCAAGCTTGCTGACGCCTGTTGTGTTCCGTGCACAGGTCTCTTTCGTGATGCCCAACAAGACCAACGTGTACGGCCAAGGATGTGAGCCCCTGCTGTGTGACACGCTTCGCTGAACTGCATGCCGGCGCAAGCGCCGAGGGCGTTGTCTCTGATCTCCTCGACTGCGCAGCTCAGCCTGTGTGACCGTGCGCGCGCACAGACGGCGGAATCAAAGATACGATCAGCTGGTCGTTCATACTGGACTACAACGGAACCACGTTTGCGAACGTCACCACACTGGGCCTGAAAGACTTCCTGGTCAAATACGATGTGCCAAAGGTGAGTTGCGCGCCTCTGCCGACTGACGCTTGGCCTGAACTGATCCAGACAGCTGTCTCCAGGCATGAGGTCAATTCACGTGGCAACGCAACATCAGCGCGTAGGAACCAGTCGCTGTTTGCGCTGGCATAAAAGCAGTGGATAGCCATTGAGCGCTGGTTTATTTATGTTTCCAGCACATCGACTACTGGTCGCTGGATATAGAGGGGGCGGAGTGGTGGATCCTGAAGGAGTTTCCCTTCTGTGACATCTTCGTCGGCATGCTCACCGTGGAGCACAACTGGCAGGTGCGTCCGGTGCAGCTCCGTCTTGAGGTTCATGAAAACTGCTGTCATTTGAAAACTGCTTTCATATGCACTTGCTTGCGTATGGCATGCGGAGACAGCGCTTAGCATCTAGTCGGCCCTGCGATGAGCTGTTTGTAATGTTGTGATTGACATGCGGTGCGTCGCGCTTGGCAGGAGCCCAGGCGGACGCAGATGAGGGACCTGTTGGAGCACCACGGCTTTGTCAACGAGCGGCAGGTCGAATGTGAGTGGCCGCTCTTTGCCCTTCACCACATTTTCGGCGCTCGTTGAATGCGGCGCTTCTTCTTGCATAGTTGGCTCGAGATGGCGAGGTCCACCATCTGCAAACCTGAGCAGTGTTGTGGAAACCCGTGTTTGTTGTCGCTGCTGCCAAGCTGCTGCTGCCAAGCTGCCGCTGCCGCAAGACTGCCAGTCGCGATTTTGGTTCACTTCCCCCCTGTTGCAGATGACGACTGGTACCGGAACACCAACCCGCCGCCGGGTGCGACAGCAAGGTTGGAAAGCGCGCCGCAAGTCATCACGCCCGTGGCTGCGACTTCGTCGCTGGCGGCATGCGGCGTGCCGCCGGGGCTTGTGACCTTTGCCAAATGCATAGCCTTCGGGCTGGTGGGCGCGGCCGTGCTGAGCATGGTGCAGTGGGTCATAGCGGCACGGCGGGGCGGAAAGAGGGCAAGGTTATGAGGTCTTTGGGGAGCGTTCTCACTCGCAAACTTGGTGATGTAGACAGGCATCTCGTGGGAGCTGCCGTGGCTTGCTCCTGAGAATCTGCGTTTTCTGTAGAGACGCTGCTCGTGTAAGCTGAGGCGCGTTCGACAGCTCAATAAAAACTTGGCAAGGACCAGTTTCATAGCCGCAGCAAAAATATTAATATATTACAGGCTTCCAGCAGACAAGCTCCAGCAGGTACAACTTTCAATGTCAAGTACACTGACATCTCTGTCTGACACCTGAACATCCCTGTCTGACACTCGGCTAAGCGTCTGAACTTTTCAAAGTAATCAAGCTCGGTTGGTGCTGTTACAACTCAGCGATTGTAAACGACATGACCAGGAAGCAAGCGCTAGATGCTCAAGCCCAGGAACTCTGCCTCCTGCTTCGCCGGATCCGACTCGAAAACGCTGATCATCAGCATCACGGCAACGACTGTCCTGTTGGCCGTTAGCGTCCTGCTGCTGTCTCTTACGGGCCACAGCCTTCAACGAGTCCAGCTTGTGGCTTCTCTGAGATCGGAGTGTGCTGGACTGGAAGCTTCCGACCCGCTAGTCGTGTGGGACGCCGCGGCAGCCAAATGCTCACCAGACGTGTGCGGCGACGCCTGGCTGCCGGAGATTGCGGACCTGGACGGCCAGGTGCCTGCGTCGCTGCTCTGCGGTCTGAGACTGTTCGACACAGCAGCGGCGCGGGCATGCCTGCGCGGCAAGCGACTGGTGCTGCTCGGCGACAGCACCATGGCAGAAACGGCGCACGATCTCGCCATCCTCCTGAGCGGCATCGCGACAGACAGCGGCCGGCTGCACGAGCACGTCAACGCCGCCACGAGGGTGCCGGCGGAGGCGGGCATGCAGCGCATGCAGATGCCGGCGCTGGGCGGCAGGGGCGGCGATGACCTGGAGGGGCCCGTGGACATCACATTCCGCTCCACCCACCGCGACATGGAGATTGGCCTGGCATCGCTGAACATCAGTATCGTCACTCGCTACATAGGTAAGCGGCTGCCAACATGTCGCTGCATGCTGGTGCGGCCGTGCTGCAGGCATGCTGGCGTGTGAGCCTCCAACCTTCAATCTCGCGGTGTTCCTTCAATCTCGTGGTATTAAGACGTTCGGCATGCGTGATGTTTTGTATTTGATAATGGGCGCAGGGCACCACGACATCGGCGGCGCGGGCGGCGGTATCACGTCAATACGCCACCCGACCCTGGCGCCGGTCGTGCAGTGCCTGCTGGGCGAGTCCGACACACCGCTTGGGGCGTCATCTGATACATCATCCGGTTCGTCAACGGCTAGCAATTCGACGGGCAGCGGCGCCGCAGCGCTGAGCTGCCCGCCGCCCGACGTGGTGGTCGTCAACTCCGGCATGCACGATGCCTACGGCGGCAGGGACGTGGAGCCGAAGTTCCAGGTGCATCATCTGTTAGGGTCATGCGTCCTTGCAGTTACGCCAGCCCTTGTACATGCTGTGCGCCATTGTTGAACCAGAGTGTGGTACCATACACGACCACACTGGCAAGGTGCGATCATTTGTCCTCTATGCCCGCCAGGCGGAGGTGCAGCAACTGGCCGCGCGGCTGGCCGCCCTGACGACGGATCCGCTGCGGCGAATGCGCGCCTTCTGGCTGGGCAGCAAGTGCTTCCAGACGTTCCCCGAGGCCACCTTCCACCTGGAGGTCATGGGCTTGGACAGCATGGCGCGGGTGAGGCTGTGTCATGATGCCGCATTCAAACTGAGGGTTTTTGTCTGCGGACATTGCGTTTGCGGCCTTTCAGTCTGTATGCGTTCATGTGGGTGCACTATTCTGCCCTGCTGACAGCACGGTTGCGTTTCGAGCAGCGAGCTTGACTGGACTTTTGTAGCTGCGCCTCCTGTCCATCAGCCAGCTTGCATGTCCTGAGCGGCATCGGTGCTCCTGCCGCAGTTCTACTTTGAGAAGGAGGGGCTGCCGTACATAGACCTGGCGGGGCTGATGCGCACGTTTCTACCTCCCGGAACAGATGCCCGGGAAACCTACACTACGGACTACCTACACTGGGGAAGCATAGCCTACTTTCACAACGCCAACATCAGCATGGCAGCGAGCAGCTTAATGACGCAGCGGATGCTGGGGGCGATCTGCGAATTCGCCTTCGAAGACTGAGGCTGGCGGGTGCGAGCGCCGCACTGCACACGGAATATCTCAGCGTTTCAGGGCTCCGCCAGCAGCGCAGCCTGCTCTTTTGCAGAGCTCAGTATGAGTACATCTAGCTCATACCGCGTGACACATTAATGTTTCATGTCTCTGCCCGTTGTCCATGTGATGCAGTCTGCTGCCGCCGTCACATGTTGATCCGTTCAATTGCTGCTTCTAGTGTCCGTTTCTGCGTGGTGTGATTTTTGCAGCGCAGAGACAGCTGATTGCTTGGTTCACACACAACTAGTAGGCAGGATCGATTTTGCACCTGTCCGAGTGTGCGCTCGTCGCTGAACAATGACAAAACTGCACTTGCAGAAAGACTGCACTGCCAACAGTCTGTACACAATGGTGCGTTAGGAGGCAATGTACAATGATAGGCGATGAAGCGGTGTTCATGTACGAATGCATGAACCGATAAATAGACGGCTTGCTTTTCCGCTCCACTTTGAGCAAAGGCTGATCAGGCTGATCAGGCTGATCGCTAGCGCTGAACACATGGCCACTTGACTTCACGCACACGCTCGGCGTCTACACCAGCCGCGGCTACGGAACGTGCCCGAGCGGCCGCGGGGTCGCCCGGCGGGGCTGGCTGTACCTGCAGAAGCCGGTGGACTGCCGGCGCCTGTTCGCAGTCCTCGCAGAAATAGCCACCTGCGATGACATAGCCGCAACATATCGGGACTCAGAGTCCGAGGTGTGCTTCACAAGGTGACTGCCCAGGAGGAAGAACAGACGTTGTTCTGTAAAAGCGCGACCAAAATCTTCATGTTGACAGTACCAAAAAATCTCGCTGTACAGTCCAAAATTCTTCCTGTATCAACCGGGAATGGCCCGGGAAGCAAAAGCTGATGTATCAACCGGGAATCGCCCGGGAAGCAAAAGTTGATGTATCAACCGGGAATGGCGGCGGCAGCAGCAGCAGCAGCAGCAGCCAGTCCAAAATCTCGATGTATCAACCGGGAATGGCGGCGGCAGCAGCAGCAGCAGCCAGTCCAAAATTCTTCCTGTATCAACCGGGAATCGCCCGCGTAGCAAAAGCTGATGTATCAACCGGGAATGGCGGCGGCGGCAGCAGCAGCAGCCAGTCCAAAATTCTTCCTGTATCAACCGGGAATGGCCCGGCAACCAAAAGCTGATGTATCAACCGGGAATGGCCCGGCAACCAAAAGCCGATGTATCAACCGGGAATGGCGGCGGCAGCAGCAGCAGCAGCCAGTCCAAAATTCTTCCTGTATCAACCGGGAATGGCCCGGCAACCAAAAGCCGATGTATCAACCGGGAATGGCGGCGGCAGCAGCAGCAGCCAGTCCAAAATTCTTCCTGTATCAACCGGGAATGGCCCGGCAACCAAAAGCCGATGTATCAACCGGGAATGGCGGCGGCGGCAGCAGCAGCAGCCAGTCCAAAATTCTTCCTGTATCAACCGGGAATGGCCCGGCAACCAAAAGCCGATGTACCAAAATTCTTCCTGTATCAACCGGGAATCGAACCCGGGTCTGTACCGTGGCAGGGTACTATTCTACCACTAGACCATTGATACTGTGCCGGATCGGGTCAGACCCAATCCGGACAGCCGGGGATACGCAACTGAATGCGCCGTGTTCGATGGACAACGCCAATTTCGGCACGTCATAAGCACCAACGGGCATATTTCCCCTGTTTTAAAAATCGGGGGAGCGGCGGCGGATGTGTGGCTCTTGCGCTCACAGAGGGGAGTCACACGGGGGGTGTGGCGCCTGGTGTGCCTAGTAGCGCTATCTGCCATGGACTACTAGTCGGCGGCCATAGTATGGCCGCCGACTCGCGGCCCGGCGCATCCTAGAGGGGCACCGGTCCGTGCAGCCGGGGCCCCAATTCGCCTTGCAGGTCCAGCGGGCGGCAGTGGCGCGTTTCTGGGGGATCCTCTCAGAGTTCT
>JAABUW010003642.1_pt1 | contig 21761 bp, 32 predicted proteins | sample 5560081 | NCBI WGS metagenome assembly JAABUW01 (sample SAMN10711882, study PRJNA513363) | rock metagenome | isolation source: Antarctica rocks | place: Antarctica: Victoria Land, Knobhead sud
TGTGGATAGCCTCCACTGTGTGCTCGACATCGGGTTGAGCCATGCGTTGGGACTCCTGTTCTCTTCGTGTTTGTTGTACTCAGCATGGGCGAGCCTCACGTACTGATCATCGGGGCGGGTGTCACTGGTCTTGCCATCGCCCACGGCCTCCAGCAAGCCGGGATCAAATACAGCATATTCGAGCGCAAGGAGCCCGGACAGTTGCGGAGCAAAGAATGGACGATGGGGTTAGGATCCGTCTTTCTGCCAGGGTTGACTACCAACGATGGGTAGGATTCACTGGGGCCTGCCCCTGTTGGAAGGACTACTCCCGGCACAAATCGCCGTTCGTATCGCCACGGATGGAGCGGTCGACCCAAGTCTCAAATACGACGAGCCGCCCAACAACGGTGCATATATCTTCGATGGAGTGTCTGGAGATATTTTGAAAGACCTGAATGTCTCGGGCCGCATCGTGCGGGTGTCCCGCCAGAAGCTGAGAGCTCTGTGTTCGGAGGGCATCAATGTCCACTGGGGCCATGCATTGCTCAGCGTGGAATGTGACGACCACTCGAATTCCGTTACTGCTGCTTTCTCGGATGGCCAATCGTACACCGGAACTGTGCTCGTGGGCTGTGACGGCCCTCGATCAGCTGTAAGAAACCATCTATTCATGCCCGACCGGTCTGCTGCTACGGCTAGGCCAATGGAAGGCATCGTTACCACCAGCATGTGTGTGACGTACGCCGATCCGAACGTTGCCACATTCGTCCGATCGAAGACTCACCCGGTGTGGTGCATTGCCATCTCTCCTGTGATGTTCCACTTCATGAGTATACAGGACGTTCCTGACCCCGAGAGACCTGAAACGTGGCGCTTCTTCTTCTTTAATAGCTGGCTAGGCGAAAAGCCACATGATACGAGTGGCAGTGCCGCAAGAAGCGTCCTGCTGGAGAGGGCTGAGAACCTTGCAGAGGTACGCGAGCCGTTGGTTATGTCTTCGGGACTTTCAAGAAAAGCCTGACACGAGATGCAGCCTTTTCGTACTGCGCTTAAGTCGATACCCAAAGATACTCAGATTGCCTATGGAGACACCTTGGTAGGTCCAGAGACCTATAATTTGTGGCCAGGACTCTTCACTGACCCCCTTGGAACTGTCAGTACTGGGATGTTAGACCGTGGGACAGTCGCAACGGCCTTGTTTGCCTGGCTGGTGATTCTGCACATCCGATGCCTCCATATCGAGGTAGATTGCTCTTCTCCGTGTCTTCCAGATTCCCATATCGTCACTAGGGAGGTGCAGGCAGGTCTGAGCTTGCGGCCTGGGTAATTCGAAAATGATGTCTCGGGCCAAGCTGGCAACTTCAACAGGCCAAGGCGGCAACCATGCCATCCAGGATGCGCACAACTTCGTGCTAATGATGAAGACGATTGCCACAAGCGGAGACGACAGAACTACTACCCAAGCAAAGCTAGTACAAGAGTACAGTGACGAAGTTGCGAAACGTGGTGCAGAAGAGACGATTCTCGGCACGAAAAATGGCAGAATGGCGCTGGCTTATGCTGCGTTCAAGGAGTCGCCGTATATGAAGCAAGGTAAGGCGATGAGCATGAGATAATGGTTTGAAGCTGGCTGATGTTGGATAAAATGTACAGGATTGAGCCGCGCACGATGAAAGTCTGGTATCGTGCTCTTTCAGACTCCTACGATAGAGCGCGGTCCAGACATCGTCTTTCGCTACTGCCCGGAATGCATTGAACATTAAGAACCATACTGTACGATCTGAGTATCTGCATGACGGGCTTCTGAAACCCGGCCGGTATGCGGGCGATGAGAATCATTATCGAGTTCTGCTGCATAACCCCGATCATATCTTGTAAGGTGCAGTGATTATACACCCACTATGTACTGCACACTCGGTTGGTATGAACGCCATATTTGACCATGCTCATTTGTTGCAGAAGACATAGAAACAATTTGAACCTAAGGGTTCACGACCTGCATGTACTCCACAGTCTGCGGCTGGCTGCGGCGGTACAGGCAGGTCCCCACTTGGACGCCTAACTTCCTGCCACCGTATAAGAGACATAAACCGTAGCCCGACCCTCTTTTGTCTACCTTCGGACAACACAATGGGTTACAGCGAGCGTTTCTGCCAGCTTTGCGGTATTTCGTTCAACGTGGGACGCATCAGAACTAAGGGTGAGGACCTTCCCAGCACAAAAGCTTGAAAGGCGAAGCGGAAGAAGTGGCAGTATTCACGCTCTCGTCGAGCTTAGATGGTCTCGGTGCTATCATACCGCCCTATATCCTCTTATCTTGTTGCTGCCGGCGAGAAGAATGCTAATTGTCAGAAGACGAGCCAGTTGAGGCTGCATGGTCGGGCAGTGGACTTCGTGTTGAGCCAATCTTCGACAGTGGTTGCCAGGCCGAGGGCTGCGACAACATACTGCGAACTCTTCCGAGGCATGTGTATAACGACGGCTCTGTGTCCGAGCCCGAGGAGATCGTTGAGCACACTGCTGGGCCATCGTAAGTCAGCCTGGTATGCCCAGAAGGTCCTCGGAAACATTATCCACAGCATCATGCACGACGGGAAACTCTGGAGTGTTTTCAATAAAATCAGACGTTCGAGACACTTGCTGACCTTCCCACTTAGCTGCAAATCCACCTCAGGCTACAATGGAAATCGCATCACTGTCGATGAAATGAAGGTAGGTTCGAAACTTCGCCGGTGGCGAAGCATATTCTCCCCTAACACTACCTACCACATAGGATTGCGGAAAAGTCGTATGCTTGATGGATAAAAGCGACGATTGGTCTCCAGAAGCAGGAGACGAGAGCTTCGTGCTAGAGTCCAAACACTGTTTTCTGACCGGTATCAGTGCTGGACCTCCCAATGAATTTAACCTCGAGAAACTTGAGCCTGTACGCCATAGGATCAACGACACGATGATATCGAATGGCAACGATCCGGCAAGGAAATATGAATCACCTACGACGTGAGTCTTTGGCTGATCATCAGTAGGACTCCGAATGGGGCACCCCAATGCATCCCTATTGTTTCGCTCTTTTCCAGAGACTAAGCCTCGAGCGGTCCGGTCGTGTCGACATTGATGGACTTCGCGAGCTGTGGTACCGTCAGGGCGACTATGGAAGCAGGTTCGAGGGCTTAAGTAACACTTTCGATTGCAACTTTGTGAACGACCAGCTGTACAGATGCGAACCAGGTACAGAATACTTAGTGGCGGATCCTTGTCACATCAAGGGGCTGAGCGCTCTTCTGGGGAGCTGCACGACTGGAGAACAAGCAGATACTATTTCTGAGATGGACCAGGCGCAGCCGTCTACCTCAGACCCGTTCGCATCGCTGCCTCCCGAGCTCCAACTGATGATTCTACTTCAGCTCGGACGGGTCGACGTTGCGAACATCCGCTTGGCCTCTCGAACCTTCAAGCAGCTTCCACAGGCATACTTCAATCACCTTGTCCGCACCGAGATGCCATGGGTCTGGGAAATCGATGACACAAGACCCGGCACTATCGACTGGTATAAATTATGGTGTGCTCTCTCGGCCGCGGATGGTGGCTCGGGTTTAGATGAGAAGGAAAGAGAGTGGCTGGAGCTTTCCCCGAAATATGACTGGGATCGTGTGATGGCCTACTTGTCGATCCCTGAAGCCGCTCGATACGGCTTACATACTCTGGGGCCTGAGAAGCAGCGCCCGACCTACAAAGACATTGCTAGTATCTCGGAGATCATGGAACAACGGAGAGCTGCTGGGAAGCACTTACCGAAGCCTACTCAGATACATGGATTGCGGAACCGCCGGCGTATCTACAAGGACGTTCTGCAGATTCTTGCATGTATCTCTGCGCTTGATGTAGAGGAGAGTGGGTAGCATTGGCACCACATGAGCATGAGAACTGTTCGATTTGCGGAGCTGGCAGCGCATCTTCAGCAAGAAAGATCGCACGAGCAAGAGCACATGGTGTAGTACAGTAAATCTGAGATATCCGGCTTGTGGAGGTTTCACGAGTGCCATCTGTCTGTCGTGCCTATTTACTGTGGAAACAGAATCCAAATTGCATAGCTACATCGAGAAATCAATCAACAACCCAACGCAAACATGAAGCAGTCCACTACAAACTCACGCATAGGCTCTCGGTGCCAGATATCCAGCAACCATAAGCAGGCCCTTCCAGCACTTCACTACGAAGCGACACATCTATGCCGTGGAGTCCGTGCGGAAAGGTCCACCGATCAACGGAACTTCGTGCATCTGGCTCAACACTGTCCAGCCTTCTATGGGAGGACGACCTAGCTCTGTATCTTTGTACTGCCACTCGAACTCTCGCACCGGCAATACAGCAGTGCTTGCTAGTGGGAGGATAGTCTCCTGTAACGATTAGCTTACTGAATGGAGTGATCGGCGTGCCATCTACCTTCTGATGATAGCGCAAAGTCCCCACGAGATTACAATCGTGTGCAAGATACTGGTCATACGGGTTGTACGACCGCAGCTCCTCAAAGTCCGCGATGATCGCCTCGAGATCAGGGTTCGGACCAGTGTTGCTACGGCAGTGATCCTCAGCACGCAGCAAGTATTGGAGATGCTTATATCCCGGACAAACTAAATCCCATCTCGCGCCAGGGAACTGTTCACTGGTGTTGAGCATCATGTCGTCCTTGGAGAATTTGCAGATCCTTAGCCAGAACTCCTCAGCCATTGCACGTTTTGTATCTTCCGGTTTTGTGATAAACCACTTGTGCACTCGTGCAACACTGGCTGGAATCAGAGTCCTCAGTTTCAAGGAGCCTGACGCAATTATGGCATTGAGTAATTCCCGTAACCAGAGGATCAAAGGTTCTGGGATGTAAAGTCAGCGATGCTGAGTTAGTACCTGGGACTCAGGATCACTCACCAGCGGCATCCGATGCATAGATAGGATTTTCGGGTGCGAAGGTTCCGAAAAGGATGGGTCTGTACCAACTGTCGAACATAACGTCAAATACGACGGCAGCGTCAAGATACCCGTCTAGACTGATAAGCACGTTTGCATACTCCCGCTGCTGTTTCAACATATCGAACGTATCGTATGCCCAAGCTGTCAACCAGACGCGTTCTGGACCAGCAGACGCTTGAAGTTCTGCCAAAAGATCTTCCGGAACGTCGACCAAAACTTCCGGAGCAGACCAAAGACTTGCACCTTGACGAGGATATGGAGTAGCATTCGTTGCCAACGCAAGCTGGAAGGCAGATATGATGGGTCGGCCAAGCGAGCTCAATATATGGGCGGCTTTTTTCCGGAAGTCTTTTACAGGGAAAAACTGTCGGAGCTGTATCGTAAGCTTGAAAGTTTTATCAACGTCGAGTCCTGTAAACTCTCTGAGCTTGCCATCAGCCTCGTTCTTCAGCAATAGCTTGCCCGCCTTCCACTTGTTGCACGAAACCATAGTGATGGCCTGGAAGAGATGGACCAAATCGTGTGCCAGCATGAGTATGTAGCCTGTCTTGTATGTCTCATACTCGGCTTCTGGTAGCTCACGATGCCGGAAGTGTAGGCGCAACGATTCATGATCGAAGGAAGCTATGGCTGACTGATTGTCGGTGACGATCGGAACATTGTGACAATGATACATCTCGTCGAAGGGGTACTCTGGAGTATGAGGCGAGACCCATTGATACCCAAAGAGAACAAAGTCGTTACGTCGCCGCAGTTCGTCCCTAGCTTCTGCGTAGATCCTCCTGTTAACGAGCAGAATATTGGTTTGGAATTGATAGGTACGGGCGTGGCTGTACAGACGAGATTTTGAGCCAGAGTACTGCCAGTTGTCAGAAATGTACGGTTTATCCTTGTTTGTCTCGAAAACGCAAAAGGTGTCTTGTGGGTAGTGGGACATGTCTTACTCGGACACACTCATGTTCGGGACGAGCCATATGGAAGAAGCCCCTAACATAATCGCCGTCAAGGAGGTAACCTGAAGAGGAAATGTCAGCAGGAACAACAAGGCGGTGCACGGGTTGCACCTGGATATACGTACCCCAAATCTCGGCGCGGACTTCTGCCGGGAGCGACATAAGCGTCGTTTTCTCCTCCGGCGGTGGAGGTGAGTTGGAGCGTGTGGACGCTCTAGAAGTCTGCTTCGTAAGCTTCAAGCCCTCGAGGCTGGATGCCAGCTTCTTGGTACTCATCTTGGACGTGTGAAGGTAGTATGATGAAGTTGGGCTCAGAAAAGGTTAAAGTAGTGAAGTGTTGTGGATCAGGAATCGAGGGCGTTGAGGCATCCTAGATATAGGACCAACAGTAGCAGCAAACCGTTCGAAGAGGCAAACAAACTTACTAGTCACGTAGTGACTCCTCGCAACCGGTAGAGGCTCAGCGAGCGAATAGTGTGGAAGCTGAAGGGTCAGGCTGCAGGACTCACGGAGCTCATGCCATCGATCGAGTCCGCATGTAATGATAGAACCAGTGTTGCACATAGCAAGATTCGCTGTTAGTTGTCCGGGTGCCCGCAGAGGGATGGCAGCCTCGACCATCTCGGGGAAGCGCTCCAAGCAGCGAATGATGGGTAGATCATATGCAGCCAGTAAGTCATAGCTTACGCATGACACCACGAGTTGCATAAAGCTGTCAGACTCAGAGACTCATATACAGTAAGCCCCAGCCCAAACAGCTTTCAGTTCATACTCCGTGATTACCAGAAACTCCCATACCTAGTTGGAAACAAATCGCTACGAACTCAGCTACCACACTGCTGGGCTCTGGCACTCCAATAGCTTACCTGCAAACCTTACGAATCCCGCAGATATATCGTAGAGCTACAAAGCCGATGTCTGGCAAAGGTAATCAAGCACTTGGGACAACCCAAGGACCAGCGTCCTCCACGGCTTGATTTGTCTGGCTCGATACGGTCCATCCCTCGATAGGGGGCCGCACTATGTGACCCGGAATCTGGAAGTCAAGTATTCTAGGCGGTAGAGCCGCTGTACTCGCCTCAGGAAGAATAGTGTCCTATCCACATTTAGTATTGAAGACCTGGGGCAAGGAAGGAAGTATAATGCCTTCATTCCGGTGCGCAAAGACCGTGCGAGATCGCGGTCGTGGGCGGCATATTGGCAAGTAGGAACACGAAGTGCGTGTTCCTCAAACAGACTTGTCCACAAACAATACAATACAATATGAGGTCATTGTATTGTCTTGTATTGGTTAGCGCAGTGAGTGTATTGTATTGCAATACAGTAGCATGTAATAGTCTTGTCTTGTATTGAATAAAGGGCTGTATTGCCAAGCAAAGAAGGAGAAGTGAATACCAACCGGTTAGGTAGTAGCTGAAGTGATTGTAAGGGAACCGGAAGTGCTCGTGAAGCTCGTAATAATAGAATATGAGCTCTAATGTGACTGCAGTGTCCTCCGGAGGTGCCTAGCGAGCCGCACGGGCCTCGGAAGTGAATGATAAGCGCGTCGCAACGCGGCGCTAAACCACTTTGAGCTAATCGATAAAGCGGGGAGCGCCGCCTACCGCGCGCTAGTTCGATTAAGAAGGTTGTCGCTGCTTTCTCGCTTCGAAGTGGTCTTCAAGGAGTACTAAATGGAGTCCAGTATATACTCTACGCAGGCGATCTGAGAAATACGCCTAGAACGAAATCCACTTCAGCAGTATTGCAATACTGCAATACTACCAACACTCGTCTATTGTATTGCTATAGCTAGCACTGTATTGTATTGAGAAGGGCTTAGCAATACAATACAAACAATATCTTGCCAAGCTATTGTTTATGGACAAGTCTGTCCTCAAACCGCTGGATCAACGATTCCAGATTTACCCCTTGACCGGCTTTTCCTTTACATAAGGATTCAAGAGCTAGAAGATTGTCCAGATGCCTTGAAGGGTGGTACCAGGACCATGATAGTGCCCCATCTTGTGGAGTGTGATTGAAGGTCCGGTCACAATTAGTGAATTTGTCCATGAAAGATCGCAACCCCCCAACTGCTCGCGCCACAAACCGAGGTGCCTGATCTCTTAGCACCAGAAAAGAACACGAGGTGGCGGCATCAAGCATGGTTCGGCACAGAAGTAGAAGTGGCTCTGTTGCACAACATATTGTCAGTGCGGTCTTGACCTCGAGGAGATGGAGATGGGTTATTCAACCTAGGTAGGAATGTCAAGGACCATGCACGCCGACTGGGTGTACTCACCACTGGCGTCTGACGTAAACAAATAGAAGTTCTTCCACTGCCATATGCCGAAATAGGTATCCCAGATATACCAGTGGCCACCGGCCGTGATTTTCAATTCGCCTCGCCTGATAAACTCGTTGTGGCGGAGCATGGCGCTGTGGATTAGGTCAAACCGGCGGTAGGCCCACGCTGCGACCCAGATCCGGTCTGGTCCGGCAGATGCACGAAAGCGCGACAACGCCCCTGGTGGCAGCATGAGTTCTTCTTTTGCAGACGTTTCCGTAATCTTCAATGCTGGAATGAGTGGATATTGAAGAGGGCTCAGGCAGCGTTTGGCTCGCTTGCCAAGGCTTTCCATATCGTGCAGTTTGTGAAGCTCGATTACGAGCTCAAAGGGCCTCTCGACATGACTGCCCGTGAAGGCTCTCAGGCGCCCGCTCCAGTCCTTCAAAAGAAGCGTGACTGCGCCATAATGTAACGTGCAGTTCAGGCGGATGCTTTGACACAGAGCGGCAAGATCCTTGGCCAAAAGTATGACAGATGAAGTGCGGAAGCCAGTGTCTGCATCTTCAGAATCCTCAGCGTCAACATTTTCAGCTTGTGGGGCTGTCAAAATGGTACAAATGTAAGGCCATAAAGTGGTGTGGAAACGTATCGGCATCGGCTTGATTTTCCGTAACGATTGGAACGTGGTGTGAGTGTACAAGAATTCTAGCGGGTTATCCTCGTCGAGCCACGTGAAAGTGAATTTGATAAAGGTGTTCCGAAGGCGCAAGACCTTCAGCGCATCGTAATGGACCATTCTGTTGGCAAGTAGAATATTTGTCTGGAACCGATAGGTACGAGCATCGCTTCTGGCACGAATCGTAGATATCTTAGAGTACTGTCGCAAGTTAGCCACCGTCTTGCTTCGGTTTGCACATAGCGAGAGTCCAAAAATCGAAGGGTCTGCTTCGGCAGTATGCCTTACGTCTGATCGCTCACTTTCTGGCCGGTGGCGCCAGATTGGACCACGCACCTTCCTACCTTTGACTAAGAAACCTGTCGCAGTCATTAGCAAGATTGAGAAGTACCGAAGACAGACCAGATAGCAGGCAAGCGTACCGTAGATGAGGTCCCTCATCTCCGCCGGGAGTTCCATGAACTTTGGAAAGTCTGTTGCAGGCACTGTGCCTGTCAAACGAGGTGTCGAACTTCCGACGGCTGTTGCCAGCTGATTGGTACTCATGATTGTAGGTTGGAACAGCAAAGTGGTAGATTGCTGTCTGAGGTTGCCAGGTCCGGTACAGAGATTTCTGGAAAAGTAGCAGAACTATATCCAGCTTCGAGCGCATCGAGGTCTCCTAAGTATAACTTTAGCAACAGCAAACAACGCAATCAGACAAACTTACTCGCCTAGCCCCGTGACTCGAGGCATACAAAAGTCTCCAGCATGTCAGGCTCGTGGAAGCTGATGGCCATATTGTATGCCGCGATCACACAGCTTCGATCAACCCTGCGTGGATTCATGTGCAGCTCGCCTCGCTATTGACTGTCCAGCTACCTGTGTTTGCCATGCCAATCTCGCTTTGCTGAGCTTGCCATTCGAGCGAATAATAGTCGTCATATATGAGACGGAGAGCGAGTCATTGAAGATAAATATGAAAAAGATACCACATACAGACTACAAACTTACAAGTATTCCAGAAACCTTCACACCAGCACATCGCAAGCTACACTCCATCAGCGTCGACGACCCAGCCCTAGTCAACCTACATAGACGCACAGTACCAATGTGCCGCTCTCTCCTCTCAAACTCAAGTCCATCGAGCCGTTGGCTCCCAAGCGGGCCTCCACAGATACTGTGAGCTGTGCAGGAGTGTCATCACTGGAGCCACAATATCATTTCCTCATTCAAGCCTCTACTTCGCCCTCCCAGCGTCCAGCATCTTGGAATTCTTGATGCTCTTGACTCGAAACAGTCCATCCTTCCATGGGAGGCCGAACCATCCAGCTGGGAATCTGCCACTTACAGAATAGCCGATCACCCAACGCGTTGGGACTCGCCTCCTCGATAATGGTGTCCTGTAAGTAGGTCAGTAGCATGAACACCAAGACTTGGCAAGATAGCAGTGCATCCCATACCTTCATCTCGTCACGCAGCGACCGTGCGAGTTTGAGGTCATGGGCGAGCTACTCGTCGTCTGGGTTATGTTTCACAAGTAGCTTGAACTCCCGGATGATGCCGATGAGATCGATGTCTGCTTCCGGCTCTCGTCTGCAGATGCGCTCGAGGGAGACGAGATTCCTCAGATGTCTTACCCCGTGGTAGTGATCCCACCCAAGTGGTTGATCCTCCCTCCCATCGTTGTACATGCGATTGCATCCTTCGAACTGATTGATTACATTCCTCATGGTCGAAGCCGCTATTGCAAATCGGTAGGCCGCGCCAAAATTCTCGGGTGTCAAATTCGCGAATCCCCATGTGCACTCAGCGTCGACCATTAGTCCAAGAAGCATTATAAGAGGCTCTGTGAGACGACGGAGATCAGCAATGTTCCACATCTCGGCGAAGCGAAAGAGTGTGGACTAGGGATGGGAAGGATAGTGCTCTGGACTTGGTCTTACTCACCGCTTGCATCAGACGTATAGAAGCGTGAAGGGCGAGCAACGCACAGCAGCCCACTCGCCCAAGGATTGGTCAAGGCCGAGTATTGGAACATGGCAGCGCGGTCTTGGTCCCGCATAAAGAGCTCATCTGCAACGGCTTTCATCTTTACGACGTCGTCAAGCATGTCGTAGGTCCAAGCTGTAAGCCAGGTACGTTGTGGTCCCGCACAAGCGCACAGATGCATCAGAAGTCCTGGAGGAAGCGTGGGCTCTGAGGGTGTCACCACCTCGATTAGCTCTAGTGCTGGTATAAGGGGGCGTTCGAGGGGCTTCAGCAAGTGTTTAGCCCGTTGGACGATACTGCGTCTTCCATGCATTTGGTGTAGGCTAATACAGAGCTTGAACTTGCTCTCCGGGTTGCTGCCAGTATATCCTCGTAGTATCTGGTCGTCCTTATCTTTCAGCATGAGCAGTCCGGCTCCATGTGTTATTGAACAGCACAAGCGAATGGCTCGACATAAGGAGCCTAGATCTTGGCGTAGAATAAGCATCGATCGGGTAATCGCGTTTTCCGGTTCGTCCTCTGAGCAGTCCCGGTGACGGAGATGTAACGCAATACAGTAGTGTGGGAAAACACTAAAATCGACTTGATTCTCCGTCACAATAGGTACGTGGTACGCATGAGGGTCAAAGCAAAATTGTGGGTCCCGGTACGTCCAAGTAAATTTGATGAAGGTATTGAGGAGGCGAAGGACCTTCAGCGCTGCACCGCTGATGTCGTGGTTGGCCAGCAGAATATTTGTCTCCCATTGATACGTGTGAGCGTTGCTGGTCGCGCGGTTACTCCACTCAGAAGACTGCAACTTGTCAGTGACTCAGCGGCATGAATTTGCATCTATCAAGGACGCCTCGTGTGACACTTATGTTGACTTACTTCAGGCATGTCGATTCCATTGCGCTCCCGCCAGACTGGGCCGGTGACCTTACTTCCCTGAAGCAGGAAGCCTAGTATATCAGTAAACGAGCAACAAACAGACTATACAGCTAAGGTCAACGTACTGAAGATGAGGTCCCTCATCTCTGCTGGGAGTTGCATGAACTTCGGGAAGTCGGTCGCGACCGGCTTGTTGGCGAGGGTCATGCCTGAGACGGCAGCTGCTAGGCCATTGGGACTCATGATTGTGTACTGGAATAGTAAAATAGTGAATTGTCGTCTGAGTGTGGATGTTGCTCGGTCCGGTACAGAGTTCCTGAAGTATATCCAGCTTCGAGGGGGTCGAGGCCTTCTAGTTATAGCTTTGTAGCAACCGCAAACAATGGGATCGAAGCAAACTTAGTCCTGTGGTGACTCGAGGCACACAATCCAGCAAACAAATCCCATGTCAGCTGAAAACCTAAGCTGATCGTCAATCGTACCCCAGATTGCTTCGACTGGGGACTTACTCAGTGAGCGTCAACTGTATGGCCGGTTCTGCATACCAGAAGACTGTTCTTGAGATAACAAAGCTGCCTCGATTGGCGCCAGCTTGCGCCTTGAACACATGGATGATGACAGATCAGATACAGCTAGCCAGTCATTGACTATACAGCGCAAGAAAAGCAAGACTCACCGTGTTGACCTAAAAACCCACACTCAAACAGGTCACTGCCCAGAGCCCGTCAGCACCGCTATCGGAGTCTACACACAGCACGAAGTCAGTAAACTCATCACTCTGCTTTCCTCCCATACCCGTGTGTATCATCTCAACAGCTCACCAGTAGTCTGTCGGGCGGGCGTCTATCGTCTATCGTCTGGGGTCTAGTGCCTTAGTCTTCCTCCTCTTCCTCCTCTTCGTCATCGGGGTCCCATAATCCGGCATCCTCAGGAACCTCACTCTTCTGGCTCGATACGGTCCACCCCTCGATGGAGGGTCGGACTATATGTGGAGGGAGCCGGAAATTGAGCACTCGAGGAGGGAACCCGGCTGTACTTGATTCAGCCAGGACAGAGCTCTGTCCACCGTTAGTCCAACGAGATTCGTGCTTTCGTAGCATCAATCTCACCTTCATTCCTTGCCGCAGAGACACTGCAAGATTGCGGTCATGCGCAATGTACTGGCAATTAGGCCTTGCTGCTAGCGCGGATTCGAAGCCTGCGATTATGTCTTCCAAATCCAGTTCGGGGCCCGCAGCTCCTCCCCAACTTATGCTTGGTCGAGGTCCGACCTCCCCGTTGCACAGGCCCTCAAGCTCCATCAGATATTGCAGGTGGTACGATTCGTGGTACATCCACCATGGGAGGTGGCCCAGTTGCGCGCCTGGGTTGAGGACGCGCTCGCCGTCACCGAGGAGAGATAAGTTAGAGCACAAGAGCTTGGTCTCGCGGAAGGCTCCCATAGCCACCACCATGTCGTTATCTTTCAGCTTGAGGAAGCAGTGCATTGTCGCGGCGTCGAGCATGATCCGGCACAACATGATGGCAGGAGCTTGAATGAAACTTCTAGTTAGCGATGCGCTGGACACCTGACTTGCAGGAACCAATTAAAGGGTCAGCTGACTTACCAACTGCATCCGAAGTTTCGAGAGCCGGAGGGTATCTACGAAAAAAGGATGAGTACCAAGGGTCGAGTATGCTTGAGTAGTGTCTGCTTGCGGAAGCGTAGTCCCCATGGTTAGCGAATCCATTCGCGGCGACCATCATCCCACGAAGCTTATCAATAGTATCATATGCCCAGGCTGTAAACCAGATGCGGTTGGGACCTGCAGACGCTCCTAAAGCGGTCAAAATGCCAGGAGGAAGTGCTGGGGAATTGACCGTTCTTGCTTCGGATAATTCCAGCGCAAGAATTAGCGGGTTTTCCAGGGGTTTCAGCAGGCCCTTGGCTCGATCGCTAATGCTCACCCCCTCCGGCAAACCATGAAGCTGTATCGTAAGCTCACAACGCTTTTGGGGCTTTCGACCAGCGAATGCCCTTAGCTTGTGATCACCCGTATCTTTCAACATGATCGTTCCTGCTCCACGCATTCTAATAGCCGAGGTCAAGCATATAGCTTGACACAGTAAACCGAAGTCCTTGAGCAACATCAGGACAGCTGGCGCTTTAAACATCTGAGCCGAATCTTTTGGGCAATCCCAATGGCGAAGGTGCAGGGACATGCAGTGCTGGTTGAAGTGCTCGACAGCAGAAGGCGTCTCATTAACGATCGGAACACTGTGTATCTGGAGGAACAGGCAGGGTGGATACTGGCCCTCAGGCCACTGCCAGGTAAGTTTCACAAAGTTGTTCCGGAGCCGAAGCTCTGCGAGCGTTCTATTGACTAGTAGAATGTTTGCCTCGAAGTGGTAAGGTTGGCGTAGAGAGCCCTTTCTTTGGTCAGTACCTTGAAGTAGTTCCAAGTCCGAGTCAGGATGAGGCCAATGCAAGCTTCCCTGGCGTATTGCCGCTCACAAGAGCTTGCGACTGCCGGCGAAAGCGGTAATACCAGTAGCTTACCGGGCGGTCTCCGTAAGTTGAACCGACTACATATTCGTTGTCGAGTAGGTAGCCTGATAGGGAACTTAGCAGGCCTCCGAGGTAGATGATGCAATATCATTGCAACAGCGTAGACCTACGGTAAATCTGAGCCTGAAACTCGTACGACAATGAGGACAGAGTCTTGGGCTCCTTCGGCGGACTAGAGCTGGAGCGTGTGGACGACTTTGGGCGTTTGTCGGAAAGTTTAACGTCCTTGAGGGCAGCTGCCGACTGATTGGTACTCATGGTGGTTGTCTGGATGTGCAGTAAAGTAGTCGATCAAAGATCAATGAAAAGGTTGTCAAGTAAGGACAATGATATAACAGACCTTCGGACAGCCTCCAGGCTTCTTACATATGGATCTTGCAACGGGCGCAAACACTGTCAAAGGACAAACATACTCACCGGTTACTCACATGATAATTCCAGGTCATGGAGATATTGCAGCAAGCACTACACATGGCAGTGCAGGGTCATAATCGCAGGACACATGAGCCACTGGAGCAGTTTTACAGGGCGGGTGACTGACTGCCATGGGCATCTGTATTTGCGACAGCAGCGTAAAGTTGGTGGAGCACGAGTGCTTTCTCTACCTGTGCGCGCCACATCAGAATACAGCTTCCACCAGTGTGCAGCTACTCACTTGAACACATCAGGCCTATGCCGCCGTCCCCACTCCTCGATCGTGGACAACATCGCTGGTAGCTCCTTCAACACAGCGTCCATATCGATCTTGAATGGCTCCTCGGGTGCATCCTACATCCCACATTAGCACTGATCCTCGATCTTCCAATCACGCCATCAACAACGGTGCCACTCACGTTGTACCAACTGTACGCCCTAAACATCTGCTCAGCCAACACGCCCCCATCAATCCCACTCCTCTCCCTCATCGCCTCCTCAATCTTCACGCAGAAATCCTCCACAGTCTGATGCTCATACCCCAACTCCACTCCCCACGCCTTCCCAAGCCTTTCCGCCAACCCAGGCAGTCTCACGATCTCCGGTCCACCGACGGGAAAATCGCGTCCCGCGAGCTCAGGGCGTGTCATAGCGGCGATCATAAGCTGCGCTACATCGTCCAGCGCAATCCAGGAAACGTCGAGGGTGGGTTTGTGGCAGTAAACGATCGTTTGACGATCGCGAATCGGTGGCCACGCCCAGCCTTCGAGCATGTTGTCGAGGAAACAAACGGGTTGGATGCTGATCACTGGCAGGTCCATGGAGCGGAGCAAGGTGCGCATTGTGCGGCGGTCGTCTTGGGCTTCGATGCCTTTGCTTTCCACTGGGACGGGCATAGAGGTGTTGAAGACGATGATGGGCTTTTTGTCGGACTGCTTCGCTGCTTCTCCGACTGCTTTTGCGGCGGCGATGGTTGGCTCAGCGGGTTGGAAAGAGGTGGAGGGGAGGTTGAGGAAGATAGCCTCTGCATCTTTGACGGCTCGCTGTAAAGCGTCTGTGTCGGTGAAGTCTGCTGCGCAGGTCTCGATGTTGTTGCCATCAATGGTCAATGCCTTCGGGTTGCGACTAACTGCCACTGGATGATGGCCAGCTCGTGAGAGGGCGGCGACTTGGGCGGCGCCCTGGACACCGGAGGCGCCGAAGACTGTGACTCTCATGATAAGTGCGCTTTGTTGTGTGCTGGCTGGACGCCATCTTCGCGTTGGAGGTCATATATATTGATGGCAACGAGGAAGTGAGGTCGGAAAAGGTCTGCCGAATGGAGGAGCTGCGAGCTCGGGCCGAATTACCACTCTACGCATGCTCGACACGTTGCCTTCCCTCACACGATCAACAAGAAACGGAGAAGTCGTATCGAAGATAGGTACACGATAACTACTCCCCGAGCGTAACGCTACCTAAAAGATTCTGGCGGCATTTGCATCGCATCAGCTCAGTATCATCAATCCTCATAACAGACATCAGCCCATGGTATCCACATCAAGCTCCTGAACGCCCTTCACAATGCCATGTGCAGCAGTAATCAAGCACGCTCAATCCATCCCAACAGCCATGATAGCGCCGCCGAAAAGACGCCGAACCTCCAACCAGTCTATCTCGCGTGGAAAGTCAATGCCAGGATGCAATTTGTGCCAGGAAGTCCAGTCGACTGTATCCTGCGTTCGAAGTTTGGGGCCCGAGTGTCTGGCAACACGTTAGCAGGTCACCGAATTTGAGTCGATGTCAGGAGACGTACAGTCAGACTCCCATGGTGAAGTCGTGCTCGATCCCAGGCGTCACACTCGCCATGAACTTCAGGAACACGACAAGGTACTGGTCCACGCGGATCGCCACCTCCTCTGGTTGCTGATGATCCGAGGACAGCACCTCCCACTCGCCGTCCTTGTCCTTGTCCGAGGCCTTCTGCGGTGAGCTCTGCTGCGGCGCACTGACACCTAGCTTGCTCGTCTGCTCCACCAGCCCTTCCATGCCCTTGTCGCTGACACCTTCACCTTTGCGAACTTTCTCCATCCGCAACTTCAGTGCCGCGTCTGCACGATCCAGAAGAGCCTTCATGACACTAGCATGGCGGCATGGATGAACGGAGGCGGTCTTGATGGGTGGATTGGCGAACGCGAAGTCTTCGAGTGTGACGGTCTTGTCCTTGTAGTCGCCGATGATGTCGTCCATCATCTTGGTAGGTTCGAGTGGGACGTTGGTTGCAGCGTCGTAGCCGAGGAGGTAGAGGCGCGGGGTACGGTAGTAGGGCGTGTAGGTGATGTAGAGGGTGTAGGTGCGGAGGCTGTTATAAGATCGTTAGCACACCTAGCGACGATTAGCTGTTTGGGAGAGTGCAAAACACACCCTTCATCAGCTCCTCCACTCGTCTTATCCCGGATAATAGCCTCCTCATCGTCCTCCTCATCCTCCATGTCCGGAATCTCGTCCTCTTCTTCACCCTTCTCGCCCACCTTGCCATCCTCATCCACGGTCCTCACATCCCGCATCAGCTCCGCACTCTTACTGGCTCCTCCACTCTCCGCCTTCCCACCGCCAGCTTTTAGCCACCCCTCGTCATCACCTGCACCCTCACCCGGCCCAGCAAGTATATCCCTCACCACCATCTCCTCCTCCCCACTCCCACCGAGGAACTCGCCATCTCCGCCTTTCACTCTCCGCTTGCACGGCACACCCCGCGTCACAAGATACTGCTTGCCCGCCGGGAAGTAGTTAACACGTTGGGAGGGTGAAGCAGCATCGGCCCAGCTCCAGGAAGGAAACTTGTAGACGAGGAAGTCGCCGGCGGCTTGGAACTCTTCAGGGGTGATTTGGCCCGTGGCACGGAAGTTGGACGTGTGGTTGAGCGGGGCGAAGCGATCACGGAGGGGGTCGATGAGGGTGTGGATGAAGTTCTGCATGTTGGGTGATCTTGATTGAGAGTTAGTAGTGTAACATCTCAGGTTTGTTAGTCTTGTAGGCAACGGCGAGGCTGGGCAAGGCTGTTGAGTTGGCGTGCTGTCGAAAGAGACAGTTAGGCAGGCGGATGAGCTCAGTCATCGGTGTTTGGCGGGGCACAACCTGGCAGTTCAGACTAAGGCATCCCTGCAGCCGTTATCTGCGGCTAACGCCGTAGCTGCTCATTGGTTCGGGATCGGGACTCTCCGGCGCTAGCTCAGGTCCAAGAAGATGGGGGGGATTTGGGCATTTGTGAGGGTCGTGGATGGCGCTCGAGAAGCCTGCGCAGGGTTCGATAAGAGTCCAAACAAGCTGGGGTGACCAGAAGTGTAGCTCGAGATAAGCAACACGGGCGAGCTGATGTAGCACCGAGGTCTCATTTGTGCCAGCAGGCTGCCTCTCTCGAGGATATTATTGTGATCGAAGCTGCAACTGTCGCTAGTCGTACTCCGATGTATCGTTGCGGTGGACCTGGAGCACAGGTCGGCGGAAAGCTACCATACGCCTTGTGCTCTCGATTGAAATGCCCCAAACTATGGTGTGTCCAAATGGCGTACACATCCCCTACAACGAGATACTGATAAGGGATCTCGATGCAGGATCGGAGAGATTAATTTTAAAAACAATTGTGTTTGTGACGTTGTAGGTCAAGATGCCCAACAATCCGCCGGTATGAAGCTTGATAGGTTACCTCTCAGCTGCACATAAGGACCTCGCCTGATATTGCCTATCCCAACGCATGTAGAGGCGTCTGCCATTCCCGATCGAGGTTTGAAGCAGGTGGGGTGAGTGTTCCATTGCCACGAGATCGTTCCCGATTGCGGAACTCTCCTTGCTACACCCCGCCTGAACTGGCAGTGGCTAGCTGTTGACCGTCAAACCAAGGTGTAGTCAAGAGGTAAGACTGTGCCCGGTTCCTGCTTTGTTCCAGATTCTTCCCTTTCCTTCCAACACTACGTCTGGAGGATTGAGCCCATCATGCTCGTCACGATATCGACGAGAGCCCTCGCACTTGGGGCAGTGCTGCTGGCATCTGCTCTCGCCAATCGACTTGATGTGGCCCGCAACAAAGGTTTTCATCCGAACCTGGCTCGAAGCCTGAATGGACGAGCTGCTACTCCTACTGAGAAGAGGGCATCTCAGAGCTACCGCTACCGCAATGACAATACAGAGTGTAGGTCAAGTTCCACCACGAAGCTCTTGAGGCTGTCTGACAGAAATCGCAGCTTTTTTGGTCGAGTCTTTGCCGGACATCCCGCAGACCTTTATGACTGAGATGTACAGCGGCCTCATCCCAATACACGAGGACGAGCCAGACCGTGCACTGTTCTTTGTATTTCAGCCTCGCATTGGTGGCCCGCCAGTAGATGAGATCACGATCTGGATGAACGGTATAGCCATGCGGACATGATCCCACCTGTTCAAGTCATTCACTGACCCTTCTTCCCTTCGCAGGCGGACCTGGGTGCAGCTCACTGGAAGGTTTCCTCCAGGAAACGGGGTATATACGGTGGACCTGGGGCCAGTATGCGCCGACGAAGAACGACTATAGCTGGGTGAACCTCACGAACGTCCTCTGGGTAGAGCAACCCGTTGGCACTGGATTCTCTATCGGAAAGCCAAATGCTACGAGCGAGGAGGATATAGCCAGCGATTTCATCAAGTTCTTCAAGAACTTCCAGGTATGAGCTAGCGAAGATGTCTTTGAAGTCGTCGCTGAGTTCTCGACAGACGACTTTCGGTATAAAGAACCACAAGGTCTACGTGACTGGAGAGTCGTAAGCACGCTTCCGGAGAGCTATCTCATCTGGTCAAGTCGCGCGCTGACATGGATGTCTTGTAATAGATATGCCGGTCGCTACGTCCCATATATCGCCGATGCCATGCTCGACCAGAACGACACCTGCTACTACGATGTTCAAGGTGCATTAATGTACGACCCTTGCATCGGCGCCTACGACGTTCAGAACGACATGTACACCCTCCCTTTCGCAGAGGCGAACAACAATGTCATCAACTACAATGCTTCTTTCATGGAGCATCTCGCGACAATGGACGAGGAGTGTGGCTTCAGCGACTTCCGGGATCAATACATGCAGTTCCCGCCTTCGGGAGTGCAACCTCCACTCATGGAGAGCAAGGCAAAATGCGAAGTCTGGAACGAAGCATACTATGCTGCGTGGACAGTCAACCCTTGTTTCAACGTGTACATGCTGGGCTTCACTTGCCCGTTGCTGTCAGACCCGCTCGGATATCCGACAGACTTGCAGCTTTCGTATCCCGGACTGCCGGTCTACTTCAACCGCACGGATGTCAAGAAAGCGATTCACGCGCCGATGGATGTGGAGTGGCTTGAGTGTGCGCCACACCCGGTGTTCAAGGGAAATGGGGGACCTCAAGGACTTGGTGTAAGTAGAGCATTTTGCCTCCATAGCTTTCGCTGTGGTACAGAACGATGCCACTATGGCAGTTGCGCTGACTCTTCTCATCGTCATGTAGGACCTCTCTGCCGATCCCATCCAGAAGGTACTACCAAGAGTCATCGAGGCGACCAACAGGGTGTTCATGTACGTACAAGCCCGGGCACGATGCATCACTCGAGAATACTGACGAGAGTACAGCTCCAACGGGGCTCTAGACATGGACGTTCTCACCAATTCAACTCTCCTCGCCATCCAGAACATGGTAAATTATCCATCTCCCAATATTCCCGCTCCTCCCACTGACAGCCTCAATTTTAAGACGTGGAACGGCATGATGGGCTTCCAGTCGGGCCCGAACAAATGGCAAGATATCGACATCACCCTCCCAGACCTCGAGTACCAAGATCTGTTCGAGCAGACCGGCCTGGGAGGTCTTGATCGATACCAGGGTATCATGGGCAAGCAGCACTACGAGAGAGGGCTCATGTTCACGGAGACGTATCTGAGCGGACATATGTAAGTTTAATGGCCAGAATACCTTCCGTTGAGACAGCACGTGTTTTGTATCTGAGACATAGGCTAATGTACCCATTCATTTTCGCAGGCAGCCGCAGTTCCAGCCGAGGAGCGCTTATAGGCATCTGCAGTGGGTGCTAGGGAGGATTGACCACATCTGAAATAGCCGATGACTGAAAGCTTGAGATGAAGATAGGCGGAAAGCCAACATCGTGTAGCTTGGAAGGTCTCTCAAAATTAGCGGTTGGTTCATACTCGTCTGCCTGACGTCACTACCAAAGGTTTAAACTCTTTCTTACTTGAACGTGTTTTGGTGAGTTTTGCAGCTGACAGCGTGACTGAGACCGATGCTGTCGCCTCCGATATGTGTCACCAAGATAGTATCCTCCGATTACCTTCTTTCCCTATGCGTCATTGTGGTGAAGGCTCGGGACTGGCACCCGCGGATGGCTGTTTCCGATGTGGCACGTTCCTCACGCGTAATGTGAGCGCGTGCGAGAGGCCACTGTCGTTGACCTGGTTTGAAGCGTCGGCTGCGCCAGTGACGATGGATGTTCTCCGATTTGGCAGTCTATCTGTGAGGGCGTGACAGTATAGCAGGTAGCACACGCGGGATACCATGGCTCGTGAGGACGCGTGAAGCGGTGAAACCGGTGTATCGCAGTTCGTGAAGGACAGGGTGCTCGAGAATCTGACACGTGAAGCGGTGATGGCGTTGGCGCCGGTGGCAGTGATACACTTGTAGATATACGTGTGGCAGGGTTTCAGTGACGCATCGCCGTCTGTAATGAGCGTGGTAATGAATGTGGTTGGTGTACACTTCTTCTCCAGACGCCAGCAGTGATGGAACTGCCGACAACATGATGAAAGAGTGGATGGTGATGGAACATCAAAAATTCCCCCGCGAAGACCCCCAGAAGGAGCCTTGTAGCAGTCGTCTACCGCGCTGTGCGATGCAGAGACTTCTGCTAGATGAGTGGCCTGCTGGAGCGCCCTTCATCGCAAGAAGGTAAGTATGAGGAAGGAAAATTTTGGGGGAAGGCGGAGGATCTCGTTGTTTTGATCAAATCGAAGGCGCGGCTGCGCTAGTGGGGCGGCCCGCGGATTTCTCACAACGACGGCAGGTGCGACGAGAGAATGTCTGGCCTCAGGCATTGCACGACTTTAGCCTCCACTCGTA
>JAABUW010001964.1_pt1 | contig 21758 bp, 42 predicted proteins | sample 5560081 | NCBI WGS metagenome assembly JAABUW01 (sample SAMN10711882, study PRJNA513363) | rock metagenome | isolation source: Antarctica rocks | place: Antarctica: Victoria Land, Knobhead sud
TTCGAGCGCTACGGCGACAAGGTCGGCAGGACATTTAGGGATCGTAGGGTTTCACGTCCCGAACTCAGCACTTCTACCCAGCTGCAGCGGCTGTATGTGGGTGGCCAGGCAGACGCTTGGCGGACATTCCATTGGACACACGGACCTCGGAGCAGCACTTGTTGCCCATGCAGCCGTGAGCGATGGATTCGTCTGGGTCGGCCTCGCTGAGGTCGTCGTGTGCTGTGCCTCTGCAGCCCATGAAGTGCCTCTGCCAGGCGAAGGGCTGCCGCGGCTTCGTGGGTGGCACGCAGGAGACCATCGCAGCCAGGTGAGCATGCGAGCACCCTGCAGATGAGTAAACGGCTCCAAGGCCCCAGCGCTTGAATATGCTGATGCCGGAATGGCACAGCGGCATTGCTGTTGTGCATCGCAACGGATCGGACTCGTGTGGGGACAGTGGAAGGGTGACGCGGGCTGTGCTTGCCTGAGACAGCCCTCGCTCTTGATCTGGCTGGCAAAGTGCCGACGGTCTTTGCCGCAGCAACTTTGAGGAGACGGAGGACGCATCGCTGGACCCGGAGCCGATAATGGTGACGGAGGAGGAGCAGGACGCGGCGCTGGCCGCCATCCTGGACAGCAACATCGGCATCGGCCCCAACGGCTGGGACCCCAAGCTGGAGCGCCGGTGCGCCCCTTCTTTCCTAGAATCGACATTCTTTGTTCACTCTACCTCAACCCTATCAACAGCGATGGAACCCACCGGCGGGAGCAATGAGAGCGTGTCAATGCGCGCCGCGCAAGCCTCATGCTGTCGCGTGCACCGGCTCCAACGGCTGAGACCCAAGCTGGAGCGCCAGTCGGCGTCTGGCTTCCCGCCGCACTCTGGTCACAATGTTGCCGCATCGCATCAGTAATTGCAAGGGTGACGACTCTGACATGCCTGATCTATGTGCCCCAATCCAAGAATCAATTCACGTTGCTCTGTGCTGTTGGGCAGGCTGACAAAGCTGGCGAAGGATCACGGCGTGGCGCTGTGGGAGACGTCAGTCAGCGCCGATGGCAGCGACGCAGAGAGCTCTGGCCGGCCGGTACGCACTTTGACATGCACGCAACCACTGGGCCAGGGCATCGAGTAGTAACAATCGATCTTTGGGAGCCATGATGTGGCGGAGCTGCCTCTGCTACGCCGCTGTTTTCGAGACCCGCCCATGACCCGCCCATGACCCGCCCATGACCCTCGCGGCAGGTCATGTTCAAACAACCGCTGTCTCGCGCAACAGGATGCCGATGGCTTTGGCATGGCGCCGAATGGCGTCAGCAAACCGCTTGCTGGCAGCGGGCGGATGCCAGCGACAAAGGGCATCAAGCGCTCCCAGGCAGCCAAGTCAGGTGGGCAGACCGCGTTGTAGCAGTGGAGACCTACAACACTTCTCACATTGCCAGGAGATAATCTACTGTCGAGTCAGCAGACCTGCACATCGGCATATACTGCGGTGACGGCACAGCAGGCGTGCACACACCAAGCCATTGGTGTTGCTCAAGGCTGACCCCCCTTTTAGTTTTTACTGCAGCCTCGGCAGCAAAGCAGGCCGCCGCGTCCGTGCCGCCACGCAAGCGGCTCAAGCACGCAGCAGCGGCAGCGGCGGCGGGCGCCGAGCCCTCAGCGTCAGGCACCTCCACCAGCTCCCAGGTGCCATGGCTGGCAAACGTCAGAATCGCTGTTACATTCGATGCCCTAGGTGTCATCTCGCCGCCGCTGGTCGTTCGATGGCCTCCGTCATGCACCCTGAGCTACTGCTCATGCACATGACAAGGATAGAATGTGCCTCTCACCAATTTCAACCAAATCTGAAAATGTTCCCAGGTGCCGGCCGCCAAGGCGGGCGTCCCAGCCAGCAAGCGGCCGGGCTCCGCGGCGGAGCCCGCGTCGGCGGCAGACCAGGCGGCGGCGGAGCAGCAGTCGGCGGCGGAGCAGGGGCAGAGCGCCCTCGAGCCGCCGCTGGTGCCGGTGGAGAGCGCGCCAACTTCGCCTCCCCTGCAGCGCAAGCCCTCCAGGTGAGGGGCGGCGCTGGGGGTCTGACTGCTGGCTCGTCGAATGCTCCTGCCACCATTTATCACACGCTCGTGCAGGGGCAGACATCGCTTGCATGTCAAAGCCCTGGCCCACCTCAGCCCACCTTCCGCCCATGGGGTACACTGCCAGAATGCAGTCCCTATCAATACTGGTCCCACCAAGAAACCTCTGGAAGGGTGCTGCAGGCAAACGTTTGTAATTCATTGGACGCAAATCCTCTATGAGTGTAATCGCGTCAATGGCCGTGCAGGGTAATCCTGTCCATGCTGTCGAGGGAGATGCAGCGCAGCGTGCCGGTGACAAAGGCGCGCCGGCGCTCCGAGATTGACCGCCGGCTGGACACCATGGTGCCCGCCGGCCGGCTGCGGGAGGCCAACACCACCACCATCGTCAAGGTGGGTGCCTGACGTTAGGGCACATCGAGATGAGACCTAGTCCCTGAGCCTCAGGCGCCGCACAGTGCTCCATGATGCGCCTGTGCGAAGCTGCTGATGCGTGCTTGCCGGCCAGAAAGCGCTGTATTCCTTGATAAGGTGCATGCGGCAGGGCTGCATCCCCTTCAGTCATCCACGCTGTGACACCGCATGCCGCTGGAAGACAAAACTTTCATGCCTGCTTGACATGAGATGGCAAACGATCGCGACTGCAGGTGCTGCGGCTGTTCAACCTGTGCGACATCGGCGCCGCTGGGCAGCCGGCGCAGGGGGAGGCGCACCTCCGGCGGCATCATCGCAGCCCTGCGCGTGGCGGCAGCCCCGGCGGCTCGGAGCGGAGCCCCGCCAGGAGCCCCTCAAAAGACGCCGCGAGGTTCGCATCCTGGAAACCGCTGCACAGCTTTTGGTCCCGCAGAAGCTGATGGGGCCTGCACATCAGCGATGCTTGTGCCAGGGGTCACCAATAGAAATGGGGTAGTTTCTGCAGAATAGTGAAGGTTTTTGCAGAATGGTGAACGTTTCACCATGCACGCACAGGCATTCGGCAGACCGGGATGGCGCAGGCTGTCCGGGAGAGCCAGGCGAGATTGCTGACGAGGCGCCTGGACGCGATGGTGATCGGCAGCACGGCGACAAGCGCGGCTCGCGCCGGCATCCTAGCCCGCCGCGGCATCGCCGGCAGACCCCCTGGTGCGTGTTGCTGCAAAACAGTTCCCATCTGCTGCCCCGAGGAAGCCCGGCAAGCTTGTTGACAGTCTGCGGCGCTCACCAATCAACCACAAATTATCACCTGCAAGTGACACACGCAGAACAACGCCTGCAGCTCAGCGCTGGCTTGGCGTGGATGCACATGGTTTGTTGAGGGCCAATTCGAGCGCGGCAGTGGATTTCATCATGGCGCAGGGAGGTGGAGGTGGAGAGCGCGAGGCAGGAGGCGCCGCGGCCGGAGCTGACGGCGAGGCAACGCGCCCGCATGGCCGACCTGTCGCTGCTATTGGACGTCATCGTCAACACCACGTCTTCAGCCGCCAAGCGGGTGCGTCTTGAGGACCTGTTGAGATCTTATAAAGATTTGCAGGTGCACCGGGTGAGGCTGGCAGACTGAGTAATGTGGCGGGACTGCTGCATGGTCGATGGTCAAAGCACAACTTTGTGGCTTGCGGCATCCTGGGTGACTGCCTGTCACATCAGAGCGGCAACCGGTTGCCTTGCCATGCTGTTTCTCTTGATCTGAACTGTAACGATGCAGTGTGTCGTGCAAGCTCCAAACCATGCCTCTGATAGTGATAAGTTGCATCCTGCAGGAGCTGGTGAGGTGCGGGCTGCTGCGGCAGCTGCACAGCACACTGGGACGTAATGTCGCGCCCACCTACCAGGTGCATGCGACCTGCTGCACCTCGCGATGAAGATTTGTTGACGCGCACCATGACGCGCGCCGCAGTGAGCCCTGCATGCAGCCTTCGACCCTCACTGGGTGCCAGAATTGGGTACCCACTGACTCATTGACAGCGAGCCGCTCCAGCATGCGCAGGTGGTGCTGCGGAAGATGCTGCGGGGGGTGGAAGGGCTGCCGCTGACGGCAGACGACGTGCACCTGACGCGCTCCGCGCACGGCACCTTCGGCGACATTCTGCAGCTGCTGACCTTCCACACCGACCCGGAGGTGCGCTTGGGGGTTTTAGGCTGTTAGAAAAAGTCAAACATACCCTCGAGCCAGCCTTGCCTTGTGCTTTGGAGGCCCTGCAGTGCGATGAGGAAGTGGTGTCAGCCTGTTGCTCAGCGGATTGCCAGCGGACCTGCTCAGCGGCCTTGCTCAGGGGCTAGCCAGCGCATTTGTTGCCGCCAGCAATCGTCACAACCGCAGTTCTGTCGGCCCCGCAGGTGCGCACAAAGGCGATGGCGCTGCTGCGGCAGTACCCCATGTCCGCGTGCACGCGCCCCGTGGTGCGCGGCAGCGGTAGCATTGCCAGCGCCGGCTCCCCCGCCTCGGGCAACTTCTCCGGCGGCGGCGGCCGCTTCTCCTCGGCGGCCTCCTCCTCCACCGGCTTCCACTGGTCCAGCGGCGGTGGCGGCCCCGGCGGTCCGCGCCCGCGGCCGCCGTCGCGCCTGCACAAGCGCGGCCCCGGGCGCGGCGCCGGCATCTACGGCGGCGGCGGCTTCGGCGGCGGCTGGCCCGGCGGCGGCGGCGCGCCGGGGCCGCCCAATGGTACCCCAGACGGCGGCTTCGGCGCGCTACCGCCCCCGCCGGCGGGCGGCGCGTTCGGGGGCGCCCCCGCCGACGCCGGCGGCGGCCCACCGCCGCACCTCATCGGCACGCCTGCCGCGCAGCGACCGGCACCGTCGCCGGCGGCGGGCGGCGCGCTGCCGGGGCGCTCTCCCGCGCCCGCCGCCGGCGCGGCGGGCCTCGTGGCGGAGCCGCTGCCGCTGCTGCCACTCACGCCGGGCTTCTCCACGCCGGGCGGCCTGCCGCTGCTGGGCGGAACGCCGCTAGGCGGCGCCGCCATCTCCGGCGGGTACGACCTGGGCAGCTGGGGCGTGGCGGCGTCACCCGGCGCAGGCGCATGGGGCGTCGCTGCGTCGCCCGCGCCCGGCGCGCTGGCGCATTGGTCCGATGCCACGCTGCGCTCAACGCCCAGCTTCGGTACTGCTGCCACAGCAGCGGCGGCGGCGGCGGGGACAGACGGCGACGGGCCGGCGCTGCCGCCGGGCATCGGCGGCACCCCCGGCATGGCGTACGTGGGGGGGGCGCCGCCGGCGGCACCGCCGAACGCGGGCCCGGCCGATGGGCCGCCGCATCGGCTGGCGGGCCTCTTGTCGCCGCCGCGGCTGGGCGACCTGCCCCCCGGCTTTGTGCGTTCCCTTTACAACCTTCCTGGAAACCTTCTATCTTGACCTTTTGCCCTGTGGCTCCTTTTCTTGTGCATGATACCAGGCTTCCAAACCCGCTATCTATGCCCTGCAGCTTACCAGCGCTGCGTTTGCACGCTCGAGCACCTGCCTGTAGCCTTGTCACGCCAGAGCTGTCACATAGCCGCTGAGCCTGCTGAATCTGCTGACGTGCAGGCGCGGTCGCCCGGCGAGATCGAGGACGTGCAGATGTCGGACGTGTCAGACGGCGAGATTGTCGACGAGGCGGTGCTGGGCAAGGGGCCTGCCGCCGCCTCTGCGCCCGCCGCACAGCCGAACGGCAGCGCCGCGCCCCCAGCGCCGATGCAGATTGAATGCGTGGTCCACGGCGCCGCGAGGCAGCCGTCCGGCAGCCCGGCGTCGCCGGCGCGAGACGACAGTTTTTTCGACGTTGACCCCCACGATCCAGGTACAACAACATTGCTTCGAAGATTGATTCCTTGGTGCACACTTAGGGAACCGCCTTTGTTGTGCAATGTGGGGATTGCGGCGGGCGAGCATGGCGCGTACATATCGCACCTGTCAGTATCCCAATCTCATCCATAAGCAAAGCTTATCTACCAGGCTGGAGGAACACAGGTGTTCCTGGCCAGCCAGCAGCGCGGCGCTGGAGGACGCGGACGACATCTGGGACACTTCGACGCATTGATTGACAATCACATCGACGTCGCACGTTGATCAACATCACATTTCCGAGTCCCGCAGGCGGCAGCGCGGCGCTGGAGGCGGCGGACGACGACTGGGAAACGCCGCACGGCGAATTCGAGGCGTTCGTCGGCGAGGTGGTGCGGGTGCGGCTGGGGCGGCACCTGCTGGCGCCGCCGGGCCCCACGCACGTTCGGCCGCCCGACGCACACGCGCTGTTCGCCAAGGTCACTGGCGAGATCCTGGAGAAGGAGCGCCAGGTGGGTGTCTTTTATAGGGTTCCAGGACATCTATGGGTTGTCGCAGGGTTGCAAACTGTTGGCCAGAGTCCTTGTCGGCCCTCATGCTCGGGGCTGCTGCTGAGTTCAAGCATCGGGCGCTTTGCAGCTCGCGCCGCTGACCAGCTGGCTCCTGCTCGCGGTCGCGCACGGGGGATGACTAAAATACCAGTCTGGAGCCCCCTAGCGTTCGAGTGCTCGCTTACCTGGGCACAGACGGTGCCCACGAGACCTCAGTCGTTGTCCAGCCGTGCTGTTGGTGCACAAAGCAAGGTCCATCACTCACTCGCTTTTGCATAAGTGCATATGTATCCCTGTGTTGACTGATAATCAAAATGCGCGCAGGCGTATGCAGAGCGGGAGCGGGTGGGCGCGCACAAGCTGATAGAGCGCCGCAAGCTGGAGCTCAAGATCAAGGAATTCATCCGCGACAGCATCCGCCGCCTGCACGCGCAGCGCGCTGCCGCCGCGCAGTAGGGTTTTGGTAAACCCCACCCGCTTGGGGTGGTCCCTCATCAAACAACTGCGGTGGAATTTTCTGGCATGACGACTCCGGCACTTACGATGTCACCACCGCGGCGGCAGCCCCCTGCTCCCTGACCAGTCTCGGGCCATGGGAGTGTCCGCACCACGCGATGCCCGGCCCATCGCGGAGGATTTAAAATGGTCCATCATGACGCCTCATTGGCCGCGCAATCGGTGCAGCGGCCTCAGCGGCCCTGCTGCACAATTGTCTGGCGCCGCACGGCGCGGCGCAACAACCGCATCGCCTCGCCCCCCTAGTGACCCGAGTGTACCAACAATGGAAAGGGTATTGCCTTTTTCGGTCCGCTGCCGTGTCCTGACCTGCCGCGCCCTGCTCAGCCAGCAGAACCAAGTGGCAGTCTGTCAGACATTTTGGTTTCTTTGTCGCGTCCTCTAGTCGTTCCTACACTCCGTTGCGAGCCTCGTTGGTCGTGCTGCTGCGACGTGATGTGAACAATGTGCGAGTGCAAGCTTGAGAACTCAATTTCATCCATGTGCCGGTACCGCCTGGACCCAAAACCCTGGCTCCGTATAGTTACATGTGCACGAAAACTTCCAACAAACCAAATACATTGTACAGCCACGCAATCCTGCAATCAAGCCGCATCCCAGGTCACTCCCCACCTGTCTTGCCCATCTTCACTGACTCAAGGTCTTGCCAACCAAGTCCGGCGCAGCCGCAAACGGCAGGCAGGTCCACAAATTCTTCTGGCTCTGATGACAACCACGGTCCAGGTTTCGATTATGGCCGATGATCTCTAGGCTACTGTGCTCCCTGCCCTCACCCGCTTTCTGCACTGACGCGCGCAGTGCACTTGCAGCCAGCCGCGCTGCTCACAGACGGTGCCGCTGTGTCCTGTAGTCCACCCCTGAGTGTCAGAGACGCCCTGGCTGCTGCCAGCGGGAATGCCATTGCTTCAGATCGGCACCGCCTGTGCTGCCTCCTCCTGTGCGGCTGCACCCGGCACTACCTGGCCATCCTGCGATTCAAAGCGCACATGCCCTATGTGAGCTCGTGTCCTCGCAGACAGCATGATCGACGGCCGCAGCTTCAAACGTCACATGCAAAGCCCAATGATGAAGCGCGGCTCACAGAGCAGCATCTGCCGCCGGCTGGGCAGCAGCACGTCGCTCAATCGATGCCACTGCCAATTGCACATTTCATTGTGTATCGTATGCCGAATGACGGCCGCACCTCTGTGGTCAACAGGCTGGACAGCTCCGAGACGATGGGGCTGTTGCCGACGGAGCAGCGGGGCGAGGAATATGTTGCGAGCGCATCACGCAACCGCTGCACCTGCAGAGAGCAACAGCGTTCGATACCGAGAGCAGCTGTGCCGAAACGCACGGCCCTCAACTGTGGTGCATGCCACTGACCTTCAACACAAGACAGAACCCGCCCACTTATGCAGGTCAAGTGATCCGGCGTCTGCTCCTCCGGGGAAACCCCTTTTGTGTACCTTGGCCACTGACGCGGAGAACGCCGCCACGCGGCCCTCAGCCCCGCGGTAGAACTGGAAGAAGGGCAGCACCTGGGTCGTTGGCACAATTCTACCAGCATGAAGCTGAATCGTCTATATCGAGCATGCGCATCCGCATCTTGCAAAGGCGGCTGTATGTTCAGAACCATCCTGTGAAGGCGGCTGTGATTCAGAAATGCACAGCGCAGCAGGCTGTTCCTGTCAGTGGCAGTCCCAAGCTGCGTAGGCAACAGCCCACCTTCACGTCAAGTGCTTTGCACCTGCGCCAGACCCCATGCCGTCAGGGTTCAGCTACATCTTCCAGCGACCACGCGCGGCTGTTGCAGCGGTTGCAGCTCCTGCAACTCCACTGTCGCATGCATGTGCAGCCACTCACAGTTTCTTATTGTCGTCAAAGTCGACCTTCAGCACGATGCACTCCGGATTTGCCTCCGCAAGTTTGCAGAGCTTAGGGTATAGCGCCTTGCATGAGCCACACCTGCGGAAATGGAACCAGCGGTCTTCAGAACAAGGCAAGGAGCATCGGTGCATGGTGCGGCAGAGCTGTATCGATGAGCAACAGGCGTGCAGCGTCAGGGGAAGGGGGCTGAGCGGCATGAATAAGTGACGGCAGCTGAGCGATGTTTCGTACCAGCGGGCGTAGAAATCGACCACCACCAATTTGTCACGCGCCTGGGACTGCAAGATGCGGCTTTGAAAAGTGGCTATGACAAATGTCCGGTGGGTTCCGCCACACGTGACACCTGTCAGACAGCTATGCCGAAGGAGGGACGGGTGACAGTGGCACAGAGCGCAAGCGCAAAGACGTGTCGTGGTCATTGCGGTAGACGGCGTCATGAGTAAACATCACGGCAGCAGCGCACCAGCTCCGTGATCAGCTGCTCCACGCTCTCTATGGACTTCATATTTGGCGCCGTGGACTTCTCCCACCAGGGGTTTTGCAAGTCGACCGCACTCCTGCCTGCCATCACTGCCTGGCGCCTGCCGCACAGAACCACATGAGCCAGGTGAAACAGACCCACCGACCATCCATTGTGGGCTGGAATGAACCTGGACTGGAGTAAGCTGAGCAAAACTACTAGGTGTCGCTGAAGGGTCTGCCGCTACGAAGCTGCTGTGACTACAAAGTGCAGGCGATGTGCTTCCCAGATTCGCGGCACTGCTGAGAGGCTGCGGAATGGCCCGCTCATATTACTGTGGTACGAGTGATGTGGAGAGAAGTGCTGATCACTTGCTATTGCTTTGCAGTCAAGGTCATTAGATGTGAGCGCAAGAGGCAAGGCACCTGCGTTGCCGCCGCCAGCCGTTGACTGGAGACGGCGTGGCTGCCACTAGACATATTCGCGACGGACCCAGCCTTGCTGTGCTGCTGAGGCGTACGGCTAGCCGAGTGCAAGAGCGCAGTTGCGGTGTTGCGCAGGGCGCTGGCAGCAAGCTCATGTGGGCCGATTCAGTTTCAGATCACTTCACGTAAATCTGAATGAACCGGCACTTGCTGCTACGGGTGGAGTCAAGACTACTAAATGTGGTGTGCTGCAACCGTGCTTTGCCCCAGGCCCAATGCACGCGAACTTTTGCGCCAGCCTCGCCCTCGCCAGGGCAGCGGAAAACGGAAAAGGGTTTAGAAACGAGAAGTGATACATGCCGGAAGTAGAACGATCACAACCACTCGTCGACGACACACCGACGACCAATCATCCAGCGGGACTCTCAGACACCTTATCCTTCTGGGACCGCCTCACAGCGAAGGAATGAAAATGCAGGCCGGCTCGCCAGTCTCGCCCTCATACGCCTTTACACCCCCAAGCCCAAGTCGCTGCACGAGTAGCCGACCGACTGCTCAGTCGCGCGTCTCCAGTCCACCAAACAGCAGGCATCATGCAGACCGCCATGATGAACGTTGTGGCGCCGGTCCAGGCCCCCCGCGCCACCCGCGCGACCCTGTCCCGCCCGGCCGCCCGCGCTGCCTCCTTCAAGGCGCGCACCGTGAGCAACGGTGCCGTCACGAAGGCGATGCAGGTGCGTGCCGCACTGCCCCGGAACTAAACTGCAGGTCTGCACCAAGTGATCTGGTGGGTCGCGAGGCGGCACCCGCAGCCCTGCGGCGCCGCCTGCCCTATCAGCATTTCGCCTAAACTGCCGTGACAGCCTGACTGCCGCTTGCTGCACAGCGATCACGCCGCCACGGCCCTGCGGCCCACTTATTGGGCGTGGTACAGGCAAACGCGTGGTCGCCACAATCTCAAAGCCTGTGTTGGTCGGCGCCGCTGCGAGGCGCAGCGCCCTGCTGTCTTTCTTTCAAATATGGTTGTGCTCAATCATGCGACGCCGCTGACCCGTGCTTGTCGATCGCGCCCTCAGGTGTGGACCCCGATCAACAACAAGTTCTTCGAGACCTTCTCCTACCTGCCGCCGCTGGGCGACGACGAGATTGCCAAGCAGGTCGACTACATCGTCAACAACGGTGAGCCTGCAGCGCGGTGCCGTGCCTGCCTGATCCTCTCTGCCGTGCGCCGTCGCGACCACAAGTTGGTGTCGGGAAGCCCTTGACTGACGGACTGCTGCTGCTGCTGCGCAGGCTTCGTCCCCACCCTGGAGTTCGCTGAGGCTGACCAGGCGTACGCTACCTGCACTCACAACGCTAACTTCGGCGGCGGCCAGCCCGGCTACTACGACAACCGGTGAGCGTTTTGGCGGATGCCTTTTTTCGACAATTTCCGGAAGCGAATGCCCAGCCATGTTGTTGCAGTGCCTCTGCCAGGCCAAAGAATGCCTGGCCAGGTAGATGTAGGCGGTTGAGATGAGCCTGGCAGGCTGGGCTTGCTTCGATCACGCATTGTGGCAAGTTCTGATTGCGCAGATCAGCAGCATCACAACGCACAGCAGCTCAGGCTGCCACCTTCTGCAGCTCATTGCACACTGCTGCTGGCTTTCGAACGCAGAAGCCACGCTGCCATCAGCAGCAGTGCTTGGGCATTGTCAGCACTCGATCTGCACTTGTGTGGCGCCCCGCTGTGTGCCGCTCATCTTCCATGTCCGCAATGATTTTCTGACTCGCTTGGCTTCTCACCGCAGGTACTGGACCATGTGGAAGCTGCCCATGTTCGGCTGCAGCGACCCCAGCCAGGTCCTGGGCGAGATCCGCGCATGCGAGAACGCTTTCCCTAACAGCTACATCCGCATCGTGGCTTTCGACAACGTCCGCCAGGTGAGAAGTCTGAAAGCCACGCTCACCTGCCGACAGCATTATGCAGGGCACAGATGCCAAGAGCAAGTGCGCAAGTCGGCACCACTTCTCCTTGGTCGACCACTCTGACGCTTGGAAGAAGCCAGTCGCTGACCACTGCGCCCCCTTCCTGTGCCTCAGGTCCAGTGCGCCGGCTTCCTGGTGCACCGCCCCGCCAACGCCGCGGAGTTCCAGGCTCCCGGCGAGCGCTCCATCAGCTAGACGTCTAGTCCAGACGTCTCTCCACCATTGACGCAGCTGCAGTAGCAATGCTATTTTGTTCGGAGCAGTTGTGTGCGCAGCTACTCACAACGTTTATTTGACGTGGCTTAGTCAGCTGGTCGCCTCTTCAAACAACGCTGTTTGTGTAACTCAAAGTTCGGTCTGAGAAATGCTGCCGGAAATACCGGCAAGCCGTTTGTGTCTGTAACCGTCCCTCGGCAGTTGCTGCCCTGTCCTTCCAGCAACACAGCTGCCAGTACTCTCGACCTGAGCGAAGTGCCTTTGCTGCCGCACTGTACACCCGCTTGCGCCTCTTCCATCAGGCCCAGTCCTAGAGAAAGGAAACGTCTGTGCACTAAACTAGGTATCCCAGTCCCATCTCTGGCTTTCTAGCACCCAGAGCATGTCAAGACGAAGGTTCATGCGCCTTTGAAGTGCATTTTATCGCCTAGCGACACAGGTGGCTTGCGTGACAGCCGTGCCGGGGCAGTTCAGAAGGTTCATGCGCCGGACAGCCCATGCGGTGTTTATTTTTCACTTAGGTGGAGCACCAAGAAATCTTCACTCTTTGTCCAACCACATGGTGCTCCAGTAGCAACCACTTTGAGAGACACAACATCATCCATTTGACATCTCGCTGCAAAATTCTGCCACTTTCTCCTCCAGATGCCGTGAGCCGAACAGCCAACCCTTTCCCTTTCTCGCCCAACATTAGAAGCCACTCGCAAGGCACTCTGCAATGGCCTCCGCCTTTGCCCGGTTGGCGGCAATGAGGCTGGCGTCATCGCTGAGGGCTTCCCGCACTTTCCGCATCTGCGCCGCCGGCATCGCCGCCACCGCCGACGGCTGCCGCTGCAGTGTTCCGGCCAGGTGCGCTGGCACTGCCGGCGCTGCCGCTGCAGCCCATTGGACGCCAGCATCCTGCAAATGCATCAAGACACAAACTTCGATGTTGCTCTGTTCATTTGAAGCATACACGATGATGTTATCGCTGTGAACTTCTCTCTGCCCCAAAAGCAGGTCCAAGGGGGCCAGGCACTTGCTTTGCAGCTGTGCCGTCAGCAGGTGCTGAGAGGACGCACACCTGGCACTTGCGCCGCAGGTCAGCGGAAATGCGCTCCAGGGTGGGCAGCTCGCGCGACGCGAATGCCGCCTCCGCCGCGCTGAGCGGCTGCGGCAGCGAGAAGTGCAGGCTGGCCAGCAGCCGGAAGCGCGCCGCCAGGTTGCCGTTGAATTGCGTCACCCTGCAGCATCTCACAAACTCTCCATTCCGACCCCGTCGCCGAGTGCCAAGGTTTCGTGGAGGTTCATTACCGTGCCAGCGCCAGGGCATCCTCGATGAGCTGCAGCCAGCTGGGATCACACAACGGGCTTTTGGGGGAGCGCCAGTGCACGTCAAGCTGTCGAGGGTACGTGAAGCTGTCGAGGGGTAGGCGCCGCACGCCAATAGCTAATAACAACCCATCGACCCGAGGAAGACACTGGCAAAGCATACTTGAGAGATCATCAGGGCAGCGGCGTACGACGCACCGCTCGAGCTGCTGCTCGCGGTCGCGCGCCGCGGCCTGCAGCCGCGCCGCCTGACGCCGCAGCGCTGCCAGCTGCGCTGCCTGCTCGGCCGCGTTGCCCTGCAGCCGCTTTGCATGCTGCGCGGCAGCCGACAGAAGTGGCGTCAATACCAGCGCCTCAAACCACATGCTCACAGTGCGCTCATAGTCTCAGCCGAGAGCTTGCCTTTTGCGAAGCATCCAGCAATACGTTCGATGCAATGCTTGTGCCGTCGTTTCAAGGGGCGCAGCGGCGCCTCAGGATAGATTGGCCCATTCTCCAGCGCTACATTCCACAGTTCACCTGCAGCAGGTCGTGGTGGGCGGATCCGACAGGGCGATGCAAGCGATCACCTGCAACAGGTCGAGGTGGGCGGTGTGCATTGTAATCCGTCTGCAATGTGGCTTTCGTTGGTATGGTCTGGGGTAAGAGGGTTACCTGCAGCAGGTCGTGGTGGGCGATGTTTGCGAATTCGATGTGGCGTTCCCACAGCGACGCGGCGGCCTCAAACAATGAAAATAAAATAGAAATAGTGGATGTCACCTGCAGCAGGTCGTGGTGGGCGGTGTGCGAGAACTCGACGTGGCGCTCCCGCAGCGAAGCGGTGGCCTCCGCCAGCGCGCGCTGCCCCTCGGGCGTGCCGGCGTAGCGCGGCCCGAGCGGCGAGGGTCCAGTTGGCGGCGGCGGCCCCTTCAGCAGCTGCGCAAAGCGCTCCGCGACGGCGGCTTCCTGCGCGCAACATTGACGTCATGGGGGGCAGGGCACATGATTGCATCGGTCGGGCTGAATGGCTTGCAGGAGCTTGAGCAGGCCCAGCCGCCTGCAGTAGCTCTGCAGGAACACCTCATTGTTGGAGGCTGCCGCCATGCAGCTCGAGCATGGTCCGGTTCAAAAGAGAGCCAGGCGACTGAAACAACTGTTAATAAAACTTGCGCGAATGATGCCTAATTGGCGATGGAAGAGAGGCGCGAGCACTCCCAATCCTGAACAGATATTCAACGCATGTGGCCTGCCGTTGCTCGACTGCAGCTCCCTCACCGCCTGTGCGTTGGGGGCTGAGTCATGGTCTGTGGCTGCCGCGTCAGTGGCTCGACTACTGAGAGCCCCAGCCGCCAGCCCGCCGGCCGCCGGCGCTCGGCAGAGCGCGCGGCCAGTGACCTCTACGGCCGCCACTGCTGCGCCCAGCAAGGTGTCGCCAATGACTGCAACGCCTGCAAGAATGCACACGGCGGCTGGTGGACGCAGGAAATTGGCTCGAAGAATGACCGCAAGTATGTGATCATCAGACATGCCAGTGTGCGTGCACAGCAACATGCAGCCCACAGACGCGCTGCACAGTGTTGCCTGGCCAGTTCCAGGGCAGCCCCATGCTGGCGGCTGCGGATTGCCCACACACGGCGTGCATGGCCGGTATGCTCTGGAGAGCACAGGATGCTCTTGACAAGGTGACCGAACACTGAGCAGAATTTTACAGGACCAGCACCGGGAGCGCAGTCTTCGAATGAAAGCGCCTGATGTACACACAGCAGCACCTGCCAGGGCGGACGATGCTGAGCAGACCTCCTCCAGGACCGTAGTTGGCAGCGCGGCCCCCTTGTCTCCGTCGTCGGCGCTGCAGCCGCGGGCAAGCGCCGCAATGCGCGGCAGCCAGGGCACTTTGACGGCCAGCACGCCTGCGACTTGGCAGAAGGGAGCCCTTGGACAATGACGCTTCGAGCAGTGTGCGGCAGGGAAGTGTGCGGCAGGGAAGTGTGATGCTGAAATCCGGCTTGGGCCTTCAACTTGGACTGCCCCTGAAATCTGGGCATCAAAATGTGCGCTTGAGAGCTGACAACAAACCGCAGCAAGGCAATTGGCACTTACACCTGCAGCAAGGAACATGCCGATTATCCTGCATCCTGAACGGACTGATAACTCCTCGAAGGGAGTTGTAAAGCGCACCATGGGGGAGTGCGGCATACAGGCACTCTGCGTCTGCAGGCGATGGCAGCAGCCGCAACGGTGGGCTGCTGGCAGCGGCAGGCTGGGGTGAGTGCGCCTGCCCAGCCTGCACAATTAAATACTGAGTCAAGGTCTCGCCGTTGGCGGCTGCGTTTGAAGCGATATCATGTATGTCTCAGTCCAGACAGGGGACACACTGTCAGACAGGGGACACTAAGTCCGAATTATTGTCCCCTGGTCCAGAAGGCAAATGCTGTCAACCTAATCAAGTCTCTGCTCTGCCAAGTGGCCACTCTGCATCGCTCACATGACTGCAGACTATGGGGTTTGTGGAATTGCACCAGGTGTGCGAAGCTCATGTGCCGCCAGCAGCGTCCAGGTGCCCCATCAGAGAGCAGAGCAATACATCTGAACAAACAGCACACACCTCCAGCCGCACAACGTCCAACAGCAGCAGTCGCGGCGCGCCATCTGCCTGCCGCGTGCTCTGCAGCCGCGTGCGCGTTATGGCGCCGCTCGCGTCGAGGGACACCTGCGGCAGCGCCCGACAATTTCGGGTTTCAGTCCCATCAAACCAGAACAGGCAGACTTGCCAGATGAGTGGACCTTGGCAAGGCATTGAGCACACTGGAAGGACGGTGCTGGCATGTGATTGAACTGATATGTGAACTTTGATATGTATTGTTGTCAAAACTGAAATATGAATTTTGATGTCTGCGGCGGCTGGGCCGCTCAGAGCGGCTCCACTCCAACGGCAGCAATGTCATGGTTGAGTGCAGACAGTATGTGAAAGCATGTAGAGGGTTGACAACCTGCGGAGGCTGCGCAGCCCAGCGCGGCTCCACCACGTCAGCCAGCACCAGCAGGCCGAGCGCGCCGTCCGCGGTGCCCACTGCCAGGCAGGTCACGGACCCCCTGCGCCGCAGATTTTCACTAAGAACACCGGCAAATCTAGCAGAACACGATCAAGCCAGCACCAGCAGGCCGAGCGCGCTGCCCGCAGTGCCCCCCGTCAGAAAGGTCACGGACCCCCTGCGCCGCAGTAGGTCACCGTTGAGAAGCAGCGGCGCGACTGGGAGAGGCAAGGAAGTACCGAGCAGCAAGCCCCAGGATGGCGCTGGCACAGAGCTCACTGCCACGCAGGTCACGAAGCCCGTGCGTCCCGGTGGTCACCTTGGAAGCTGCGGAACGCGGCAGGACCGGCAACTGCAGCAGCGTCCTCGCAGGAGGTCCAGCACGGTGCGAGAAGGCCATGTTTCGACGATGTAACCAAGTAAGCAGAAAATTCTCGCACCCCCGCACCGCGCTCGACGTGTCGCCTCCTGTGTCGGCTTCGACAAAGTCCAGCAGGCTGGTACTGTAAGGCCGCGTTGTATTTGACAACTCACTTTCAGAGGAACAACGATCAACAAACACAGAGGTTCCTCACCCTAGAACGGCGCTGGACGTGACATCGCCGTCGTCGCCCTCCAGAAAGTCCAGCAGGTTGGTGCGCTCTATCTCCCCTGCCGCCGCGAGCGGCAGCGGCCCCGCCAGCGCCGGCACATGCTCGTCCAGCGCCGCGGGCGCGCAGGTGGCGATGTCCAGCGCCGCCGCCGCGCCGCCATTTGCAACTCCGTGCCGCAGATCCGGGAACGCCTGCAGCAGCGGTGTCAACTATCGGACCTAGACATGAGCTTCCTTTCAAGGAAATGCATGGTGCGCAGGTGGCGGTGTCCAGCGCCGCCGCCGTGCCGCCGGCGGCCGCAACTCCGTGCCGCAGGTCCGAAAATGCCTGAAGCAGCGGAGGGAGTCTGATCAGGGAAAGCGCGGGCCCCATGCAAACCCGTCAGCGTACACTAATCAGCGGCCCATAAATCAGGCATTGGGTGCAGACGTGCATGGTGTCGGCACTGCGTCAGTGCACGGACAGGTCCGGGAGCGCACACACCTGCTGCAGCCAGGCGCGGGTACAGCTGCGGGCTGCACCGTCGTCTATCAACTCCGTCTGGGCGTGCAGTCGATGCAGCGCAGAGGCCGGCACGACGCAGCCTGCCGCCACATCGTCAACAGCGTCAGCCGCAAGAAGCGGTGTAAGCCTAGCAAACACGGCTTGTGGCCAGGTCCTCCATTACGATCTCCTCTTCACAGAGGCCGTGCTCGTTGATTGTACATGCAAGATGACAAATGAATAAATGCGACAGGGTGCGCACCAAAGGGCGCGAGCGGCGTCAGCAGGAAGATCTTGCCGTCTGAGCAGGTGAAGAACACCGAAAACCGCTCCCTGCAGGTTGCAGCTTCGTGTATACGACCCATATTGCGGAAGGGTATGCAGCAGCCAGATGACTGCAACACAGCACACGGCAGGAGATTCCAGGACATGCAGGAGATGGGTGTGCGGTGCCACACCAGAGGCTGGGCGAGCCGAAGGCGAAGGACACGGCATGGCTGCCCTCCATGTCCATCAGGCCCAGCGGCTGCCGCTCCCGCAGCCGCAGCTCCACCTGCTGCTCCTGCAGAAGGGATGGGATGCAGAATCAGCATACAAGGAAGGCGTACTGTTGGGATGCCATGTGCTGACTGAGTGAGAAGGGACGGTAGGAGACCACTAAGCATGGCCATCTGATGCAAGCTGCCGCTGCCAGAAACATGAACGCTCTGCCATGGCTACCCACCGGCGTCGACATGTCGTCCACCTGGTACAGACGGAAGACGTTGTCTGAGGCCAGCACCGCAAAGTGTGCGTCGCTGCCGGGGTGCCATGCCGCCTGCACAATGTGTAAATGAGCTCCTCAGCAGTCGAGGAGCCGCGGTAGCGTTCTGGCATGATGCGTGATGGATGAAGAAACTCTGTGCATGCCGAGCTGCTGCTCCAAGGGCAAGCTTCAATTCGCGCTGTACACCAACAAGCCAGCTGAATGCACAGCGTGGCCACCAGACCAGCAGCGTGCAGGTGCCGGCCTGGAGCCGAGGCGTGAGGCATCGCAATCGGCGCAGCATAAAGCTGCAGCGGCAGTCACAACGCCCGAGGTCGCACCTGCAGTACAGGCTGTGAAACACATATCTACATTGTTGAATTTTTGGCCGTGTACTCATCTAGTTAAAAATGCCTACCTGCAGGATCTGTAGGCCCGGGCGGTCGACCAGCAGCGGGTCCTCCAGCACCGCGGCGTCCGTTTCGTCCTCCCGCTGCGTCAGGCTGATGACATGCAGCGATGGCAGTCCATCCTCCTGCAGCGCGTCAAAAGCTCTTTTCGAATTGCAGCAGGATGGCAATCGCCTCACACGCGCCAATGGTCACGCATCAGGACTCCACTTGCCGGGCACGTGTGTGCCAGCCACCAAGCGGGCGTCGATTCGACATCAGGACACTGAAAGCTGTGAGGGCCCCCTGACGCTCCGCGCATTGGATCGCAGCTTCCCCCTTGTAAGCTTCCTCTCGTCTATGTCGGAAGGTCTTGCATCATTCTGCATGGTTGCCGCACCTGCTGCTCGTGGCCGAAGACCAGGGCGTATGTCCCGGCGCGGTTGATGTGCAGCTGCTGCGCGGCGCACGGCAGCGGCGGCTCCGGCGCTGCCGCCCGCAGCTGGCCCCCCTCCTCCTGCTGGTGCTGCGCATCCTCCGAGGGAGGGTCCTGCCAGCCGTCGCGGTGCGCTTTCAGAAGAGCTACCTCGACTTCTTGGTGCAGGAATGCACAATCAAAGTTTCAGAGTCCAGATGCGTACCGCGAGGCCTGCATGGTCCTGGGCGTAGCATGGCAGTGACACTCGAACAAGACGGCGTGCAGCTTGGTGCACAACGGCATTCTGAGAAGGACGTAGTGATACCCACCGCGGATGCGTCGTCCAGCAGCTGCTCCCGGACGCTAACAGAGCGCAGCACATGGTCCTGCCCGTATGCATATCTGCGCACATATGATTGCGGTGGCTACTGCATGCTGTAACCTTTCGTATATGCTACCGGCATCAAAAGGGAAAGGGAGCATTGATCAGGCGGCTGTGGGCCACGGACAACCATGGGCAATAGGGAAGTGTCGCAGCAGCGACGCACAGGCGGCCGGCGCCATCGTATGCCAGAGGCAACAAGTTGCCGCGGACGTCCCCGAACACCCCAGACTTCTCCAGCAGGCGCTCGAGGCCCTTGTGGCGCTGCATGCTCTATGCCGACGTCGTCTGACTACTCAAGAGCGGCGCCGCGCGCGCTCTATGGTGTGTTCAGAAACTAAGCCGGAGCATGACAACTTGTCGCGCGACCAAGACGTTTGCCCCTGAGACACGCTGTCGGAGCTTATCTCGAAGCTTGATTGGGCACTCGACCAGCTGTTTCGAATTGCAGGTGTACGGTAGAACAACCTATAGAAGCCTGATTGGAGGCGCGCAGATCGCTGCTTCTGCCCGGTCTGCAAGGTTCCCTTGTGCATGAGCGTGATTTGAGGGGTTCCTGCACGTCGATCCAGCAGGTTCATGGCTCGAAATTTCGCATGCCCTGCAGGGATGCACAGGGGTTTAGGGACGCGGGGAAATGGACAGATTCCTCTCGGCACTCCAGTCGTGCAGCTTCTGGCAGCTGGTCATTTCCGCCTTGCATTATCCTCCAGCAAGCACCTCCACCGATCACAATTGCGCAGAAACTGACTCGTAGAGACTCAACATCAGCTCTCAAGAACCACCTACGACTGCACAGGTGGGTGATCCTTTTGTTGCCGCCTGACCCTTGCTCCACGGCTGCAGAGGCTGTGACGCAGCCCTCTACGCCGCATTTTGCGCAGTAATCACTCGCACCTGCGCATTTTAGGCCCATAGGCGTGCCCATGCATGCAGCACTCGCAAGTATGACGGTCCAGTCACGTGAAACGATCCTTGAAATAGCCTTCTTGGTTCTTAAGCGCAGGCAGCCTTTTCTCGTCCGCGGTCCGACTATGGGTCCCTGCCTAGGCAAGATGCCTCAGCCGCGCCCTGGTCAGCCGGGCTACAACCCGAATGGGCAAGGGCAATATGGGCAAGGGCAATATGGACAACAGCAGCAGCACGGACAGGGCGGTCACGGACAACAGGGCGGTGGATACGGTCAGCCGGGCCAGTTCCAGGATGCAGGTGAAACCAAAACCGATACAGGTGCACCGAGTCCGAATGGCGTGCAAGGCGGAGGAAACATTTCACAAGTCGAAGTCCACAAGTCCAAGGCCAAACTCGCACTGCTTCATCAAGCCCTCACACGGCCTCCGTGTTTTATGACATGCATTTGTGCACGGCCCGGTGCAGCAGCCGGTGAGGGCACGTCTGCAGGATGCATGCATGCGCCTGGGGAGCCAGCGGGAGTGCGCCAGCATTATCGCGCTCGGCAGCTTTTCACAAGCAGCCTTCGAGACCGGCAATCTGCACCTCGCCTGCAGATGGGAAGGGCAGCGGCGCGGCGACAGGCTACCCGGCAGGCAGCTACGGCGCGGGTGGCTTCAACGAGCAGCAGGCCTACCAGCAGCAGCAGGCCCAGTATGGCCAGCCAGGATATGGTCAGCAGCCGTACGGACAGCCGGGCTACGGTCCGCCGGGCTACCCGCAGGGCACGCCCCCAGGATACGGTACAAAGCCACTTCATGCCAGCTCCGCATCACCATCTCCGCGTGGTCTATCTGTGGTTGGTGGCAATATCTTGGGCAACTGCCTGCATGCACCAGGTGCCCTGTTTGATTCTACCTGTTAGCGAGCCTGCCAGACCTGGATGCGCCTAAGTCTGCAGCCTGGCATGTGCTTGTCCACAGCTCATTTCTGAAAGCACACAGAGCTGACCAGCCAGTGTTTGTGATCTGCAGGGCCGGTGCCGCCGCGTAAGGCTGGTGGTATGGGCGGCTTGGGCAGGGGAGCCCTGATGGGCGGTGGCGCGGGTCTCCTCGGAGGTGAGACACCACCGCATCTGCTGATGCCGATGTTCAACATTGCATAATTTGCTCCAGCTGCAAGAGCATGCTGGTGTGCTCATCAGTGACGGCTGTGACTGTGTGCTTGCCGCCATTAGGAATGTTTCTGGGGAGTGCACTCGGTGGTGGCGGCGATGGAGGTGGCGGCTGCGGTGGCGGTGGCTGCGGTGGTGGCTGCGGTGGAGGTGTGCAAACGCTGCTGTGCATTTGCGCTGGAAATGTAGCTTATGTAATGTATAGTGTCAGATCGGATGCCACTGGCGCATCATGGTTGCATCTCACTGACACTGCACTTCTGCTGTTGCAGGCGACTGATTCTCGGCGCAGACGCAAGCCCTCACAGAGCTTCACGAATTCCACTTAAGAACTGCGTCTTCGTGATGTATCATGCGAATGCGCAGTCGTGCAAATTGAAAGACCTCGCAATTGTGCTCGTTTTCTTGTCTGCGCTTCCAGTGTGCGTAGTGTTCAAGTGTTGCACATTTTAAGAAGTATCACGCGTCAAAAACCGTTCGTGACCCACCAAATGTGCACAAAATGCCCTTGTAAATTAGAGGTGCAGACAGTCAACAAATTAACTCAAACCCCCTTGCTTTCTCGA
>JAABUW010003644.1_pt1 | contig 21746 bp, 14 predicted proteins | sample 5560081 | NCBI WGS metagenome assembly JAABUW01 (sample SAMN10711882, study PRJNA513363) | rock metagenome | isolation source: Antarctica rocks | place: Antarctica: Victoria Land, Knobhead sud
GGTCTCACTGTTTCCGAGTCGATGCGGCCGCTTGCCTATAGCTTGCTTGCTGATCTTATCCACCACATTCGGGAATCACTGAGTCGTGACCAGATCCGGAAAACAGTCAATGTCTTCTCGAGGAACCTCCACGATCCCTTTCCTGGTACAAGTTTCCAAACGATGAGCGCCAAGCTTCTCCTTAATTTGGCAGATAGCATAGCGAATTTACCAGACAGGAAGGATGCCCGACATTTCCTTATCATGATCCTGAGCGCAATTGGCGACAAATTTGCAGACATGAACCATCAATATAAGAACTCTGTAAAGCTTTCAAAGGGTTGCGACTCCACTTCGATAGATGCTATTCCCGAAGACCATCTTGCGGACGCAAATTCGCCGCCGGATTGGGATGAGGTTGACATTTTCACCGCAACGCCCATCAGAATGTCCAATCCAAAAGACCGAGGCGCTAATCCAGTCGAAGACAACAAATTCTTGTTCAAGAACCTTCTCACCGGACTGAAGGGAATGTTCTACCAGCTGAAGATCTGCAATCCTGAAGCCCCAGCAATAGATCCCGCAAACGAACCCGCGAACTGGCAAGAGGTGTCATACGGCTACAATGCAGAGGAGGTCGAGGTCATAAAAAAATTGTTCCGAGAAGGCGCTTACGTATTTCGATATTACAGTCTGGAGAAGCCCTTCGCTGAGACGAATTACTCCTCTCCAGTTGAATTTCTGACTAACAACTACGGGGTACAGAGTGGCAAAGAGGAAAAGGATCTTCTCGAGACCTTTGCCACGGTCTTTCACAGTATTGATCCTGCTACCTTTCATGAGATTTTCCATTCCGAGATACCGCTCTTATATGACATGATGTTTGAGCACCCCGCTCTTCTCCACGTTCCGCAATTCTTCTTGGCCAGCGAGGCCACGTCTCCAGCATTCGCAGGCATGCTCCTCCAATTCTTGATGGATCGTATCGGCGAAGTTGGCACTTCTGATATCAAGAAATCCTCAATCCTGTTGAGAATGTTCAAGCTTTCTTTCATGGCAGTCACCCTTTTCAACCAGCAGAACGAGCAGGTCCTCCTACCTCATGTCACGAAGATTGTCACTCAATCTATTCAACTTTCAACATCGGCAGAAGAGCCAATGAATTACTTCTATCTTCTGCGGTCCCTGTTCAGAAGCATTGGTGGCGGGCGTTTCGAGCTCCTCTACAAAGAAATACTGCCACTCTTAGAGATGTTACTGCAGGTCTTGAACAACCTGCTCATGGCTGCCCGAAAACCCCAAGAACGAGATTTGTACGTTGAACTTTGCCTCACCGTGCCGGCCCGATTGAGCAACTTGCTACCACATTTGAGCTATCTCATGCGCCCCCTTGTTGTCGCTCTCCGAGCTGGCTCGGACTTGATTGGTCAAGGACTCAGAACACTGGAACTCTGTGTGGACAACCTTACAGCAGAGTACCTTGACCCTATCATGGCGCCGGTGATTGATGAGCTCATGATGGGCCTGTGGGATCATCTGAAGCCCAACCCGTACAGCCACTTCCACGCCCACACAACAATGCGAATACTGGGAAAGCTCGGAGGTCGCAATCGCAAGTTTTTGAATGGTCCTCCTGCTTTGACGTTCCAGCAATTCGCCGACGACCAATGCAGCTATGATCTTCGGCTTGTGGGCTCAAGTAAGGACAGAGCCTTCCCAGCAAGCATTGGGATTGATCTTGCTATTGCAAAACTTTCCGAAGTGCCCAAAGCGCCGCTTCTGAAGAAAGCAGACCCATACTACAAGCAACAGGCTTTAAGACTGGTCAGCACGCAGCTCAAGATGCACATTGGTTTCGATAGCCTGCCCGAAGATTTTGCCCAGCTCGTCCGTTTGCAAGCTACTGATCTGCTAGAAGCCAAATATGACGGCAGCCCAGACATCCTGCAGATGCCCGATCGTGAAAAGTCGATACCCAAGAAAGACGCGCAACAGGAGATTATGAAGAACCTTCTGAAGGCACTTATCGTTGCGACAACCCTGCCAGATCTCGAGAACACTGCGTCTGCTCTGCTTGCTGATGTTTGTCGGCACTTCACCATCCTTGAAGTTGGACAAGGGCTGGCGCAGGCGAAGCAGTCCAGAAGAGAATTTGAAGTCAAAGGTGGAGAGGGTGTTCTATGCCTGGACAGTCGTATACTCGCAGAGGCCATTGCCGAACAGCTGTCGTCAGACAAGCCAGCCTTACGCGATGCGGCAGAGTCTTCGATCGGGATGGTGTACAATGCCGCAGTTATCATACTAGGGTCCTCACGAAGGATTGAACGGCTGCCTTTGTTCTCGTACTTCGCCAAAGTCTTTGCTCACAAGTGTTACGAAGAAGACTGGTATGTGAAAGCTGGAGGTGGTCTTGGGATACACCTACTTGCGACGAAATTCGATCTTGGCGATGAGTGGCTGATCGGTCGACAAATCGACTTCCTCAGAGCGCTCATGTACATCATAAAAGATATGCCTAGTGACTTGCCCGCCAACACTCGCGTTCAAGCTTCGACAACAATGGAGATTCTACTTCGCAAATGTAACAAATCCATCTCCAAGGAGGACCTGGCCCCTTCAAAGGACTCGAACGCTCCGACCAAAATGATATCCAATCTCTGCGCTTTCTTCGTTCCTGAACTCATGCACCCAAACAAAAACGTTCGTGAAGCAGCACGCAAGGGGCTTACGACAATTGCTCAGGTAATCAGGGTTGAGGTTCACGAGCTGATCAATCCCGCCAAAGACAGATTGTTGACTTCCATCTACATGAAACCTCTCCGTGCTCTGCCATTCGAAATCCAGGTTGGCTATCTCGACGCCATGACTTACTGCTTAAGCTTGCAGCGTAATCTGATCGAGTTCAATGAAATGTTGAACCGGCTCTTGATTGAGGCTATGGCATTGTCCGAGGTAGAAGACGAGGCGCTTGCGGCGAAGCCGACCGAGTACAAGAATGCTGACAATATCGTGAGCCTTCGAGTGGCGTGTATCAAACTTCTCTCTCTGGCTGTAGGCTTCTCGGAATTTGCAGGGCAGCAGCAAACTGCGAGTCGGAGTCGTATTATCTCAATCTTTTTCAAATCCCTCTATTCCACGTCGCCTGAGGTAATTGATGCTGCAAATGCGGGCCTGAAAGGCGTTCTTTCACAAACCAATAAGCTTCCTAAAGATTTGTTACAGAATGGTCTACGTCCTATTCTCATGAACCTGCAGGATCCGAAGAAGCTTAGTGTTGCGGGCCTTGACGGACTTGCGAGACTATTGGCATTGCTCACAAATTATTTCAAGACCGAAATTGGCGAAAGGCTTCTGGCTCACATGTCGGTTATAGCTGACGGGCCAGTCCTTCAAAAGTCGTCTTTCTCCTTGATCGAGCAAAATCCGCAGATGAAGATCATCCTCGCCACGCTCAACATCTTCCACCTGCTCCCATCCTCGGCTGCTGTATTCATGAATGACCTGATAGAAAGAGTCCTGGAGCTCGAGAAGTCACTGCGAAGAACTCATTTCAGCCCATTTCGGGAACCCCTTCTGAAGTACATAAACCGGTATCCTAAGGAGGCTTGGGACTTCTTCTCGGACCGCCTCTCCGACATGAAGGATGGGCGATTCTTTGCTCAGATACTTGCTGCGCCTCGAAGCGGGCCTCTACGGGAAATCATCGTTGCGAACATTGAAGGTTTGGTGAAAGTTTCCTTCGATCACGAAGACCCAGAAAAGAAAGACGCTGCCTCCATCAATGCGATGCACACCATTCATTCACTCTGCGAACATTCGAGCTCCTGGCTCTCTGAACAAGACTCACTACGTCAGACCCTGATGCGAGTTGGCAAAGAATTGAATAGAAAACGAAAGTTGGATACGATCCATCCTGACTTGCGTCTTGGGGCTGATCAAGCCTCAGAGCAAGTTATGGGTATCTTTGTCAAATTCCTGGAGCTGGCCCCTAAAGACTTCGATTTCCTGTTCCAATTGATTGATGCTGTCACGTCGGAAGATATCAAAGAACAACCATCACTCTACGCATTCATCTACAGACATATTATTTGTGCCGATTCCATCGACTACTGGCGAAGCCTTGTCATGCGTAGCCTTGAACTTTATAATATCCGCGGCTCTTCCTTTCGGACGAAGACATTCGCTTTCAGGAATCTTGTTAACCCTATTTTCGCCATGGACACGATGAGGGCCCTTTCGAGCGATCCTGCATTAGCCTCATCGCGGAGACTTATTGACAAGAGCATTGTAGACTCAATTCATAATAAGATTTGGAAACCTCAGCTCAGTGATGTTAGTGAGGAAAACGCCCAATCGGGGGCGGATCGCTCAAGATTGGAGCTTCTACAGATGTCAGCTCTACTCCTGAAATGGCATCACAATCTGGTGTCCGAAGCTCGAAAAGATATCATCAAATTTGGCTGGACTTACATCCGACTCGAGGACATTATCAACAAGCACGCATCATATGTGCTGGTCGGCCTATTCATCGCCCAATTCGAGACCCCAGCGAAGATCATCAATCAGATATACGTGGCTTGTTTGAAAGCTCATCAAAATGAAGGTCGTGCTCTCGTAGTCCAAGCTCTTGACCTGATTGCTCCCGTCCTTCCGAAACGATTGAAAGACCAGAGCGATCCCAGATATCCGATGTGGGCAAAATGGCCAAAGCGAATCCTGTCTGAGGAAAGCTCCAACCTCCAACAGCTGATTGGCATCTTCCAATTCATGGTCCGGCATCCAAATTTGTTCTATGAAGCCAGAGAGCATTTCCTCCCTACAATAATACCAACATTGTCGAAGATAGCACAGCTTCCGAACCCATCAAACGAGCACAAGAAGCTTGTACTGAATTTGATTCAGATGCTCTTGGGATGGGAGGAACGACGAGTCTACAATGGCGGCGATCGTCCCCCCTCACATTCATCGGAATCATCGCCCACCAAGAGACGCAAGCTGGATCCGTCAGAGGGAGGCTCTGCGTCACCTGCGCCAGGCCTAGGGCCCCCATTGACTGTGGAACGAAACGAATACACTGTCCCGACGCCTTTACGGACAATGCTCATCAAGTACCTCAGTCATTTCATTAGTGTTCTACCAGAGCGGTATCCTGTGCCCAGTGTGAAACTAAGGGAGCTTCACTCCACCACCCCTACGATTCCCTTACCTCCGAATGAGATGTGTAGGAAGGCGATTGGGCTTTTTCATGATCTTCTTTCTCCCGAGCATTGGTCCGATCTGGAGGTTGACTTGTTTCCGAGAATATCTGAACAAATTCTATGCTCAGAGAAGCTAGACAAGGGAGACGACAAGACTGCAACAAGCGTAATCAACACACTCCAGATCATGCGCGTTGTTCTCAACATGAAGTCCGATGAATGGGTCATCGGGCAACTGCCTCAGATCCAAAGATTACTGGAAAAGCCAAGCAGGCTAGACAATGCTGAGATCCAGGATTGTATGCACACGAGCGACAAAGAGCTTGATGGCAATCGCAACATTCGTCCTTTGTTTCAACGTGTTCTTGAAGCACTACCTGAGGAGACTAGAGAGGAAGATGAGATGGAAGTTGACACGCCAGCCAAAGATTTCATGAACTTCATCTCCGGGGTAGCAATGACGACAATGGGAGATGGAAATCTTGTTGCCGCTATCAGCATTTACGAGACAATGGCACGGGTCCGACCGAAGGAGATCGAGACGCATATTCCTGCCATCATGCGTGCGCTGCAACAAAAACTATCGAAAGACCAGGTTGCACAGCAGGTTGTGCCTCCCGGACTGCCACCCGGAATGCGGCCTGGCGAAGGGCAATCTGGAGTGCTTGATGAGCGTGAACTGGAACTGTCAACGCAATTGATCTTGAAGTCGATCTGGATCATTTCCTCACGAATGGCCACGCTCGGAGACCAAAGGCGACCTTTCCTCAGTGTACTAGCTTCCCTTGTTGAGCGATCACAGAATACGAAGCTATGCGAGAGAATTTTGGAAATGGTGGAGACCTGGATATTCGACTCTAGCGACCCCTGGCCAACACTAAAAGAGAAAACTGCCGTACTGCATAAGATGCTTCTCTTCGAGACACGTCCTGATCCTACCCTGTTACATAAATTCTTGGACCTAGTAATCCGAATATACGAAGATCCTAAGATCTCGACGACAGAGCTAACGGTTAGGTTGGAGCACGCTTTTTTGGTGGGTACAAGGGCTCAGGATGTGGATATGCGAAACAGATTTATGACGATCTTCGACCGAAGCTTGACAAGAACTGCCAGCGCGCGACTTATCTATGTCCTGACATCTCAGAATTGGGACACACTAGCAGAGACTTTCTGGTTGAGTCAAGCAATACAACTGATTTTTGGTACAGTGGACATGAACACGACGATTCAGCTGGACTCAGATGATTTCAAGATGATGCCACCACGGGAGCTTTTCGGGTTTTCCAGTAGTGACGCACGAAAGGATGACCAGATGTTGGACGATAAATTTGAGGAGTTTATGGCCCAACATAGACGCTTCTACATGGAACTCGGAGACGTGAAGGCTCGTGATATTCTAGAGCCGCTCTGCCAGCTGCAGCACACGGATAGCGACGTTGCCTACGAGATTTGGGTGGCGTTATTCTCGATGTGCTGGTCAATACTTTCCCGAGATGACCGTAGCGAGCTTGAGAAAGGCATGGTGTCTCTACTGACTCGGGACTACCATCAGCGCCAAGTTGACAAGAGGCCAAATGTGGTACAGGCTTTGCTAGAAGGAAATGTCAGAGCGATGCCTAAATGCAAAATCCCGGCTCACGTGATGAAGTTCCTTAGCAGGACATATGATGCGTGGTACACCGCTGCCATCTCGTTGGAGGAGCAAGCAATGACCCCACTTATCGATACACCTTCTGTTCGCGAAGGCAATCTTGATGCTCTAGTCGAGGTATATGCTGGTCTTCAGGAGGACGATTTCTTTTACGGTACATGGCGACGGAGGTGTAAATTTGTGGAGACCAACGCAGGTCTTTCATATGAGCAGAATGGCCAGTGGGACAGAGCCCAATCACTGTATGAGGCAGCTCAGATCAAAGCAAGGACAGGGGTGACACCATACTCTCAAGGCGAATACATGCTTTGGGAAGATCACTGGGTCTTGTGTGCGCAGAAACTACAGCAATGGGATATCTTGAACGAGTTCGCAAAGCATGAGAACTTCAATGACCTGCTATTGGAATCGTCATGGCGCAACCTTGACAATTGGACTAGCGGAGAACATATGGAGCAATTAAGCGGCATCATCAAAGCTGTCTCTGATGCGCCCACGCCGCGAAGAACCTTTTTCAATGCATTCATGGCATTGCTCAAAGTTCATGATAAGCAGGAAGGCCCACAGCAGTTCAGTCAAATATGTGATGAGTCCATACAGCTATCCATACGAAAGTGGCATCAGCTTCCGAAGAGGATCACCAACGCTCACGTTCCGATTCTGCAGAATTTCCAACAATTAGTGGAGCTGCATGATGCCAATGTCATCTGTATCTCTCTTTCCCAAACTAATCAAGGCAACCTCGACGGGAAGTCTCAAGAGCTTAAACTTCTGCTAGGAACTTGGCGAGAGCGTTTGCCTAACATATGGGACGATATCAATGCTTGGCAGGACCTGGTGACCTGGCGACAGCACATCTTCAATCTCATCAATCGAACCTATCTCAACTTGCTCGGACCCCAACAAACCAATGCTACTGGCAACTCATACGCTTATCGTGGGTATCATGAGACTGCTTGGATCATCAATCGCTTTGCGCATGTAGCGCGCAAGCACCAGCTCCCTGAAGTATGCATCGCACAACTCAGCAAGATTTATACATTACCAAACATCGAGATTCAGGAAGCCTTCCTCAAGCTGCGAGAGCAAGCTAAATGCCACTATCAAAACAAAAACGAATTGAACAGTGGTCTCGACGTAATCAACAATACAAATCTCAATTACTTCGGACAGCAACAGAAAGCCGAATTCTTTACACTAAAAGGCATGTTTCTAGCCAAGCTGAACAACAAAGAGGAGGCCAATGAGGCTTTTGGTACAGCCCTATTCTACGACATTCGGCTGCCGAAGGCTTGGGCTGAGTGGGGATACTACAACGATATGATGTTCAAAGAAGAGCCGGATAATATGGAGCGAGCTGCTGCTGCTGTGAGCTGCTACCTGGAAGCTGCGGGCCTTTTTAAGAACGCCAAATCACGTAAACTACTGAGTCGTATTCTGTGGCTCCTCAGTATCGATAGTGGGGATAGCCAGATATCGACGGCATTTGAGGACTTCAAAGGGGAGACACCAATCTGGTACTGGATCACTTTTATACCACAACTGCTCACCAGTCTCAATCATCGCGAAGCGAGACTCACACGTAATGTCTTGGTCAAAATTGCGAAGGCTTATCCGCAGGCGTTGTACTTCCTGCTCCGAACGACTCGTGAAGATATGTTATCTATAAAGAAAGCCCAGGATCTGAAGCAAGCTAGAATCAATTCTACCAAACAGCAATCTCCGAATACCAAGCAAGCTTCGCCCGGGAACAGTAATGCCACTCCAAACGATCGACAGGGAAGTTCTTCCAGGCCTGGGACTGCTAATGGGGATTCTCAAACGAACGGTACCTCCCTCAACGGAGAAGTCGCCAAACCTGAAACCGATGGGACGAACGGGGAAGTACAACCGGCTGCTGATGGAGAGGCAGAACCAGCTCAGAAGAAGCCCTGGGAGTATTCTGATGAGATTATGGCTGCATTGAAGACGACATTCCCTTTGCTTGCCCTGTCGATGGAGACGATGGTGGATCAGATTCAGAAGCACTTCAAGTGCCCCCCTGACGAAGACGCTTACAGGTTGATCGTTGCCTTGCTCAATGATGGTTTTTCTGTATGTTGCTCGTTCTTCAAAGTTTCCATCTGCCATCTACCCGTCCTATCTACTAACTTCTCGTAGTACATTGGACGCAATCCGAGTGCTTATGCCCAAGACTTCAAGCTTCCTCTAGCCACAGAAGCAAACATTCGCAGATTTGCTGAGACAATCCTACCACCGCACATCCGAAGCTCGTTCGAGGAAGACTTCGTCGCGAAAAAACCCACCATGTACGAGTACATACATAAATTACGAAAGTGGAGGGACAAATTCGAAGAGAAGCTCGACCGTAGGCCCCAGGTTGCCAACCTCGAGCAATTCAGTCATGCCCTTAGCGAATTCAAGTTCACGAAGTTTGATGATGTCGAGGTACCCGGGCAATATCTGCAGCACCGTGACAAGAACAGCGATTTTGTCAGGATCGAGAGGTTCTTGCCGAACGTCGACCTCGTGAGGACTGTTGGCTTCTCACATCGACGCCTGAAGATTCGAGGCCATGATGGTAGCGTGCATCCATTTGCCGTCCAGCATCCAGCTCCCCGACATAGTCGAAGAGAAGAGCGAATCCTACAACTCTTCCGCATTTTCAACGGCACATTAGCGAAGAGGAAAGAGAGTCGACGACGCAACCTGAGCTTCTTCCTACCACTCATGGTACCACTCGCACCATCACTCCGACTAGTCCAGGATGACGCATCCTACGTCTCCCTTCAAGGTGTATACGAAGACCACTGCCGCCGCAACGGCATCGATAGAGATGACCCTATCCTCTTCACAATGGACAAACTCCGTCCCAACATCCAAAATCCCCCAGACCCATCTCACCACGCCGCTCTCCGCACAGAGATCTACACCGCCATCCGCACAAAATGGGTATCCTCCAACCTCGCCCTTGAATACTTCCAGGCCACCTACCCGTCCTACGCAGACTTCTTCCTCTTCCGCAAACACTTCTCCTACCAAATGGCCGCCCTCACATTCATGACATACACCATGCACATGTCCGCCCGCTTCCCCTACAAACTCTCCATCTCCCGCTCTTCCGGCAACGTCTGGGGTTCCGAACTGATCCCCGCCCTCGTCTCCGGCAAACCCTTCTTCCACAACCCGGAACCCGTCCCCTTCCGCCTAACCCCCAACCTCCAAACCCTGATGGGTCCCCTCGCAACCGAAGGCCTCTTCTCGCCTGCCCTCATGGCCATAGCGCGCTGTCTCACCGAGCCGGAAAACGGCAGCGAGCTCGATCAGCAACTGTCCATCTTCGTGCGCGACGAGATGATCTTTTGGTTCACGCAGCAGCACAAGGGTGGCGCGGATGCGACGCCGTTGAGGGAGACGACGACGGCGAATTGCGAACTTGTGGTTAAAAAGGCTGTTAGTCTTGCCAAGCCGCCTGAGGGAAATATCCCGGCCAATCAGACTGTGGTGGATTTGGTGGCGAGGGCGGTCAATCCGCAGTTGTTGGCTGGGACGGATGCGTTGTGGATGGGGTATTTGTAGGCGAGGGGGTCGAAGTGAAGGTGGGGTGTAACGACGGCGTTGAGCAATTATTGGATTTTAGTACGATATGCGTATTGGAGGATCTGTTCATCTTCATTCTTTTTAGCAAGGCGTTGGGGAATAGTAGCAAGTTGGTCGTTTGCATCTTGGGTTGCAGGTTAGAGGGGTCGTGTTACTATTGGAGCATACTCTCGTTGTCTTTAATTACTTTATTAATTGTCAATTCGAACTCATATTTCGAGATCGCAGAAAGTATTTATCTGCGAGAATTGTGCATCGTATTATATTCATGGGATGTGATCAGCGAATCGAGACAGATGGCCTCCACGTTACTGCGATGTAGTCTTTTCTTTCTGTTGTCTTCCTCATTAAATTTCATCTGCCCCGTAGTGAAGGCATGTGTGGCCGTTCAACCGTTCTTGAGCAAAGCGTCCGCCCACTCTTTTCCAACGCCACTGTGCTTATCGAATGATCAAAGGAGTGGAACAATAGCACATCAGAGACCACCATCCTGAGACACAAACGTTCAAAGCTCCCCCATCCAACACCATCTATCCACCCAGCTACTAATATCCCATCACCGTCAAACACTACCCCTATGTTCCATATCATGCACCGAGCTCATATGCAGATTCAACTCCTCCCTCGACGCAAAGCCGGACGAGCGGCACCGGTCGATTTTGCACTCGTATGGTCTCCGAGTGGGATACTGCGCGCTGGCTGACTGGCGGCGACTTATGTTCGCAGGGGCTGGGGTGCGTGCGGCTTTTTCTGCGGTGTGTGGGTGGTTGTGGGGGGGAGGGGGATTGTGGTAGGATAGGCTGCGAGGGGGTGGGGGCAGGACGTGGATGGGTGGTGGAGCTGTGGGATGTCCTTGGAAGCGAGGGATGTCGTGGTGGAGGGTTTGTTGTCTTGGCGTGTGTTGATTTCGCTGGGGCTTTTGGAGTCCAGAATGACTCGCAGGATGAGCTCGATGATGTTGAGGCTGGAGATGAGGGCGGTGATCCCGTTATGGGGGTGTTGGGAACTGTGCTGACCTGTGGAGAGAGGTTGAATCTCACGCTTTTGCTTTTGGGTTGGGGCAGCGATACGTCCTCGGAATTCCTTCGGGGCTGTGACTGGGAACTTGGGAGTAGTGGAGGTGGAGGAAAGTAACCCTCGTGGGCGCCAGTGGCTATGGACAATCCTGAGAGGCGTTCGGAGATTGTGATGTCTTTGCGCATGAAAGCGCCGTCGTTTGTGGAGCTTGGCTTTGGGGTTGTGGCTGGCGAAGCGGCGTTAGAAGCAGGCCTAGAGACGTGACTGGAAGAAATTGTGTGGGCTTTATCGCGGCCTGGTGTCATGTTTGTATCCTCGGGAGATGAAAGAGTCTTCTCGGTGGGAGCATCGGGGACACTTTCATCTTGGAACTTATTTACGGGACTCTTGTCCACATGACTAGTAACAGAGTCGACGTTCTCGCTGACAACCGTAGGCGTATTGACTTCTTGTCGGTAAGCCTCTCCGTAGATGCCAATACATCCATGTAATAATGGGATCACTAACCTGGTTGCATATTGTTCATCCATGCTGGCTTCTCAAACGCGATACTGGCTTCTTGCTTGTCGCTCTGCCCACCAACTGATGAAGTATTACCTCCCTTGCCGCGAACGTCGTAAGATACAGGTGCGCGCTTGTCCGACACTGCTCGTACTTCCGGACTTGCTGGTTGGATGAGAGCAGATCGACTGTTTTCAGTCGCATTCCACTTGTTATCAGGCTGTGTGCTATGGGATATATATGAACACTGGGCTGCATTTCTATGGCTTTCCCGTGCGTATTGAGTGCTGGTCCTTGGAAGAAAATTGGATGCAGTGTCAATCGGCGATGAGGAATATGATGTCCCTCGAGATGATGACCTAGCAGTGTCAGATGACAAGGTCGACGAAGGAGATGCTGGCCTGAAGCTTGTCGATTCGTCGCTATCGTGATTCGCTGTTCTAGGCTCCGGTGGAGCGAATAGTTGACCCCTACCGTTCTGAATGTCGGAATATTGCACTCTCGGAGGGCTGTTTGGCCGACTGGGAGCTCTTTGTCTAATGTAGGAAGGCAGATACTGAGGCCTTGGATTGTTGATCGGTGTAGTGACTGTGCCTAGCATATAGCTCTCCTGTCCATGATTGGCGACGGGCAAACCTACAGTCGCGCGGATGGGGCATTGAGATGACATTGAAAGGGGTAGTGGCAGAGCGATGTTGTCGTGTGGACGTAAATTGCACTCTAGGATTAATTGCATTGACAGCGTTCTATGTCTCGAACTCTTCGAGTCCCTCTTTTTGTGATTCCGATTCAGCTTGAGGAACACCACTTGAAATTCCCATGCGGGATTGGCTGAAGCTTTACTGGCAATGACATTCTCAATGTGCTTGCCTTTCGATCCCTGCATCTTTCTGTCATACAACACATTGAGAACATTGTAATTGGTCAAGGATAGATCTCGGACGAATTGTTGAAGAGCTCGCTCGCTAGCAGGCGTCGGTTTCGTGTTCGCACAATGCCATCTTCCTCGATTTTCGCAGAGCGGTGACTCCCTAGGCGTAACGTCGTAGCCTTCATATCTGGGAGTTGGGGGAGTGCCGTCTTCAATACTTTGTCTTTTATTCTCTTCATGACCGTGATAGCTCCTGTGGGTATGAAGTCCCGGACGAGCAATTCCAGTCAAGGGACGAGCCATGGATCTACCTGGTCAAGAGGTCTGCGGAAGGCGATATACGTCTCAACAATACAAGCAGCTAATGATAAGACTCGGGCAATAGGAGAAGAAATTGTTGTTTTGCATGAAGCTCATGAGAGAATGGCGGAGAGAACGAGATATGACACTAGGAAATGTTTCAGATCTCGATCGGCCCCAGACGAAAAGGTGACGTAACAGCCCAAGAGGTAGGACTAGTAGATAGGTGCAGGCGACGGTACTCTCCCAGCTGTGAGTCAAGGCATCGTGTGCTATCGGGTCGAGCCATGTTAGACAGCCATGCATCAAAGTACTGTTTTCGTTTTCGTGCAGTGCACGGGGTGTCGGCCGCCGCGTTCCGTAAACTGCAAGATAATCCTGAGTGAGGTGGGTAATCTTGAAACCGAGCAACATGGGCGTATGCGACAGGGGGGTGAACAGACGTGGTCTCACGCGGTGCATACGGACGAGCTAATAGCACGTGGGAGAAGGCTGTAAAGAGCTCCAGATAAGAGGACGCTCCACTTCGCAGAGCCGCTGATTCAGCCATGCATCTCTCTCTCGCAAAACCGGGCAATGGGTTAGGCTGATATTGAGATAGTCGTCGATGTATTTGGACTTCCATTCTCGTGAATATGCGCCCCATTTAATCGTTGGTGGTCAAGAAGGTACCTTGAGCCACGGAGGAGGCTCCGGCAACCTCGAGACTCGATCATGCTGAGTAGTCATCAGCAGAACATCTTTGCACATGATACAGCTGCTTCTGTGTCGGAGTCGTTATAGGAGCTGGTTGAGGATTGGCCTGCAGGTCGGGGGAGAGGAGAAAGGAGGGCCTTGAGGGCTTGACTGGTGGCCACGCTAACACCAGGCTAGCGTGAACATGTCCGCCTAATTCTGGCGTGAGCTTCGCTCTAGTACAGAGTAAACAATGATCTTCTGACATGACATCGAGGGTCATCTTCGTTATCGAAATGATCATGCTCACGTTCGAGCATCTGTCAAATTACCATGTTCTGGTATCGCAGAGGCTGTAAGGAAAAAGGAACATGATGGATGTGACGACCTCGCTAGTAGTGATAGAAATGGCTGATTGGGAGGGCGTGAAGATCTATGGATGCTCGCGTGGTGCTCAATGCTCCACCATGTTTGCCCTATGTACCGTACGCAACGCCCGTAGTAGGCTTGAGACGACTGCGCCTGTAAGTCAGAGATGGTCGGAGCAGCATTGTAGAATTGGCACCTTCTCTAGTGTCCGCCCAATTTCCAAATCATTGTTGTAGGGCATGGGAGCCGGTGTCGGACATGGTGTTGACCAAGGCTGAAGTGGACTACAGCAGGCCCTGCTTCTGGAGACTGCATCTCGATTAGCAATTGCTCCCTGAAGTTTCGGTGTGAATAGATGCTTACTCGTAGTATACCTTCTCTGGCATGACATTACCATCCGCATCCTCCATCTGTACGATGTTCTCCCCACCAGCCTTTTCTTTCTTCTTGTCCCGCTGGATTTTGTCCCACAATTTCAGGGCATCCTCAATCCCCGTGATCTCCCTGAACAGGGTCGTGTTAGTAATACCCAAGCACTTCAACCCATAGATGTGTCTCGCTTCATTGAAGTGCTTATCAAACGCCCGTCGTCCCATGTATACGAAGTTTCCGCATATCTCACATGGGAATTCCACGCCTAGACCATGTAATTTGTAGAGCCAATAAGGGATCGGTTTACCGTCCCATGCCAACGGAAGTTTCAAAGGATTGTAGATTTTCTCATCGCCCTCGGAGTCGGATTCGTCATCTCCGTTGCGTTGGTGAGCTTCCGTGGACTCGGCGAAAAATGCATCCAACTCCATTTGCCGTTCACGCTCCGTCATGCCTTGTTTTCGCTCGACATTGACACGGGTATCTGTCCGTACCGTCTCCATCATCGCCGCCAGCCGCCGAATACGGTATTCACGCTCTGCTAATGCACGTTCTTTGAGGCGTTGGACTGTAGAGCCGCGAACGTTGGCATGGCCATTTGTGGAGTCGCCATTGGCTATACCGGTAGCAGCCTCTCGCTCTTTTCGCGCTTCTGCGGCTTTGATATGCTTCTTTCCCGTCAAGTGGCTTTTATAGACGTTGTCATTCTTGAACTCTTTCTCGCAGTCCGGGCACCATACCCCTTCCCCAGTGCCCTCTGTCACTGGAGCAGCTGGCCCTACATGTTGGACTTCTGCGCCCCATCCAGGTATCGAGTCCTGCTCCCAAGCTCTCTCAAAGTCTTGGTCGACTGATGTAAAAATCTGATCTAGATCCTCCAAGGGTCTGGTCCGCTTCAAAAAGCTCTCCAAGTAATCCGCCAAGTGTCCCACATAGCTGAAATACTGGTCAGTATTCTTTTGCGCGCGCTTCAGATTCATGAAGGGGGGCCCGAAGCTATCGAACATTGTAAGATACTGCAGGTACGAGACCCTCTTGATGTCGTGCAGATTGAGAAACTCTTCGTGCACGGTCGTCAGATCAAGAAAGCGACCAAAAGCTTCTTCTCCAGCGAACATGTTATCTACCTCCGTCGTCGCCGACTCCCCCTCGCCTGACGCCTTCCGCTTGTATGCCCTCTCTAGATTCTCAACAGGTTCGTTGGGGTATCTGCGGTGGAAGTCCTTGATTTCAGTCATCTGTTTGTAGAACTCGTCGAAAGGATCTCCGGTAGATATGGATTGGATCTCCTTTGTTCGTAAGCCTTCAGTGTCATGGTATATGTCGAGGAGCCGTTTCGATTGCACTTGGATGCGGTCGAGAAAGCCGGCGATTTGGTGGTCTCGATTCAGTCTGTCTCTGATCTGAACAGCAGTCAGTATACCAGTTTTGGTCATCCAACAACGGTCTTGGTGCATACATGTCTTGGGTCTTCTGCAATTCGGTCGCTGATGCCCTGCTCCAACCTCTCGAGGTCCTCATGGAGGAATCGCTGCTCCTCGAGGAGCATGGCGGGCTACAGATTTTGGGTACGTCGGCCAGAATTAGGGCAGTTATCAGCCCTCAGCCCAGAGAGTGAGAAATATCAAAGAGCAACAGGCAGATCGTAATGTGAAGTAGCGCTTGTGGATGGCTAGAAGAATCAAACCAAAGCCAGTCATTGCTGGCCAATCAGAGCGCGGCAGCGGCAGAATCGCGGCAAGTTTTTCTCCGACCAGCTCAATTCAGGCCCAACTGTTGCCCTTTAGAGAAACACCTCAATACACTCAACGAGATTGAGATTGACTAGACATCATGGCCGGGATCGATAGAAACATGGAGGGTACGCAAATTGACTGCCAAACGTCCAAAAGCACTGCTGACTGGAAGCAGAGAAGATGGAGTTCTCCACATCGAAGGAGGTCACCGTCGCGCCAACTTTCGAGAACATGCAGCTTAAAGAGAACCTACTCCGGGGTATCTATGCCTATGGATACGAGTCGCCATCCGCCGTCCAATCCCGAGCTATAGTCCAGATATGCAAAGGAAGAGACACCATCGCCCAGGCGCAGTCCGGCACTGGTAAGACGGCTACCTTCTCCATCAGCTGTCTTCAAGTGATCGACACTGCGATCCGAGAAACGCAAGCTCTGGTACTTTCTCCCACTCGAGAGTTGGCAACACAGATTCAGTCGGTCGTGATGGCACTCGGAGACTACATGAACGTACAGTGCCACGCTTGCATTGGTGGGACAAATGTTGGAGAAGATATACGCAAGCTTGACTATGGCCAACACATCGTCTCGGGAACTCCAGGCCGGGTTGCAGATATGATTCGCCGCCGCAATTTACGCACACGCAACATCAAGATCCTTGTCCTTGATGAAGCAGACGAGCTTCTCAATCGTGGCTTCCGCGAGCAGATTTACGACGTCTACCGCTACCTCCCCCCTGCGACTCAAGTCGTAGTTGTCTCAGCTACGCTCCCCTACGACGTGCTTGACATGACCACGAAGTTCATGACAGACCCTGTGCGTATTCTCGTCAAGCGTGACGAATTGACATTGGAAGGTCTCAAGCAATACTTTATCGCCGTTGAGAAGGAAGAATGGAAGTTTGATACCCTGTGCGATCTCTACGATACTCTCACTATTACCCAAGCCGTCATTTTCTGCAACACCCGTAGAAAGGTTGATTGGTTGACGGACAAGATGCGCGAGGCTAACTTTACGGTGTCTTCAATGCATGGTGAAATGCCTCAGAAGGAGCGGGACAGTATCATGCAGGACTTCCGTCAAGGCAACTCTCGTGTTCTCATCTCGACTGATGTTTGGGCCCGCGGTATCGATGTCCAGCAGGTATCACTTGTGATCAACTACGATCTGCCCAGTAATCGTGAGAATTACATCCATAGAATTGGCCGAAGCGGGCGATTTGGAAGGAAGGGTGTCGCTATCAACTTTGTGACCAGCGAAGACGTCCGTATCTTGCGTGATATTGAACGTAAGCTGGTATTCATCTTCATACGACTCGGCCTTGCTGACCACGACTCAGTGTATTACTCAACACAAATCGATGAGATGCCCATGAATGGTGCGTCCACAACGCCTATCTTTATTCAAGGCTAACTTCTTTCAGTTGCGGATCTCTTGACTTAGGCTGCAGCGTGAAACCCTATCAATTGCAACCCCACTGTCTTAGGAGAGGTTCTGTTTCTGCAGAAGGGAGGGGAAAGCCTGTCGAGTAGAGGTCTCTCAGGGCAACTCGGCGTGGAGGAAAGGGGCTTTTATGCCAGAAGGCATGAACTCCAAGATCCCCTTTGAATTACTGATTACTGACTTTGCTTTACGCAGTCTTCTGTCGCAATTCCACAGAGTCAGATTACACAACGTGTCTATCAGTGTAGTAGGCAGTCGACTTCCATGCCCTTGGCAGAGAATAGTCGGCACGCCTACCACTATCTACAACTATCTATCTTTATACAATCTGCAATGTTGGCGTGCCATTCAGCGAACTCCTGACTGCAGCTCATGTTCCATCTACCGTTCGGTCTGATTGGGACCGAAGGAGAAAATTGAAGGCGATTGGTCGAAATGTCCATTTTCCATGCTTACGCCCTCCCTGCAATGGTCACTCACCTAATCATCATTCGCCAGTATTCCCTTGGAAAATAGTGACAAGCTGCACGGCTGGTTATGTTCGGTACGCCGTCACTCTATCTGGTAAATTTCATCGTTTTGCGCTCTTTCTCTCACCCCGGCCACAAGCAGTCCGCGTTCCTATTCGACCTACGACAACGCTGTAATTTGAACGTTGCCCCACTCGGCATACTCCCCAGTGCTTCACTTTCCCGGCACTCTCGCATTACGTGACTATCATGTCGCATGCTCGAAATTCCCACCTTCCTCAGCAAGCATCTGCAACAAGCACGCGTCAAAACCCTTCAATTTCGGGCTGATTTGCCCCTCAAAAAGCTCCTTCAACACCGTCCGCCTAACACCTCGCCGCCCACTTTCCTGTGCCCCTCAACTGCTATCCGTCCTTTTCCGCCATAAGAAAACTTGCTTCTTCTTGCTACGTCGCGACGAAGACTCCGCATCAAAGTCATTCGGCTTGCCAGTTGCACATCAACGCTCACATCGCACGGATCAACTGGTGACACGCCACGGAAATGTCAATTCCTACGCGTCCCAAACAACTACCTCCTACCGCCATCATGGCTAACGTCCCCTCAACCGACAAATCTGCGCAGCCAGCTGCGGCGCCGACCGCGCCATTTACTGTGAATAGTATCGCCACTGCTGCCATGTCTTCGCCCCATCTCCCTAAGAACACCATTTCCGCTGCTGAGGCAGCCGTGGCTACGCCGACCAAAAAGACAGCATCCAAGTCCACTGCTCTGAGTGTGAAGGGTATGTTCAACACTTTGTCTACGCCCAAGCCATCAACGAATGCTTTCAGCGAGCTGCGGTCGCCAGCTGCGACTACCGACTCCGAAGACGGAGCCTCCGACTGGGCTGCAGCACACTCTCCTGTTCACGCGTCCGAGTCTGAGGCTGAAGCTTCTAGTAGTCGCGCAGAAGGGTCTGCATCTCGCGCTAAAGGGGGCTTGGCTAAGAAAGTCTTGAAGCGTGCTCGCGCCGACTCAGCTGCTTCAACCGGTAGTTCCGTTGGTGGCAAAGTCACGAAAAAGCGTGTCCGTACTACGGCTATACAGCGTCAAGCACCAAGTGCCAGGACTGAGTTGCCCTTGGGCAATGGCGAATTGGCGTAAGTTCCCCGTCCCTTGCATGACAATGTATGGAGTCTTTGCTTTCTACGCCAGACAACTCATGTGGTGTTCCCTCCCCATGTCCGACTATTCATACACACGAACAAAAAGTCAACTGACACCCACCAGCAACTTCACCGCCACAATCTTCATCATCCAGCTCGGCCCCAACGGCCACCAATTCCACGCTCACGAATCCGTCCTCAACCGCTCGCCCAAATTCCGTGACGAAGTCCACAAAGCCAAATCCAGCAAGCGTGCCACGAAGCAAAACCTCATCCAACTCATGGCCCACGACCCCGTCGCCTTCGAACAAATGCTACAGTACCTCTACAAAGACACGTTCCAACTCTCCAAGACCAAACCCTCGGCCCTCGACCGCATGGCCGAGATCCGCGAGCTCATGAGCCTTGCCAAGGTACGTATCTCCAAAGCCATTACTTCCACATACGCCTTGCAGCGCTAGAGATCTATTCAAAGATGGATAACCAATGCTGACCCCAATTCCACATACAGCATTATACCCTCCCCGGCTTGCAAAAGCAGATCGTCAAACTCTTCTCCACATCCAAGATGATCGCGAAGATCACGCCGGCTGCATTTTTCGATTGGGCGGAGGACATGTATTACGAAGAGCTCGATCATGAGAATGGGCCTTTCAAGGTTTTCTTCGCGCGCGTGGCGCCGGCGTTGATGCGGTGTGTGGATCCGAGCGTCTCCAAGGATCTCTGCCGTATGGTCAAGCTGGGGGGTGGGTTTGCAGAGGAGCTTTTCAAGGCTATGCATGCGGTATTTTTCTCTTTGTCCCTTTTCTGTGTGGTATCTGTGGCTGATGAGGATAGGCGCTGAAGGATGTCGCGTTCGTGAAGAAGGAAGAGGGGGCTATGGATATGGACTCTGGAGGTGAGGGCCTCTTCTTACCCTGTATGGCCTGCTCGCTACCCTAGTCGTCCATTCATGCTAACCCCTCGATCTAACAGAGTACTAATTCAGCCACTCAGCGCCCGAAACGCGGCTCTCATGGCTGTAGCAGCATCATTACCTACCTCTACACTATTGGATAAGCCACCCTCAGCACACATCTTTCGATCTCCAACACCCCCCTCTACAAATTCAGGCTTAGCAAAGCGTACATTTCCACATTTATAGGCGGCATGCGATCGTATATCTGTACCACCAGCACTCATGGCATGCATATTTCTCCTTTGTTCGATATCTTAAGAGCACCTACTTCAACCACTTTTGCGACTGTGGTATTATATCCTGTCCCTTTTGGCCATGAGCGCGAGCCTTGGTGTGCGTCTGGTGCTGGATTATAGCCAATTGAACACATCCAATGCAGTAGCTTTCGTCAGGCGATTGGACTTTAGCATAGTGGTGTGTGCAGTTTGATGCCAGAAGGGGGGGGGTTCACTTCTTGATTGTTGTATTTTAGTGTGCATGCGTTTAGGTCGTGGTTTTTGCCTGCGGAGGAAACGGGGGTAGAGCATCATTTCTAAAGAAGTATTGGATGGGTAATCCAGAAATTCATGACTTGATTCGCTGTGCTGGGGTGAGAGATTGTGGTGATGTTTTGTGATGCTTATATGATGTTACTGTGACGTCTCTGTCGCTTCAAAGTGCCAGCGCGGTGCTTTTTGATTAGTTGAGAGCTTGTGTTTGCTGGAGATGATATTTGGCATTGCCTTTATGTCCTCGCTCTCCGATTTTAAACCTGACCACTGCTGTATTTGGGTTGGGATTCTGGCGATATTGGAGTGGGAATTGTGGCTTGCAGGTCGTTCACAATACAAACACGGCCTTCCCATGTCAACGTTTAGTATGCATGTTAGAATTGTTTTGACTGGGGAAGAGTTAGATGCAAGACCCTTTACTGAGTGCAAAGAACTGGAAATTGTCAGCTGAGCATTTTGGGTCTCGATAAAGCACTGGCCTGCTGTTGCTAGCTAGTTATATGAGTTGAGCGGTGGGAATGGATCGTGAGGAATGTAGAGGAGGCCGGAGGTAGTATGTTTTTAGCATTGAGGGTATCTAGAAGTCGTTTTATCCTGTGGGCCCATATTGATACAGGTCCATCATCCAAGGATATTGTTTCATGCAAGACGAGACGCCAATCGCTCCATGCAGCCTCCCAGTCCGATCCAATGATAATGTCAATACAGTGAGGTCATTATTCCTCATCATCACTCATGACCATCATGCTATCCTCCCCAACCTCACTAACCCTCGCCCTACTCTTCCCCTTCCCTCTCACCCTCCGATTCGTAATCTCCCCTTTCCTTGTCGCGATGAAGTTTTCATACTGCACATCCTCTTCTCGATCAGCCGCATCATCATTTCCAGCCCATCCCTGCTGACAAGCGTTCTCCTCCAAGGCCCTTCCCAGCAGATCTGTGGCGACTGGATCCTGTGGGCTCACGG
>JAABUW010003646.1_pt1 | contig 21744 bp, 42 predicted proteins | sample 5560081 | NCBI WGS metagenome assembly JAABUW01 (sample SAMN10711882, study PRJNA513363) | rock metagenome | isolation source: Antarctica rocks | place: Antarctica: Victoria Land, Knobhead sud
CCCATCTGCCACCAGGGCAGCAGGTGACCCCCGCCCTTCGTGTGAGCATGCTGAAAGTTGGCTAAGTGCTACACCCTACTCAGGCGTACAGCCAAAGGCAGGTGCCACCCGAAGGCACCCACAACGTTACCCCTAACGTGTCAGGTAACAAAACGTTGTTCAGATGTTAGGGGTAACGCCTGCAGCTCCAGCGCAGGGTAACACGTTACCCTCGTTACCCCTAACATATTATACCTCGCCACTGGTAGAGCTTCATGCAGCCACGAGCTGCAAGAGTCTGGAACGTCACAAAACAAGCTCGGTGCACTCAGCAGCACCACAAAGTTGGTCCGCGCGCACACGTTGATCAGCAGCGGCGTCCTCCAAATGGCGCATCAGATATCGACCTTATGATTCAAGGTTTCGTTCTGACAGTATCTTCCAGCAACTTGAGCATGATCTCATCACATCTTCCCGCCTTTCCGGCACAGCAGCCTGACTGCCTGGCTCAGCACCCCTGCATGCTCTGGTGCGAACCTGTGCAGGCGGCAGACACTACTCAAAAATGGACACACTGTTGACAACACACACACACAGAGGACGACATGGCATCACCACGGCAAACACACAGCTGTTGCACATTACCTGCCGGATGGTGACACCGTGCAGGCTGCTGCCTTTCAGCAGCTTGTTCACCAGGGCTTGGCCAGGATGCATCCATGTGTATTTGCCGGTGTTCCAGCACAGCGTGAAGATCGTTGCGGACTTCTTCCATTTCGATAGCGATGCGGCCAATGGCAGAGGGTCGGTCCGTTTTCCACTGCAGGAAAGCACAATGTCTGTAGTGCAGGCCTCAAACAATCGGTGGTGTGCCTGAGCGAGCAGGTGCTGCATTGCGAAGAACATCCAAGATACAGCACCTGGAAGACTCAGACCGTTTATCTACAATTATGCAGCATGTTAGGGCGTGCGCACATGTCTGACAGTTGGACCTACAGCTGAAAGAAGAGGTACCTTCACGACAGTCTTGTCAGTACCTGCACAGTGAACAGGATGCAATGTCGCAATGCAGATCAGACGAGGCTGCATGCTTTCAGCGGTTCAACAGTAGGCTCACTAGTGAAGTACTTCTTGTAACAACACACTCTACTTTCCGAACGTCGAATCATCCTTTGCCATACCCGCCGCCATGATTCCAGCACGCTCTTAAATGCTGGCTGCAGCTGTCGGTGCGAACTGCTGGGGCTCAAGGCTGCCACTGGCAGTGCTTGCTTGCTGCGAGAGTGGGCTCCCTGACTGCCTGACTGAAATTTCAGCTCGCTGACTGATGTTCAGTGTCCACCTGCGAGAGTGGCTGATGAGCATCTGCCAAACCGTTGCACAGGAAATTTTCTTTCCCAAGTCGCTGCGTCCTTGGCAACTCGCTCCTCCGGAAGAATGCCCTTCGGCGGAAAACCTGGTGGACTGCACGCTCTGCCCCAAGAGCGAGAAAGAATTGATGACGAGGAAAATCCTGGATAGATAGATAGGTAGATTACACCCCCCCAGCCTCACTCAGGCTGATAAGGCATCAAATCGCCAAGAAACTTTCATGTGTCATCATGTCGCAAACTGTTGATGACACTCACTGAGCAGATGAGCCGATGAGACCCACCTCTCCCAAGCATGCCAACATGGATCCGGCAACCATCATTCTGTCTCCTCCCCACACCAGCTGACGCATGCACTAACTAGCCAGAGAACAGTGTAATTAACCAAGCCTTAGAATCACCGTCCGAGCCGCGGGCCTCATTCAGCGACCCAGCTGTTGAACACCGGATCTTTGCACACCGGAGATCCCCTGCACGCAAAATAGAATGCCTCGTGAATGGAGCGGCTGGCCTGTAAGCCAGACGCCAGCAACTCTAGACAGGCAGCTCCAATAGCAGCGGCTCTCGGCGGCGGTTGGGGGAAATTCTAATATAAAATCAATGTTTAATTTATTAAAATACATCCATCAAGTTCGCAGGTGCAGATGCCCTTGTGCAGCTTTGTCTAGGGGTTACTTCGCGCGGTTCCGACTGCGTTGCTGACTGCTGGCTCTGCGCAGGCGCGGCGCTGGCCAAGGCTGCTCCAGCGCTGGGCATCCGCCAGGCATCAGAGGACAGCGCGTTGTGCAGTCGCAGCCATATGATAGGCTGCTTGATACGTTCATAGGAGCTGAGCTGCTGCGGTCTGGCAAATAACCAGCTTCCAGACCGAGGCCAGACCGAGGCCAGACCGAGGCTTGGCAGAGGTGCTCGCGCGCAATCTGCACAGTGCAAGTGGCTGGTGGTGCTGGGCAATACTCTGTGAGCAGGCAGTGACCGCGCAATGCATCAGTAGGTGTTCCAGCGTCAGCGGGTCGCCTGCGCTGGCAAAGAGGTGTCGCTTCTAAAACGCGCAGCGCTGCGCGCGCAACCGGCATCGGCTCACCTGCTGTCAGAACTTCGTCAGCATGGCGCACGCACGCGCCAAGCTGATGATGGAGAATGCGCCGGCCCCCGGGTCGAGCGCCGCCAAGATCGACTTCAACACAATGAAACAGCCCGCAGGGTAGGGTGCTTGCAGCATCCGGCTGCATGGGTGTATGAGGATGCAAGGTGCACGAGTCTGCGCATCAATGCACGTGTGACATAAAACAACAATCAGAGTCAACCGCTCAGCGCAATAACCGGATTCTGTCCACGCGCAGGTACGTTCCTGGCCTAGGGCGTGGCGCCAGCGGGTTCATGACGCGCAGTGATGTTGGGCCTGCAAAGATCTCTCTGGGCGACACTAGCGGCGACACGGTGTGTCTCTGCCCAAATTATATTCGCAGGGGTGGCAATGCTCCAATACTGCTCCGTTGCAGTGGACGGCGGTGACTGCAGAGTATCTTCTTTTCTGCTTTTGAAGCAGCGGAGGGCCGATGTGCATGCACAGTTTGCAACTTTGCCATTGCGCCCCGCACAACTGCCCTGTTCGAGCGCCAGCCGTCAAACACGTTATCGGCCTCATATCTGCAGGGTCCGGCGCCGGCGCCGCCGCCGAAGAAGGACGACGCGGCCGACGCAGAGGACGAAACCAAGTTCGACGAGTTCATGGGTGCGGACACGGCGCTGCTGGCGGGCACCACGGGGGAGTACGACAAGGAGGACAAGGAGGCCGACGAGATCTGGGCCAAGGTCGACAACTTCATGGACGACCGCCGCCGGGTGCGCTTCTGCTGCATGCACTGCCGAGGTGTCGCACACAGCTCCGTGTACCCATCCCTTTAGGCCCTGGGAAGGTTCCACCAACAGAGTACAGTCTGCGCATCTGCACGGCTGCGCATCTGCATGACCTTGCAGGACTGGACTGGGCAGGCTGCAACTCTCGGAGATAGGACCCCAAAGAAATTCCAGCCGTTTGTCCGCACATGTTGACGTCCGCCCGCTGCTTCTGTGCCGACAGGACCGGCGGGAGGCTCGGCTGAAGGAGGAGATCGAGAAATACCGGGCGGAGAACCCGAAGATCACGGAGCAGTTTGCGGACCTCAAGCGCAAGCTGGCGGGTGTGTCGGAGACGGAGTGGGAGGCCATCCCCGAGATCGGCGACTACACCATCAAAAACAAGCGCCCCCGCTTCGAGAGCTTCACGCCGGTGCCCGACACGCTGCTGGCGGCGGCGGCCGCGGAGAAGCAGACCAACACCGCCGATCCGGGCGCAGGGCTGGAGACGCCCGCCGGCTATGCCACCACCGACCTCACCGCCGTTGGCGAGGGCCGCGAGACGGTGCTGCGCCTCCCCTTGGGTGTTTTCATGGAGATGCAGTCCGCCACTGCAAGCGCATTTCGAGTCTGGGGCGAATACACCAGCAGCTGCATGCACATTGACATTGACAATGTGCATCAACGAGCATGATCTGACAGCTACAGCAGTGGCGTCTCAACAGATTCTTGCCTTTGTGGCGCTGGCATGCATGTATTCGTGATTGGTGATGTGCAATGGCTTGATGTGGGCGCCTTTCTGCATGGCGCAGGTGATCCGGCTGAACCTGGACCGCATGGCGGATTCGGTGACGGGGCAGACGGTGGTGGACCCCAAGGGCTACCTGACCGACATGAAGAGCATCAAGATATCCTCCGACGCGGAGATCAGCGACATCAAGAAGGCACGGCTGCTGCTCAAGAGCGTCACCAACACCAACCCGCGCCATGCGCCCGGCTGGATCGCCGCCGCCCGCCTCGAAGAGCTGGTGCGCTGTTCTTATTATATGTTCCTCTCATCGCATCAATGGGAATCTCGGTCGGAGTCCAAACACCGGTGCGCCTGCTCCAGCAGGCCTCAGCATCGGCTGAAACTCAGAAATTGTGTATCATATTCTCAGGCAACCTCTGCATAGACTCCTGATAGACACCTGACCTGCTGGATGCTGTGCGCAAACAGGCGGGCAAGGGGGCGCAGGCGCGGCTGCTGCTGCAGAAGGGCTGCGAGTTCTGCCCCACCAGCGACGACATCTGGCTGGAGGCAGCGCGCATGCAGAGCAACCCCGACAACGGCAAGGCCGTGCTCGCTCGCGGCGTCGCCGCCCTGCCCAATTCCATCAAGCTGTGGCTCCAGGCACGTGCGCTTTGCGTGACATCATACTCACAAGCACCATAGATGTATCGGACAGGAGAGCAGCATGCAACATTTCTACCATCGAGCTCTCGTGCTCCTCTGTTCTCCCACAGCATGTATGAACAGAGCAGGTGCTGGATTCTGTTTGATGGACCCCAGTCATGTCTCCAAACAAAACGCTAATGCGACTGGTGCGATGTGCAGGCGGCGCGGCTGGAGACGGACGATGCGGCAAAGGCGCGGGTGCTGCGGCGGGCGCTGGAGCGCGTGCCCAACAGCGTACGCCTGTGGAAGGCCGCGGTGGAGCTCGCTAACGAGGACGACGCCCGCATCCTCCTGGTGCGCTTTTCGCAAACTAAGCTGCAGCTGCTGGCCGCCCCAGCCCTATGGCATGAGAGAGCGCCTGCCTGCAATCGCATGCATCCGTATGCGGTCCTGGATGTCGAACAGCGCGGCGTCGCAGTCAGCACAGCAGCGCTACTGCAAGACGATGAACGTCGTCCTTCCAGGTACAAAGTGCTCAAGTCTTGACCTGCCTGTGCTGCAGGCGCGCGCGGTGGAGTGCTGCCCGCAGCACGTGGAGCTGTGGCTGGCATTTGCGCGGCTGGAGACGTATGAGGCGGCGCGCAAGATCCTGAACAAGGCGCGGCAGCAGGTCCCCACCGACGCCAGCATCTGGATCACCGCCGCCAAGCTGGAGGAGGCGCATGGCAACGCGGCCATGGTCGACAAGATCATCGACCGCTCCATCAAGAGCCTCACCGCCAACTCCGTGGTCATCGACCGCGAGGCCTGGCTCAAGGTGCGTCGGACTGCCTCATCATCCTCCTCCTCCCTCTATTCTGGATACAACCCTTCATTGAACCGCCTTCCTGCTCTTCGAGGCTATTTGTGAGACGGATACACAACGAGAGCCGTTTGCAAACATCTGCATTTCGTTACATCAGCTTGTATTCATGTGCCTGACATTTTGCTGCTGTGCCCAGTCCGTCGACATGCGCTCTTTGTGCTGGGCAGCGACTTGGGCTCACGCTTGGCTTCTTTCCATCAACGGCAGGAGGCGGAGGCGGCGGAGAGGGGCAGCCCGGCGATGGTGCAAACGTGCCGCGCGATCGTGGCGGCAGTCATAGGCCTGGGCGTGGAGGAGGAGGACCGGAAGCGCACATGGATGGCGGACGCGGAGGAAGCGCAGCGCCGCAGCAGCGTCGACACCGCCCGCGCCATCCTGCGCCACGCCCGCACCCTCTTCCCCGGCAAAAAGTCCATCTGGAAGTGCGCCTCCTGCTAGCTGTCTGTTGTTTCTATTCTCCTGCTGTGCCGATGCTGCACCACATCGTCTGCTCCCCTCTGCGGGGCATTGTGTGGGGAAAGAGGAAGATGTTGTCTAGTGTTGGATCAGCTTACTGTTGCGAGGGTGGTCAAATAATGTGCAGATACAATAGCAGATACGGCTCCGGCTTTAGGGCATTTTGCAACTAACCTCTCAAGTGACTTGGCCCCTGCCATACTGCGCAGGCGGGAGGCGCAGCTGGAGAAGGCGCACGGGAGCGCGGAGAGCCTGGACGCGGTGCTGCGGGAGGCGGTGAAGTACTGCCCGCGCGCGGAGGTGCTGTGGCTGATGGCGGCCAAGGAGAAGTGGCTGTCGGGGCAGGTGCCCGCCGCGCGCGACATCCTCAAGCTCGCCTTCGACGCCAACCCCGAGTCCGAGGACATCTGGCTCGCCGCTTTCAAGCTGGAGTTCGAGAACCAGGCGCGTCCTCGCTGCTTGCTGCTGTGCTTTCTGGTTTTGGGATCTTGGCCGGCGTGCTGTTCATAACTGACTGCTGTCCATAGTTGTGCAATTGCGTCAGACAGCCTGGGGAACATCCTGTGGGGTGCAGCATTGCATCTGCTGCTTTGCTTTTTGACATGTGGAACATGACGATCATCTCAGAAGCGTGTGATTTTTATCACCTGCAGGAGCCGCAGCGGGCGCGCATCATCCTGGCGAAGGCGCGGGGGGAGGGGGAGGCGCGGGTGCCGGCCTCCTCCACGCAGCGCGTCTTCATGAAATCCGCCATCGTGGAGCGCGAGCTGGGCAACGGGCCCGAGGAGCGCCGCCTTCTCAAGGTGCGCCATGCTGACCAACCCAGCCTGGAACCGTGACTGCAAGTGCTCTTAATCATGTGTGAACGAGTGGTGTTTTTTGTCACTGGGTTCGTGCATGGGATTGCAGATGCAAGAATCTGTGCTACCAAGCTATGTCCTATACCTCACAATTGGTCATTGTGTTGCCCAGGCGGGACTGGATCGGTACCCCTACTTCGACAAGCTGTGGCTGATGCTGGGTCAGCTGGAGGAGCGGCAGGGCGCCGCCGCCGCCGCTCGCCAGGCCTACCAGAATGGCCTCAAGCGCTGCATCACCAGCGTCCCCCTGTGGCGGGTGCGCTGCTACCCCATGCTGAACCTGCACCTGCACGGTGAAACTGCCAAACTGGTCATCTCATACCCCCCACCGTTTGCTGCTGCTGCATGGTGGGCTGGCTCCAAACTCCAGCAAGCTTTGTGAATCGACGAAGCGCAGGCGGCGGCGCGGCTGGAGGAGCAGGCGGGCAACGTGTCGAAGGCACGGGCGACGCTGGAGCAGGCGCGGCACAAGAACCCGGGCAGCGAGCAGCTGTGGCTGGCGGCGGTGCGCACGGAGCAGCGCGCCGCCCTGCCCAAGGCCGCCGACTCCCTCATGGCCAAGGCGCTGCAGGTGCGGCGGCGCTCCCCAGCCCTGCTCATCTTGTATTGCCGCCAGCAGCGCTGTAGCTGCATCGTTCTCGAGGCTTGCAGTGTGTCCTGCGACAGTTTGTGCTGATGGCCATCCTGCTTGTGCATGCACGTCGACAGTTCATTTTTAAGCAAGCTGACGTGAGGTGTGGCTGGCAAACAACAGGAGTGCCCCACGTCAGGGATACTGCACGCGGAGGCTATCGGCATGGCGCCGCGGCCGCAGCGGCGCAGCAAGTCGGTGGACGCCCTCAAGCGGTGCAACGACGACCCGCACATCATCGCCGCCGTCGCCCAGCTCTTCTGGCACGACCGCAAGGTTTGCTTGTCGGCTCGCTCTGGCCATGTATACGTCCAAAAATAGTCCTGTATCGCCTGCTACCTGCGCGGCTGTAAAGCGTAGGATGTCTTCTAACTGCGAACTCAGAAGCATGGCGATCTGCAGCTGTTAATCGAAGCTCTGCCTGACTCACCATGCGTCCATCACGCCTGCAGATCGAGAAGGCGCGGTCGTGGTTCCAGCGCGCGGTGCTGCTGGACCCGGACAACGGCGACGCCTGGGCGCAGTACCTGGCCTTCGAGCAGCAGCACGGCACGCCTGACAGCGCGGCGGCGGTGGTGGACAAGTGCGTTGCCTCGGAGCCGCGCCACGGCGAGCGCTGGCAGCGGCAGTCCAAGGCGCTGGCCAACGCGCACAGTACCACACGCGAGCTGCTGCCGCTCGTGGTGGCAGACTTTGCCAACTCGGAGAACCCGCCACCGTGAGCCGCTGGCGTGCAGGGTGCGCCACTCATGCCGCCGGCACTGCTGGCAGTGTTGCAGGACAGGGTTACCTATATGCGCAGAATGTGTCGTTTGCGAGCATGGTGTCGAGTGTGAGATACCTACTGCAGCGCCGCAGGGCTGGCTGTACAACAGCGTTTGATATCTGCTACCTTGAGGCGTTCTCGACTGCTGCGCCATCCGTCCTGCTGTGGCAGAGCATGCACCAGAGCTGTCACTGTAATAGCTTTCCTGCTTGGCTCTTCACTGCAGGAACAAGGAACTGGGTGCAGGTGGTCCACAGGCGGCAGTAGTGTCCTGCAGATCGCCCCGTGTCATGAACGGGACAAGCAAGGCAGTCTGCACTTCCTGTTGATTGGCCATTATTTGTTGCAGAACTTCTGAAGCCACGATGCGCTTCTGCTACTGTGTGAAAGTGAACATGCACATGACACTAGCTGCAAATCTGGCTACGGACAGAGGACAGAAGCAGGAAGCACGACTACACCACTACTCGCGTCTGTGTGCACGACAAGCAAGCTGTCTAGAGGTTTCAGGTGGGCGTCAGGCACAGCACCGGGTGCTGGCCACCCTGGTTAGGCATGCCGGCACGGCAGTGCCAGGTCAGATGCAGCAATGGGTCACGGCGTCAGAGCATTTCCTGGGACTTCCGCACGATGCGGCCGACCTTCTTCTTGAAGCCCTCCCGGTCCTCCCGCCACTGCTTGGCTGCGTCAATGTTGGCTGGCGACTCGTCGTTTGGCGACGACAGCATGGAGATGATGGACAGCATGATCGTCTCCACCTGCACGCATGCGGCAGCGTCAAAATCGCAGCGCCGCTGACTCGTCAGTGGTCTGACTCCCACAGTGCAGCGTGGTTGTGGCCGTCGTCGTTTGGTGATACTGCCCCCTCACTTGCATCCTCAAAGAACATCATTGCACGAAGGAAGTGATGCAGCATGCGGAGGACTGGCAGCAGGTGCAGGGGCGCGGCGCACCGACTGCACAGGGCTCCAGCGCTCGGCTGCCGTCTCATAGCCCATGGGGTCGTCGCCTGGGCTGTGCAGGATGGAGATGCACACGCGGCCGTCGCTGAAGACTGCAGCGGCAACGTGAACAGTCAATTTGCTGATGAACAGCGAAATCTGGGCTCATGCGGCCGGGGGCTGGCGAGCTTGGTGCTGAACTCAAAAAAAAAAGAGGGACACGAGCTAAAGATGGCCTCATGTGCTCAAACTGGCCGCGAAAGTGGAGAAACACATGCAGCCGACTCACCATTGGGGTGCCACATCTCGGAGGTGAACCTGCAGGTGGGCGGCGACTGCGGGTAGTCCTTCGGGAAGCTCAGGACCGTGTTAAAGAAGCCACCCTCGCTGCAAGAAACCATCAGGCCGTCAGTCGGACTGTTGACATGAATTGAAGTGCTTTGTGAGATCATCAGGGTCAAATGGGGCTGCAGATCCGGGTGCGGCGCTTACTAGAGCGTGTCGGGCGGCCCCATGACTGTGACCTGCCACTCGAACAGGTTGTCGTCGTTGACGAGGCCCGCAGAGAAACCGTCCACCGGGCGCTTCGTGAGCTCTGCATGTACGAGATGCAGCTCAGTGCCTTGTTCAAAACTTGAATGCTGAGTTGAAAGCTTTGGGTTTGCCGAAGTTTCCATGCCCGAAACAGCTCTGTACGGCGGCTCACGCTGCATACCTTTCAGCTGCTTGCCCAACAACAGGCTCGCTTGGTCCGTGGCTTGGCCAAGCGAGCTCATCGGGGATTATGTGTTGCCCAGGCAACAGGCTCGCCTCCAGAACGTCGCTCCCTGGCTGGCAGCCCGCGGCAGGCGCTCGCGGTGCTGCCTTGCCACTCACGGACGGAAGGTTTCTGGTTCGCTACGGCAAGCTACACGGAACACAGGGGCTTTCAGACAACCGGTCAAGGGTGAATCGGACACGCTGGCGAGTTGTGATAACTGCGGTACGCGGGAGCGCGCTGGGCACAACGAGCAGCACCTGGTGCAAAAGTTGATACGGCGAGGGTAATGCGAATTGTGTAATTGTGCAACCTGCACCGTTGGCAAAGGCGTGACGTGCTGTGGAAGCACCTTCGCGCATAGCAATGCTTCCAGCGTCTTGGGACGATCTGCTAGGCTTGGCAAAATTTTAGTCCATTTCGTATATGCTCGCACACGGCCTCGCCAGAAGCACGAGCGATTCAAGCGCTGCGAGTGCCCTTCGTCGCACATCGCTGGCAGTCCTGGTTTGCAGGCGACGCCGCACACCCTGAACCCCCTGCTCCACTTCGCAATGCCGCGCCCCCGCTTCCGGCGGGAGCTCTGTGACTGCCTCGACTGCGTAGACCCCTCCAGACGCGTGGACCCAGCTGAGCAGGCTGTGCGGCACTCTGCGGCGCTGCAGGACCCGCCGCCAAAGTGCCTCATCGTGTTCGCGGATGGGACCCTGCTGCCGGCGTCGCAGGAAGCTGGCCCTCCAGGCACCGTCACGTCGCTGAATCGGGCGCACCACCCTCACCTGGACGGCATGGCGCGAGACGGCTGCAGCGGCCTGCTCGCTGTGCAGTCGCCCGCGGCAGGTGCAGCTCCTCATCTGTGGTTCATTCACTGACGAGATTCTGGAGCATGCTGGTCTAGATTCAGCAAGTACAGGAGCAGCAACCATCACACGGCCAATGCGACAGAAGCCATGGTGTGCGGCTTGCAGGCAGCGATCGGCCGCCGCTGCTGGAGCGTCTGGCGCAGCTCTTCAGCCTGGACGCGGCTGCGCGCTCAGCGGCCAGCAGCCCGCCGGACCTTGCCAGCCGGTTAGCATTCCTTTACCTGAGGCATCCTCTATCGTGATTGCCATTGCTCCAGCTGTACAACAATTCACAGTCTGTCAGAAAATGTGCTTGCGGTGAACCACTTCCAACCTGCCCCAATATTGCCGTTCCAGGTACCAGCAGCTTGCCGCGGCGTTTGTGTCCGCCGACGGTGCGGCGGTCGAGCTGAGCGAGTGGGCAGGCTTCCAGCGGGCTATGCACCTCAGTGAGATGCTGGCGGGACAGCACAATGCGCCCGCAGCGCTGAGTGACGCTTACCTGCCAGCGCCGGGCGCAGTGGCTGCGGCTGCGCTTGGCCTGCTGGGTGAGTGTGTCATACCTTGGCATATGCACCGGCTATTCAAGGCTGGGTGTACGAGCAAGGCTCGCAGCGGATTGTCTGATGTGCACCGCCATCCCAATGCCCCCTCCTCTCTGAGAGTGAACCAGCTCTGCTGCATGTGAACTGCACAAGCAGGCGCATGACCCCTTTTTCAGATCCCGAGCCTAAAGGGTAATTGCGTCGTCCTCATCAGGCCTGGACCGCAAGGCCGCTCAGCAGGCGCCCGCGGCAGAGGAGGACAGCGACGAGGCGCTGCACCTGCTCCTGCTGCACCTGGGGCCGCAGCCTAATGCCCGCGCTTTTGGCGCAGCCGCAGAGGAGCAGTTTGCAGACTCATGCACGCGCGTGGAGTGGCTGGATGCACTGGTGCAGCAGCTCAACGCGCAGCCCGGCGCGCGCGAGAGCCTGCTGCTGGTCGTCGTGTTGGGCAGCGGCGGCGCATCGATTGGGGAGCTGCTGCGCCCCGGCGGCAGCGGCGTGGAGCAGCAGGCAAGCAATGGCGGCGTCGGCGGCTTGCGGCCGAGGCAGAGCTTCCAGATGTGCAAGGATGAAGCGGTGGCGGTGGACCTGGCGTCGCCGCTGCTGATGGTGCAGCGACTGCCAGCGGTGGTGCGGGTGGACCGCTGCAGCCAACTGAGCCTCGAGCAGTATGCTCAGCGGGGCGGCGCCAGTGCCATTTTGGCGGAGCGGCTGCTGCCTGAGCTGGCGTACAAGCTGGGGCGGGCGCCAAAGTATGGCGCTTGACATGACGATCCTTCAAAATAGAGTAGCGTGGCTGCTTTTGGCCGGTACGAGGCAATTGAGGCCGGTGTGACAGGGCACTTGCGAGCCTGCTTACTATACAACTGAATGACATTTGGACAACGAACGGAAAACACAAACTGATTGCTGAGCGTGTCAGCATTTGACATCTGCACCGCCGTCTTCTTGGCGAGACGTTCTGCTAGACACTTCCAAAGTCTTTGGTCCATTCGTCAAATGCGCCCAGCTGCTGCCGGCTGACGCTGGGCTTGGTCGACTCCAGCGCCGTGGAGAAGTCGTCTAGCCCCACCGGCCGCACGCGGTCTGCCGACACGTGCGCCACCGCGCTACCCAGCTCCCTGAGGGGCACCATGGCCGCCTCCCGACATAGCGCCGACAGGTCGCTGCCGCTGTACCTGCGGGCCAGCCACAGCGTAGCACAGTTCAGCTTGCGATTTGCTGCTTGCTTTAGGTCCAGGTTGACAGTCAGGTAGCAGCAACTGCGAGCGTGAAAGCCTGGCTGAGAGGCTAGGCACAAGGATGCCGGCAGCTGTTGGCTCGTCCCGTGAACCGGTTGACTCGTCCCGTGAACTAAAAATCTGCAGGAGCGTTTGCCTACCCATCGGTGGCGCGCACGATGCGTTCGAAATCGGCGGCGCTGAGGCGCGAGGGCTGCCCCTCCAGCAACCGCAGCAGCAGCGCGCGCCGCGCCTCGCCATCTGGCAACGGGATGTAGATGCGCTTCTGCAGCCGCCGCCGCATCGCGTCGTCCAGCTCCCAGGGCCTGGGACAAAAAATGTGCAGCTGCCTTCATTGTACGCTGCAAAGCAAGGCTGCCTGGGACACGGCATGAGCATTGGCAAAGGAGGCAAGTCCATGAACATTGTCAGATCACGCTGAGCAGGTGCAGCGCAGCTGGACCAGGCCAGCGCCTGTTGGTGGCGCCGATGACGACGACGCGGTTGGTGCCCTGGTCGGATTCCACGCCATCAAACTGGAGCAGGAACTCGGTCTTCAGGCGCCTGCTGGCCTCGTGCTCCCCGCTGGACCGCTCCGACAGGATGCTGTCGATCTCGTCTGCACGCACAACTTCAGTGTATATACGTGTTGGCTATTGCACGACGAAAACCTGTGCAACTGGCTGCAGAGTTCATCTTTGTTGCAAGCAAGGAGCATGTCAGTCGAGTATTCACGAGGGAGGAAAGATGCCGCACCCACAAAGATGATGGAGGGCTGCATGCTGGTGGCGACCTTGAACAGGGTGCGGACCAGCTTTTCGCCCTCGCCGTGCCACTTGGAGGTGAGCGAAGAGGCGGAGATGTTGAAGAAGGTGGCCCGCGCCTCCGCTGCCAGCGCCTTGGCCAGCAGCGTCTTGCCGTTGCCCGGGGGCCCGTACAGCAGCAGCCCCCGCGCCGGGGTGCGCAGCCCCCTGAACAGGTCCGCCCGCAGCGCCGGCAGTATCACCATCTCCTGCAGCGCCTGCGCATGGCAGGGGGTTTCTTCACGAGCAAAGCAGGCAAGAGCTGGCCTTAAGTCACTCCGTTGGGCACCCATTGCTGACAGTCTGGTGCGATGCTTCCACATGGCAGGCAGAGATCAGGTCTGCATGGAAGATGTCCACCGTCTGCACATCTCGTCATCGCCCAAACACAAGCCAACAGCAGCCAGAACAGCACCTGCTTGGCGGACGCAAGGCCTGCGACGTCGGCCCAGCGCACGCTGCTGCCGCTCTGCAGCACCTCGCCCAGCACCGCGTCCCGCAGCCGCGCCTCCTCCTTCTCTGTAGCTGTGCCACGGCTGCCGGCGCGAGCAGGCGCCTCGTTTGCCGGCGCTGCTGCCGGCCGCGCTGCAAGCATGCATAATAACTGGTCATGCTCGTTCGGTGTACGCACAGGTGCTCTGCATTCTGGTGGTGGGCACATCTGCTGGCATGGTGAGTGGGTCAGCACGCTCAACGAAAGCAGCAGCGAGGTCCTCAGGCGTCCCTGAAAGCGCCAACTGTCAATTGGCGCAGCAAATAGCAAGCCACAGCATGCCAGCAGCGTCACACCTCGATGTTGCAACGGCTGGCTGGCACCTGGCTGGCGGCCGGCTGCCGCCTGCGGCTGGTGCTGCCGCTGCTTTGCTGGGCCAGGCCGCGCTCTCCGCAGAGCCGCCCACCCCTCCACCTCCGTGTCAGAAGGGATGCTGGCGACAGGCGCTGCCGGCGGACGACTGCCCTCCAGCTGCTCCAGCCTGCATCCCGTTTCGCATTACCAGTAGGGTGCAGGAAGTTTGGCGAATATGCCTTGCCAGATGATTCACCAGGATGTCACTTGATTTTGATCTCCATCTGGCTGGGCACGACAAGTCAATACTGACTGCTGCAGCAAGTGTCAGAGCCCACCTGTGGGCCACTCGCGGCTGCCAGGCTGCCAGGTCGGCGCGCCAGCGGGCGGTGTTGCTGAATGCGGGGCCCAGCCCCACAGACGGCACCACCAGCTGCAGGCCCTCGTCGATGATCTGGCTGCCGATGCCATACGTCTTCGCCGCCTCCGCCGCCCTGCCAGCGCGATCCTTCTGGTGCGCGGCTTCCAGCGCATCCTGTTGGACGGAGGCAGAGCATATGTGACCTGCATGCATGCCGGTTGCTCCGCTGACATCACCGCCGCACCTCACAAGGCGTAATGCGGCGGCAAGACTGCCTTTGTTGCCCGAGCGCACAACACAGATTTCAACACTAGCAAGATATACCTTTGCCAGGCCGTGGAAGTCGCGCAGCTTGTCGACATTTCGGGCTGCCTGTTTCGGGTCCGCTGCCGGCGGAGAGTCGCCTTTCTCCTGGCGCGGGCGGAGCCAGGCCAGCGACATGAGGACGGTTGCAGCTAGCAATGCTAGCACTAGGGGCACCAGAATCAACATGCGCTGCTCAACTCATATGCCGCTGTGGGTCTGCCGCATGCGTTGCTGTACCAGGATGGGCTTTTGCGGCTCCGACCGTGGTCTGAGCTACTTGACACATCTGTTTTCATGCATTTAAGGCTTCTGTGCTGACAATGGCCTTCTCATTCACCGCCTCGGGACACCACCCGCTTGAATCACTTATGGCGTGCAAACCGTGGCCGTGGCGCACCGCTTCAGCTGCCAACGCAAGGTTCTCTCAGGTGTTCCGGTGAGCTAAGAGTGAGGGCAGGCAGAATACATGGCAACGCTGATGGCCATCAAAACCTGCCCGCACCTCTCCCCGTTCGCCACATGTCGCATTTGCAAATTTGCATGCAGCAGCTGCAGTCCGCTGTGACGTTAGGCGTTTGGAAGGGTTTCTAGGCCGCTGCGGCCGAGCTGGAGCCACTGCTGCGATCTCGTCCACAAGGCCAGTGGAGATGATCGCTGGCTTGTCTGGGTGCAAGCCTCGGCTGTGAGGCCGATGCAGGCAGCGGCGAGCATGTCGCTCGATGCGGCGCTAGATGCGGTGCTTGAGGTTCTGAAGGACGGCAAGAGCACTCTGTTTCGCAAGCCGGTCCTCGATCTTTTCGACCTGCCAGATTATGCCACAGGTGCTGGGCATTTCTACTTGGCTTTGAGACACTTGATTCCTTTTACGTGGATCAGCATGCATTGTGCGCTTTTCCTTCGCCTCCGTGGGCAAGGATCGTGGTCGGGGGGCTCCGGGCGCGCTTGGGCGCTCATTTGGTGCACAAACGCTGACGGCCCTACCATGTTGCCGTGCGCAGTCATCGAGAAGCCCATCGACCTGGGGAGCATTGCCAAGCAGCTGGAAGCGGGCCGCCGCTCCAACTGGCGCCGCAGCAGCTACAGCTCAGCGGAGGAGGTGCTGGCCGACGGGCTGCTGGTCTTCGACAACTGCGAGAAGTACAACAAGAATGACGCGCATACGCGGCAGCTGGCCGACGACTCGCGGCAGGTTTTCCTCAGGGCCTGGCAGGCGGCGGGGCTTGAAGGTCCCGAGCCCAAGCCGCTGCCTGCGTCAAAGCGGCCGAGCAGCAAGGATGTGGACACACCCGCGGCGAAGAAGGGCGGTGCCCGCGGTGCAGCCTCAGCAGAGAAGCGAGCAGAGCCGCCAGCAGGAGAGCCGCCTGCAACGCTGCCGCCGATCGACCCTGCGACCTGCAAGCCCGAGGAGGATGTGCCGGCGAAATTCAGCATCGCGCCGGGTGCGTGCGGAATTCGCCAGAGACGGAAGCAGGCACTTGCGCAAGGTCGCTTGTTCACTTGCAGACTCTTCAGGATTCAGGCAGGGCGTTGAGTTGCTTTATAAAGAGAATGCATTGTCAGTTAGCGGCCAGCTTGGCCGATGTGTGCTGTGGAGTTGCCAACAGGGAAGGGGGAGCTGCCGCTGCGGCTGCTGGACTACTTCAGCCTGGTGGGCGGCAAGCGCGGCAGCCAGCTGACGGGACTGGAGGCTCTGGACGCCCGCGGCGGCGCCTTCCTCACCCTGCGCGGCGTGCTGCTCGCGCCCGGCGGCCGCGCCGTCAAGCGCAATGGTCAGTTGCTGTGCCAGTGTGCAGGCTGTATTGCACACATGCATGTGTTCGTGGCTGTGCTCCCGGATGCGTCAATTGCTGCAAAATCCACTCCAGCAGGCCAGGCGCCAAACCTCCCACATTCGTGTATGCAGGCCAGCAGTTCCATGTGGAGGTCAAGGATGTGCTAGAGTGGATGGCGACTGCCGGGGGCCGCAGCGGCGGCGGCAGCGCAGACTCCCCCAGCGTGTGGGTGGTGACTTCCGCCGCCCGCTACCGGCTGCTAGCGCCCGCAGCGGCGTACGAGGACAGCTTTGCGCGGACGCTGCGGCGCGTGGCGCCTGAGGGGCGCAACGCCAAGGCAGCAGCTGCCGCCGATGCTATGCTGGCGGAAGGCGCTGGCGACATGTCGGCGGTCGGCATGTCCACCCCCAGGTTTGTTGCTCCTGGTTTTTCGGCTCCAGATGTCGCTTAACATGCAGCACCTCTGCGTTCACTTCTGCATTCATCCCATTGGGCGCGGCGATTTCGGATTGGCTGCTGTGCTGACCAGCAGGACATTGACTCAATATTCTCTTGATCCTCTCTGGTGGAGCGTAATGCATGACGGATGCGATCTGACCTGCAGCTCCAGCCGGGCGAAGCGCCCGGCAGCTACTGCCGCTGAGCCGGCGGCAGAGCCAGACAGAGAGAAGCGCAGCAGCCGCAAGCGGCAAACGGCCGAGGCTGCGTCGCCCGGCAGCGCCGCGCCAGACTCCAGCCCAGGTGGAGAGGACTCATATCAACCCAGTGCTGCCAAACTGTGCCGTCAACCTCCTTAGAAATTTGCGAAGCTGCTTCATGCTTCGTCACCTGGCATGATGAGCTGAGCTCACGCTGTTGTGTTCCCGAATGCAGCCGAGCCGAATGGCGCGGAGCACGGAGAGCCGCGGTCGAAGCGGCTGAAGCTGCGGCTCGGCTGCAGCGGCGTCGGAGGCGGCGGCGGCGGCGGCTCGGCCAGTGGCTCAAAAGAGCAGGCGCAGGTTGTTCTGCAGCATGTTTGACATGCCACACAACCGTTCAAACAGTGTGCTTGTGACACTGTCATCCACATCCATCGCACCAACCCGATGACAACCTAAATTCAAAAGTTGAAATGTAGAGCGTGTAAAGGCAGATCGCTCAGCCTCCCTTCTGTGTGGACCAGGTCCCGCGTCTGACGGTCCGCCTGGGCGGCTTCACTGCCGGGGCGTCCGGCACTCTGGATGGGCAGGCGCGCAGCGCACGGAAGGCGCCATCGCGGGAGCTGCTGTACTCTGGGGCTAAGGTGCAGCAGCAGATGACATGGAATGCTATGGGCACTTGCTTGAAACATGCCCACTGCTTGGGGTGCATCGCCGTCAAGGGCACGACAGTAATACTCACTGTCACTGTCACTGTCATCATGCGCGGCGTGCAGGCAGCAGAGCAGCGGCGGGCAGACGAAGCGGCGCGGCGGCGCGAGAAGCAGCAGGCGGCACGGCAGGCGAGGGTGGCGGCGGCCGCAGAGGCGGTGCGCCAGCGGCATCGCAAGGAGAAGGCCGCGTCGACGCTGCGCGGGCCGCCGCCGCCGCTGCGCCACGATTTCCGGCTTCAGCCAGACCTGCTGGGCGACCTCCTCGTTGTGTGGGAGTTCACACAGGTGAGGGCAGAAATGCTTGGCACATAGCTCCCATGCCTTCTTGACGCCTTGGAGTAGAACCTCTGCGGCGTGTGTGTCTGCATCTCTGCCCAACGTGCATGGCGCACAAGATTGTGCAAAAGTGAGTGCTAAAATGTTTGCGCCGCAATACATGTGTGAATCTAATCTGATCTACTTCTGTCTGCAGACCTTTGGCGACATCCTGGGGCTGGCACCGTTCCCGCTGTGGCGCCTGGAGGCTGCCGTGGCGCCTGGCCCCACCCGCTTGCCTGCAGCACAGTCGGCAGTGGAGGAGGCTGTGGCAAACCAAGAAGCCGATCCAACTGTGCGCACGCGCCGCCAGCGTGATGCTGAGGAGGTACCGCTTGAACTTGAAGAACAAGCTCTGCCTTTGCTCAGTGATGCTGTGATTGAGCTAGCCTTCTTGAAAGTGTTCAGGTCGCCTTGCATCAAGCCCGTTGCTCTGCATAACACCGCGCTGCCACAAGGTATGCGCGCGCCACAGTCCAGGCACCATTTATGTTTTGACGGCATAGGCGGACACTCCGAGAGCATCAGGCATCAGGGTGAAGCTCAAAGTGGAGGGTTCAGGCACGCTCAGCACCCCTGACGCTGCGGCCGCTGCCGCCAACACTGGCATCACAGCGCCTGCTGCCGCGTCGGCCGCGCTGATGCCATCCTCAGGCGAGTTGGTTTGTTGTCCCTGCACTAGTCCACATGCATCATGAGCCGGCATTTTGCTCGCCGTCACGCTGCAGGTTGCGATGTTGCATGGCCATTAGTCGAATGAACCCCAGCCAAATCAGACAACCTGCTGCCACTTACTGTTCATCAGAAGTTTGTGTTGTCTCACAGGCTGCGGGCGGCTTCCGGCGCCGGAGCCCGTAGGCCCGCCCGTCATCGATGCTGCAGGCGCTGCGACTGCCGTGCTGCTGCGCGACATGCACTGCGCTCTGTTGCGCGCCTACCAGGTGCATCTTGACTGAGATGCATTTGCCAGACCAGGTGCACCTTGAATGAGCTGCACTTGCCAAGCCTTCTTCAAGTATCATATTAGTGCCCTCTGCTGCTCTGCCGTCTCGAAGTTTTGCAAACCCTAGACGATGCACAGCAGAGCACGGGTTCAATGCTGCCCGCCTTTTTGTGAACACAAACGCAGAGACACATATTGCGAGCTGTTGCCACTTCTGTCACTGAAGCGGCATGAGCCTCGAACGCAGGACAAGGTGGAGGAGGAGCAGCCGGTGAAGCTGCGGGCGGCGCTGCACTCGCCGGACGGCAGCACCCCCGGCACCTGGGCCGGCCGCTGCGGCACCGCGCTCCTCACTGCGCCCCTGGGCTGGGTGGAGGAGCCCGCCCGGGTGCGAGCCTGCTCCATGTGTTGCTTCACCTGTATGCAGCATCTCCTTTGCTTCGGGCACCTGCTTTGGTTCTGGGTCCTTAGCAGGAACTGACGTATTCAGCCGCTGAGCCCAGGACCCCTGCATTTGCGGTCATCGTCATCAACTTCTGTGAACTCGCTTATATGCAATGACACACAGGAGGCGGGGCTGGCGCTGGCGTATGGGGACTACACTGACGTGCCGCCTGCTCAGCGCATAGCGGCGCTGGCAGGGCTGACCACGCTGGCGCTGGCGGGCGAGAAAGTGCGGGACCTGCTGGGCCGCCGCGCCGAGGAGATGGCCACCGCGCGCGCGCCCAAACTGCCGCCGCCTGCCGTGCCGCAGGTCAGCCCGCCTCATTTATGTTGAATCTGATTGCCGACGTGGTCTCTGCTACCAGAGGTTTGATAAGGTGCATGGTGTCTTCTCGGATGTGGCTGATCCTGCTCACAGCAACTACAACCTGCGAATGCTGGTTCTGCCATGCTCACAGGCGGCAGCACCCGCTGCTGACGCGCTGCCGGCCACGCCCGGCGCAGCACCTGACACCGGCGCTACGCCTGATCCAGCTGCTGCCGCCCCTCCAGTCGGGCCCGCAGCAGGCCCGTCTCCAGCTGGCGCTCGTGCTACCTCTGCCACTGCGCCTCCGCAACCAGCCCCGGGCTTCTCAGGTGTGCTGCATCTGCCAGCAGTTGAGGCTGCACGACATGTATGCACTGTGCATCTGCAAAGGTCTGGTCTGGACCTTCAGACCGTCATCTTGAGCCATGTACTGTCAATGGATAGGCTTGGTGGCGGACTGGGTGAAGTGGCGAGAGGGCGCACGGCTGGGCCTGCGGCGAGCGCTCGGCTGGGACTACCACCGACGTCGCTACTGGGCCTTTGGCAGCGCCGCCGCCGCCTGGCGGCTGTACATTGAGCACGACAGCGGCGCGGCATGGGGCTATTACGATGGTGAGCCTCGTGTGCAAGAGCTTGCAGCAGATACATTCGAGTCGACACTGCCCCTATGGATCGTCGGGATGCCTTTCCACCACAGCATTGCCTTGAGAAGCTCTCGAAACCAGGTTGTCACCTTGTGCGCAGGCGAGGACATTGCCGCCGTAGTGGCCTGGCTGCAGCGCGGCCGCATCGACCGGGAGGCGGGCCTACTCAAGGCACTGTCGGCGATACCACTCGTGCGCTCGCTGCCCGTGCCGCCGGCGCCGGCGCCGCCGCCCGGCATGCTGCCGGCGCCGCCGCCGCCCGTGGTGCAGGTCAGCGTGCCGGCGGGCGCGGTGCTGACCACCGAGGGGCAGCCGGAGCCGCTGCCCATCCTGCCGGCTGCGCAGCTGGCTGCTTCCCGGCCCGATGGCTACACCAGCATCCTGGCGCCGGTGCTGCCCCTTACCCCTTGCTGTACTCGGTCATGCATCCCCAGTTGCATCTGCTTTACATGAATGCTGCTGCAACTGCCATCTGGCCGCAGAGCATCAAATCATAGATTTGCGAGCTGTCTCACCGCCAGGCACACGTCTCGCTGCCTCCCACTTCCCGTTGCACAGACGTTGATTCCATTATGCGTGGCGCAGCTGACGCGGGGCGAGGGCAACTGGGCGACGCTGGGGCTGTACGCGTCCATGGAGGGCCGCATTCTGTCCGCCTGCGACGCTCTGCTCGGCTGCGCGCCCTTCTGGTTCCGGGTGCGCCCCGCCAGCCGGCTGCCCTGTGTGATCCTGGAACACTAAATGCCTGACGTTCAGCCTTCTGTGCACAACACAATGGAGGCCTGTCCAGCTTCCACTCTGAACTCACCCATTCTACAGCCCTGCCACTCACGGCCTGACCTTCCCATCCTTGTGCCGCAGGGCCAGAAGTGGATGCAGCGGCATGCGGTGTCGTTGGAGCTGATCGCGGCGGCGCGCGGCCCCGTCGAGATGGCGCGCGCCGTCGCCGCCGTGGAGGGCTCCCTCGCGGAGGCGGGCGTCCTCAGCGCGGCGTGGCTGGGCCAGTGGCAGCCGCGGTGGCGTGCCAGCCTGGCGGCCGCGCCCGACATGCACTCCGTGCTGCTGCACGTCGGCGCGCTTCAGGTGCAGCACTGCTACCTGCTCACATTCATGGTCCTGCGACAGCAGGAGTATTCATCAAGTGTATCACAGCTGAGACCTTTTTGTTGATGGACAGCTTTGCACTTTGTGCTGCACACCTTCCAGATGCACACCTTCCAGATGCATACTAAGCCTGAATCGCAATGCCCCCCCCCCCCCCC
>JAABUW010003652.1_pt1 | contig 21731 bp, 19 predicted proteins | sample 5560081 | NCBI WGS metagenome assembly JAABUW01 (sample SAMN10711882, study PRJNA513363) | rock metagenome | isolation source: Antarctica rocks | place: Antarctica: Victoria Land, Knobhead sud
CCGCTCGCTGCTCTCGACAGCCAGGAAGCAAGGTTGGGAGATGCTCGAGACACTGACCACTCAGCCCGACCGCTTGATCAATGACCTACGCATGGCTTAACCCCGCTGAAAGACCTGGGCTGTTACCGACTTTGTGGCTTAGTCATTTCCCAATGTGACATTCCGTGTAAGCCGCAATCATGCGTTCCCGCGCCGCTGGACCCTCCGACCCTGAAAACCAGGCTCGACGGGAGCCGGAAGACGGCCTAGTTCTATCCGCAAGTCTAATGATGCGGAGCTGTTATGGGTAACATGGAACGGCTGCATGGCGCGGTGCCCATCATCACTGCCGCGAATGTCGACTTGAGCAATTGCGACCGGGAGCAAGTGCAATACTCCGGCGCGGTCCAGCCTCACGGCGCTCTTTTGGTCCTGTCCGAGCCGGAGCTTCGGATCGTCCAGGCCAGCGCCAACACCGCGTCGCTGCTCGGAGCGCCTTCCGCGGCCGCGCTGCAGGGTGGGGAGCTGGAGCCGGTGTTCGGCGAGGCGCAGGCGCGCGCATTACGGGATCGCCTGGCACGCGATCCGGCGGCGCTCGACAACGGTCCGATGCACGTCCTGCGGGCGGAGCTTCCCGGCGGTCTCTTCGATGCCTTTGCCCACCGGGTGGACGGCGTGATCATCCTCGAACTGGAGCGGGGCGCCCCCGAGGCCGCTGCGCCGCTGCTCCATCTCTACTCCGACCTTCAGGCCGCCATCGCGCAGCTTCAGGCCACAGCCAGCCTGCAAGCCTTCTTCGACCTGGCGGTTCAGCAAATCCGCCGTTTCACCGGCTATGACCGGGTGATGGCCTATAAGTTCCTGGAAGACAGCAGCGGCCAAGTGATCGCCGAGGCCAAGGCCGGGGAGCTGGAGTCCTTTCTCGGCCTGCGCTACCCGTCCTCCGACGTTCCAGCGCCCGCGCGCCGGCTGTTTGCCCTGAAATGGCTGCGCCACCTTCCCGATACCGGCTACGAGCCCGTGCCGCTGGTGCCCGAGATGAACCCGGTCACCGGCGGCCCGCTCGACATGAGCCGCGCGCTGCTGCGCAGCGTCTCGGTCATGTACACGGGCTACCTCAGGAACATGGGCGTGGGCGGCGCCACGGTAATGCCGCTGATGAAGGAGGGGCAGCTCTGGGGCCTTGTCTCCTGTCAGCACAACACGCCCCGGCACCTGCCGCACGAGGTCCGCATGGCGACGGAGTTTCTCGCGCACATGCTGTCGCTGCTAATGGCGGCGAAGGACAACGTCGAGACCTACGAGTACCGGCTGCGCATCGGCGCGACGCTGAACTATATGGTGCGCGCAATGGCCGGCGAAGCGGTGTTCCAGCACGGCCTGACCCGGCAGGATGCCGATCTGCTCGCCCTCCTGGACGCCGGGGGCGCCGCGCTGGCGATCGACGGCGAGCTGGTGCTGATGGGACACACACCGGCCGAAGATCAGGTCCGGGCGCTTCTCGCCTGGCTCGACAGCCGCGCCGAGGAGGGCGAGGAGGTCTTCGCTACCGACCGCCTCTCCGTTCTCTGGCCGGAGGCGGCGGCCTTTCAGGACACAGGCGCCGGTGTCCTGGCCGCGCGCCTGGTCCAGCACAGGCCGGACTACGTACTATGGTTCCGCCCGGAGATGCTGCAGACCGTCAACTGGGCGGGCAATCCGAACAAGCCGGTCGAGGTGAGCGAGGAGAATGGCGAAATCCGGCTAAGCCCGCGCGGCTCCTTCGCCCTGTACCGGCAATCGGTCCAGGGCCTCGCCAAGCCCTGGCACGAGGTCGAGGTGCAGGCGGCCGGCGACCTCCGCCGGGCGATCGTCGAGGTGATCCTGCGGCATGCCGGGTCGCTGGAGCGGACCAACCGCGAGCTGGCCCAGAGCAATGTCGAGCTCGACAGCTTCGCCTACGTCGCGTCGCACGACCTGAAGGAGCCGCTGCGCGGCATCCACAACTATGCCAGCCTGCTTGCGCGCAGCCACGGCGAGAGCCTCAACGAGGAGGGACGCTCGCGCCTCGACACCGTATTGCGCCTGACCCGGCGCATGGACGACCTGATCGAGAGCCTGCTGCACTATTCGCGCGTCGGCCGGGTGGAGCTCGCCATCGCCGAAACCGACCTCGACGACGTGCTGGACGAAGTGGCGACCATGCTGCAACCGAGGCTGGAGGCGGCAGGGACGGAACTGCGCCGGCCGCGACCGCTGCCGCGGGTTCGCTGCGATCGGGTGCGCATCCGCGAAGTCTTCGTCAATCTTCTCGATAATGCATTGAAATACAACGACAAGCCGGAGCGCTGGATCGAGGTTGGCTGGGAGGAGGGCGCCGCATCGGGCCCGGTGTTCCATGTGTCCGACAATGGCCTCGGCATCGCGCTGGCGGATCAGGAACGGATCTTCCAGATCTTCAAGCGCCTGCATGGCCGCGGGGAGCATGGCGGCGGCTCCGGAGTCGGCCTGACCATCGTGCGCCGGATGGTGGAGCGCCATGGCGGCCAGGTCTGGGTAGAGTCGGCGCTGGGCCAGGGCACGACTTTTCGCTTCACCCTCGGGTCTGGGGCCGACGGCGCGGTCGCCGGGTGAGCGGCGGCATGGACCATCCACCCATCCTGATAGTCGAGGACAGCGACGAGGATTTCGACATCGTCCAGCTTCTGCTGGTGTCGATCGGCGTGGAGAACCCGTTATGGCGCTGCGCCACCTCGGCGGAGGCGATCGAGATGTTTCGCCGGTTGGGCCGGCGCGATCCGCCCGGGCCGGCGGAACCGTTGCCTGCGTTGATGCTGCTTGACCTGAACCTGCCCGGGATCGATGGGCGCGAGCTGCTGCAGCGCTTCCGGCGGGACGACCGGCTGCGCAGCGTGCCGGTGGCCATTCTTTCCACATCGGCCAATCCGCGCGACATCAGGTTCTGCTACGACGCCGGGGCGAACGCCTACATGGTCAAGCCGGTGGACCTGGACCGGCTGGAGCGGATGCTCCGCGCATTGGTGGATTTCTGGCTTCATGCTGCGGTGCTGCCGGCCGCGGTCGAGGACGCGGCCTGACCCGGGGCTCCTGCTACCCTCGCCGGCGCACGCCCTACGCGGCTGCGGCGTGCGTTATTCCGGCAGGGCTGTCGCCCACTGCCCCAGGCCTTTCAATACCATCACGCCGAGATCGGCGCCGGCGAAGGGCTTGCGCAGCACCGCCTCGCCTGCCAGGGCGGGTCCGAGCAAGTGTCCGGTCACGAACAGCACCGGCAGGGCAGGGCGCTCGGCGCGCAGCCGGGCGGCAAGCGTCGGCCCATCGGCGCCGGGCATTGCCACGTCCGTCACCACCAAATCCAACCGCTCCAGCGTGTGCACCACGGCGGAGGCCGCCTCGGCGCTTGCCGCCTCCTCGACCGTGTAGCCGAGATCGCGCAGGAGGCCGGCCGTCATCGGGCGAACCAGCTCGTCATCCTCCACAAGCAGGATCGTGGCGTCGCCGTGCAGCGCGGGATCGGGTGCCGCCGCGTCCAGCGCACTCTCGGCGGGCCCTAGGCCGGACAGTGCGGCGCGCGGCAAGACGATCTCACCCGTGGTGCCGACACCCAGGCAGCTCTTGATCCGCAGGCAGCCACCGGACTGCTCGGCGAAGCCATGCACCATGGAAAGACCCAAGCCAGTGCCCTTGCCCGGCGGCTTGGTCGTGAAGAAGGGCTCGGTGGCGCGCGCCAATACTTCGGGCGACATACCCTCGCCAATGTCGCGCACGGTGATCGACACATATTCCCGGGGCGGTAGATGCGCCGGCTGCTCCGCCGGGCCGAGGTTCCGTACAGCGATGGTGAGCGCGCCGCCCTCCGGCATGGCATCGCGGGCATTGACCGAGAGGTTGAGCACCGCGATCTCCAGCTGGCGCACATCGGCCATGACCGGCCAGACGCGGGCCGGCGCCTCCAGCGCGTAGGTGATGCGCGGCCCCACCGCATGGCAGATCAAGTCCTCCGCTCCGCGCAGCACGGTGGCGGGATCCAGCAGTTCCGGGGTCAATTTTTCCCGCCGTGCGAAGATAAGGAGCTGCCGGATGAGCTTGCGGGCCCGTTCCGCGGCCTGCTCCCCCCGGTGCACGATCGCCAATACCGCAGCGGAGTCCGTGCGGCGGCGGATCAGGCTGTAGCTGCCGGTGATGGCGCCAAGGATGTTGTTGAAATCATGCGCCACACCGCTGGTGAGATGGCCCAGCGCCTCCAGCTTCTGCGATTGCAGCAGCGCCCCTTGCGCCGCCTCACGCCGGCGCATTTCGGCGGCGAGCTCTCGCCCGGCGTCGGAGAGTGCGCGGGTGCGCTCGGCGACACGCGCCTCCAGCTCGGCATTGGCACGGGATAATCGTTCCTGCGCCTGCTCGGCATCCAACAGCGTGCGTGCCGGATCGTCAGCCACGGCCGCCTCCGCTGCCTTGTGGGCTGAGATATCCTCGACAACAGCAACGAAGTAGTCCGGCGCGCCGTCCGTGTCCCGCACCAGCGAGACAATGAGATTGACCCATGCCACCGTGTCGTCAGCGCGCAGGTAGCGCTTTTCCATGGCGTAATCGGCGATGCGGCCGGCGAGCAGCACTTCCATTTGCGCGAAGTCGGCCGCAGCGTCGTCGGGATGGGTGACATTCTGGACGCACAGGCGCAGCAGTGCCTCGCGTGGGCGGCCCAGGATGCCGCACAGACGGTCGTTGACCCTCAGGAAGCTGCCGCCTGGCGCAACGTGCGCCATGCCTATCGCCGCCTGATCGAAGGTGGCGCGGAATGCCGCTTCGGTCCGCTTCTCAGCGGTGATCAATTGCGCGACGCCCGCCATGCGCAACGGCCGGCCCTGCGTATCGCGCTGGAGCTGGCCCCGGTCACGCACCCACTCGACCGTGCCGTCCGGGCGAAGCAGGCGGAACTCGAAATCGTACGGCGCCGTGCCCGAGACGGCACCTGCCACCGCCTGCGGAAGCCAGTCCCGGTCGGCCGGATGCACCAGTTCAAGAACGGTCCCGGCCGCGTCGCCGTGCAAGCCCAGCAGCGCTGTCGTGCCGGCGGATGGCCCGCCGTCCCCGGTGCCGACTTCCGACTTCCCACTCCCACGCGACCGCGCCCGCCGCGGCGAGCGCACGTTCCAACCGCCGCTTGCCGAAATCGGGAGTGCCTTCGTTCAAGGGCTGAGCGAGCAGCGCGAACCAGTGCGCACCCGGCAGCCGCATCTCCATCATGGCCTTCTTTGCCCGGCAAAACGAGCCTCTAGCGCCACAGTCAGCGCGCGGCGCATCCATTCCTGGAGCGAGACGTCGTCCTCTGCCGCTGCGATGCGGACCCGGCGATGCAGTTTGGGGTCGAGGCGGATATGCAGGGCGCGCTCGCGCTCTGTCTCCGGGGCAGCAACCGCATACATAAGGCGATTCCTTCAAACTTTTCTGCTACTGCAGTAGCAGAGCTACAACCATAAGGTTTTCCCAATACAATTGCTAGCGCAACGAAAGCGCTCATCGTCTTGCCTGGCCGCACGCCGGCGGTTTCGCAGGCACCGGCGCGCTCGGCACCGTTGGCTGTCGGCCCAGTATTGGCGGCAGTCCGCACGGTGATGGCTGCCTCGCACGACTGGGTTCAAATGCAGCCCAATCTTCACCGCGCAACGCGCCAGTTGGATCAGACCGGGAGGCCGAGCCCGGACTATCCCACGTGTCTGGGCGCCGCCTCAACCGGTCCCCTGCTGATGATACCCTGAACCTTGGCTGTAAGCGCATGCATCGCGAAGGGCTTGGTCATGACCTGCATGCCGGGCTCCATCCGGCCGTTGCCAACGGCCACAGTCTCTGCGTAGCCGGTAATGAAGAGCACCTTGAGTTCGGGACGCCGCTGCCGCGCCGCGTCGGCGAGTTGCCGGCCATTCATCCCCCCGGGTAAACCGACGTCGGTCAGCAGCAGGTCGATGCGGGCTCCCGACTCCAGGACTTGCAGGCCGGATCGGCCGTCAGCGGCCTCGATCACCGTGTATCCCGATCCCGAGAGCGCATCGAGGATGATCATGCGCACGTCGGGCTCGTCCTCGACCACCAGCACGACGGCGCTCGCCGGTGCAGCCGGCAGGCTGGCCACCCCGTCGCTCGTCACCGCGCCGGCTATCGCTCCGAGATGCCGGGGCAGGTAGATTGCGACCGTCGTGCCCTGTCCCACCTCGCTGCGCAGGCGCACGTGCCCGCCTGATTGCTGGACGAAGCCGTAGATCATCGACAGGCCGAGGCCGGCGCCCTGGCCCATTGGCTTGGTCGTGAAAAACGGGTCGAAGGCGCGCGCGATTATATCTGGCGCCATGCCGGTGCCGGTATCGGCAACGGACAAGGCGACGTACTCGCCAGGCGGCACGTCCTGAGGAGGCCAATCCCGGGGCGTCCCGCGCCGGTTCCGCAGGACGGTGTTCGCGGTCTCGATCAGCACGTGTCCGCCGTCGGGCATGGCGTCGCGCGCATTGATGACGAGGTTGAGCAGCGCGCTCTCGAGCTGGTTCGGGTCGCACAAGGTCGGCCACCGCTCGCCTTCCAGGCTTAGCTCAACCTGGATTTCCGGCCCCACCGTGCGGCGGAACAGATCTGCCATGCCGCCGACCAGCCCATTCACGTCGATCGGCTTGGGATCGAGCGTCTGCCGCCGTGAAAACGCAAGCAGCCGCTGGATCAGCGCCGCCGCACGGCTCGCCGACCCCATCGCGGTCTCGATGTAGCGCCCGAGTTCCGCCGTGCGCCCCTGGGCAGCGCGGGTATGCATCAGCTCCAGGCTGCCGGAGATGCCCTGCAACAGGTTGTTGAAGTCGTGCGCGAGTCCCCCGGTCAGCTGGCCCACCGCCTCCATTTTATGCGATTGGCGCAGTTCCTCCTCGACCCGCTTGCGCTCCTCCGCCTCGGCCTGCAGCCTGGCATTCGCCTCGGTCAGCTCGCGGGTGCGGTCGGCCACCCTGGCCTCCAACGCCTCGTTGGACCGGAGCAGTGCCTCCTCGGCGTGCTTGCGTTCCGTGATGTCGGCCACGATGCCCAGGAGATGAGTGGGCGGGTAGTTGCCCCGTCCGCCGTCGGGCTTGCCGCGTGCCTCGATCCAGCGCACCTCGCCGTCGCTCGCGCGGCGGATGCGGCACTCGAAATGCCACTCCGCCCGGGCATTCACCGCGTGGCGGAACGTGCTGGCGACAAGCTCACGGTCCTCGGGCAGCACATGGTCCAGGAAGGTGTCATAGCTCCAGGGTGGCGGCGGGCCGGGGTAGCCGAAGATCAGGTCGTATTGCAGCGTGCGCGTTGCACTGCCGTTGGTCACGTTGAAATCCCAGCTGCCCAGCTCGCCGGCCTCCAGGGCGAAATGGAGGCGCGACTCCGCGTTGCGCACCTCCTCGATGACGCGCAGCCGGTCCACTGCGGCGGCCAGCAAGTTGGCGTAGCTGCGCAGGAAAACGATATCGTCCTCGGTGAAATGCCGGGGTTCGCGGCTGTCGATTTGCAGGATGCCGAAGGGCGGCCTGTCCTGGCCGCCGATGATGATGACGTTGGCGACTGCCTGGACACCATTATCGGTCAGGAACGCTGGATAGCTGAACCGCGTCTCCTTGGTGATATCGGGGGAGGTCATCGGCTCTCCCGTATGCAACGCGACGCCCTCGGAGGTGTCGTCCGTCGCCTTGAGCGTGACTTCGCCCACGACGCCCGGTTTCCAGCCCACGCCCGCGCGTACCAGCAACGTCTCGCCGTCCTCTTGCAGCTGCATGACCTTGGCGAGATCGGTGCCCAGCGCTTGTCCCACGAGATGGCAGGCCTCGGCCAGGATCACGTCGAGATCCCTGGACGTCAGCGCAAGCTCCCCGAACTTGGCCAGAACGGTCTGCTGTCGAAGCAGCTTTGGCTGACTAAGTTTCTTTGCGTTACTCAAGAGAGATGCGCTGCGTAGCGCAGCCGGTTGGCAAGGGCACGTGCCTCCTTGTTACCGGCGCAATGAGCCTGGATGCTGACGACCATGTGTCTTCCATCATGTGCAAAATAGATTGGCGCCCGTACACTGTGCGCTCTCGTACCTATATCGGAATAGCCAATGTTTACGGAAGAGTATTCTTTTCGGAATCGTTTATACCGCAGGGCGCTTATTGGAAAGCTCACCACCTGTTGTGCCTATAAGCACGAAGACTCTTGTTTTATAGAAAACAAGTTGCTCTTTCTCGCTTATGGAAGGGCACTGCCTGTAGGTTAAGCTCGCCATTGGCGATCCTCGACCTGTGGTCGGAGCGACCGGTCGGCAGCTTGCCAGGACGTGCTGATCCCGGCCGCGCTGCCCGGCGCCGCTTATGGGCCAGCATACCCGCGACGCCGCCGGGGACTTGGGCTACGCTCCGGCGGAGGTCGACGCCCTGGTGCGAGATGGCGTGCTGTACGCCGAGCCAGCGGCTGCAGGAGAGAAGCCATGACCGATCGTTATGCCGTGATCGGCAACCCAATCGGCCACTCAAAGTCGCCGCTGATCCATCTCGCCTTCGCCGGGCAGACCGGGCAGGAGATCGAGTATGTGGCGCTGGAGGCGCCGGTCGGCGGGTTCGCGGCGGAGGTCGATACATTCCGCAAAGCGGGCGGCTGCGGCCTCAACATCACGACCCCGTTCAAGCTGGATGCCTTCGCCTATGCGACCGAGCTGCTCCCGCGCGCCAAACTCGCCGGTGCGGTCAACGCCATGAAGTTCGAGGGCGGGCGCGTGGTCGCCGATAATTTCGACGGCGTCGGGCTCACCCGCGACATCACGCGCAACCTCGGCTGCCCGCTGCAGGGCCGGCGCGTGCTGGTCCTGGGCGCGGGCGGGGCGGTGCGCGGGGCCATCCTGCCGTTCCTCGAACAGGGCCCGGCGCAGCTCGTGCTCGCCAACCGCACGGTCGAGAAGGCGCAGGAGCTGGCCGGGCTGTTTGCCGCACACGGGACACTTTGCGCGATCGGCTACGAGGCGTTGGCGGCGCAGCAGCCCTTCGACCTCGTGGTCAACGCGACGTCGGCGAGCCTGCACGGCGAGCTGCCGCCGGTGCCTGCGGCGAGCTTCGGACCGCACTGCCTTGCCTACGAGCTGGCCTACGGAAAAGGCCTGACCCCGTTCCTGCGCGTTGCACGCAGCGGCGGGGCAGAGCGGATCGCCGACGGCCTGGGCATGCTGGTCGAGCAGGCCGCCGAAGCCTTCGCGTGGTGGCGCGGCGTCCGGCCCGACACGCCCCCGATGATCCAGACGCTGACGATTCCATTGATCTAGAGCAACATCCGACCAAGCTGCTCTTTTGGTCGGATAAAGTTGCTCGTTAGAACTAAGAGCTAGAGATTTTCTCCGATCCACCTCGATTGGAAAAAGCTCTAGGCGCCACAATGCGCAAGGAGGAGACATCCCGATGAGCCGCCTCGTTTATGTGCTGAACGGCCCCAACCTCAACCTGCTCGGCCGGCGCTAACCCCACATCTACGGCCACGAGACCCTGGCCGATGTCGAGCGCGACTGCCGCGCCCTGGCCGGGGAGCTGGCGCTCGACCTCCGCTTCCACCAGAGCAACCACGAGTACGAGATCATCGACTGGATTCACGAGGCGCGGGACACCGCCGGTGGCATCGCCATCAACCCGGCCGCGTTCACCCACACCTCGGTCGCGATCCTCGACGCGCTGAGCACGTTTGATGCACCGGTAATCGAGATTCATATCTCGAACGTTCATAAGCGTGAGGAATTCCGGCACCATTCCTTCGTCTCCGCGCGGGCCGACGGGGTGATTGCCGGGTTCGGAACCCAGGGCTACCTACTGGCGCTGCGGCGTCTCGCGTGGCTGATCGACGAGGCGGCGAAGCCGGCCACCTAATTCGGCCCAATCGGGAGGGGACCCAAAATGTCCGAGACAGGCCACATGCCAATGCGCCGCGCAAACCTCCTGCGGAAATCCGTCGCGACGGTGGCGCTCAGCGGCACCTTGCCGGACAAGCTCGAGGCAGCCGCGGCGATCGGCTTCGATGGCGTCGAGATCATGGAGGCCGACCTGCTGGCATTCGGCGGATCGCCCGCCGACATCCGCAGCATCTGCGAGGAGCTTGGCCTCTCGATCGACGTTTATCAGCCGTTCCGCGACTTCGAGGCGATGCCGGACCTCCAGCGCGCCCGCAACCTCGACCGCGCCGAGCGCAAATTCGACGTCATGCAGGCGCTGGGGACCGACCTCGTGCTGGTGTGCAGCAACACGCTGCCGGGCACGCTCGACGACGACCAGCGCGCTGCCGCCGATCTCGCCGAGATGGCGGAGCGCGCCGCCCGGCGCGGGTTGCGCGTCGGCTACGAGGCGCTGGCCTGGGGACGGCACGTCAACCGCTGGGCGCATGCCTGGCGCATCGTGCGGATGGCCGGCCATGCGGCGCTGGGGCTGATCGTGGACTCGTTCCACACCCTCTCGCTCGGTGACGATCCCGCGGGGATCGCCAGCGTGCCGGGGGACCGGTTGTTCTACGTCCAGCTCGCGGACGCCCCGAGGCTTGCCATGGACGTGCTGAGCTGGAGCCGGCATTTCCGCAATTTCCCGGGCCAAGGGGACTTGGACGTCACGGGCTTCCTGGGCGCCGTGCTCGCGTCGGGCTATGCCGGGCCGCTCTCGCTGGAGGTTTTCAACGACGAGTTCCGTGCGGCCCCGGCGCGCCTGATGGCCCGCGACGGGCTGCGCTCGCTCAACCTGGTGGAGGCGGACGCGCTGGGCGAGGGCCTGCCAGCTGCTCCGGTGCTCGACGGCATCGAGTTCCTGGAGTTCGCCCTGGACGACGCGGCCCGCGAGGAGCTGGCGGCGTTGCTGGGCCGGCTCGGGTTCCGCCACGCGGGCACGCACAAATCGAAGGCGGTCGACCTCTGGCGGCACGGCCAGGTCAACTTCGTGTTGAATGCTGAGCAGGACAGCGCGGCGGCCGAGCACTTCCAGATGCACGGCCCGTCGGTCTGCGCCATGGCGTTGCGGGTGGACGACGTGCCGCGCACGCTGGCCCGCGCGCAGACGCTGCTCTGCCCCGAGTGGCAGGAGCGGATCGGCGCGGGCGAGCGGCTCATTCCAGCCGTTCGCGCGCCGGACGGCACGCTCGTCTACCTCGTGCAGCCCGAGGCCGGGCGCGCCTTCTGGGAGGACGACTTCGACCTTTTGCCCTACGAGGACGGCCCGGTCCCGCTCGACGGGATCGACCACATCGTGCAGGCGCTGCCAGAGGGGCGGATGGACACGTTCGTGCTGTTCTGGCGCGGCGTGTTCGGCCTTGTGCCGCAGCAGCGGCTGGAGACGCCGGACCCGTTCGGCCTGGTCCGCAGCCGCGCGCTCGTCAGCCCGAACGGCCAGCTGCGGATCGTGCTCAACGCCTCCGAGAGCCGTGCGACGGCGACCAGCCGCTTCGTTTCGGCCTATGCCGGCGCGGGCGTGCACCATATTGCGCTGTCCACGCCCGACATCGCCGGGACCGCCAAGGCTTGGGCCGCCGCCAACGCGCCGTTGCTGCCGATGTCGGACAACTACTACGACGACCTGTCGGCCCGGCTCGCGCTGGACGACGCGACCCTGGCGGGATTCCGGGATCACGAACTGCTGTTCGACCGCGACGGCCAGGGCGAGTTCCGCCATCTCTATACCGACGCCTTCCATAATCGTTTTTTCTTCGAGGCGGCCGAGCGGCGTGGCGGCTATGCCGGCTTCGGCGCCGCCAATGCGCCGGTGCGCGCCGCAGCCCAGGCCCGGCAGCATCCCGCCGCGGCCCACGCCCTGTGACGGCACAATCCCGGGAGACCCGAGCCATGACGATGCCTACCGCCGAATTCTTCCAACGCGACCGCAGCCAGCACCCGCCGGCGCTGACGCCCGACTACAAGACGAGCGTGCTGCGCTCCCCTCGGCTGGCGCTCTGGTCGCTGCAGAACTCGCTGTCCGAGGTGACGGGCCCGGTGTTCGGGCGCGACGAGCTGGGGCCGCTCGACCATGACCTGATCCTCAACTACGCCAAGTCGGGCGAGCCGATCGGCGAGCGCACCATCGTCCATGGCCGCGTGCTGGACGAGAACGGCCGCGGCATCCCGGACACGCTGGTCGAGGTGTGGCAGGCCAATGCGGGTGGCCGCTACCGGCACAAGAACGACACCTACCTCGCCCCGATCGATCCCAATTTCGGCGGCTGCGGCCGCATGGTCACGGACGAGACCGGCGCCTATGCCTTCCGCACCGTGAAGCCCGGGGCCTACCCGTTCCGCAACCACGTCAACTCGTGGCGCCCAGCGCACATCCACTTCTCGCTGTTCGGCACCGGCTTTGCACAACGGCTGATCACCCAAATGTATTTCGAGGGCGACCCGCTGATCCCCAAGGATTCGATCCTGAACACGATCCCGGACCCCGCGGCCCGCCAGCGCCTCGTGGCGCTGCTGGACTTCAACGCCGCGGTGCCGCTCGACAGCCTCGCCTACCGCTTCGACATCGTGCTGCGCGGCACCCGGTCCACGCTGTTCGAGAACAAGCTGCATGGGAATTGACGCGATGACGACCAGACTCGGCTATCTCCAGGAGACCCCGTCCCAAACCGCCGGGCCCTACGTGCATATCGGCCTGATCCCCGACCAGGCCGGCTTCGATATCTACGAGCGTCCGTTCGGCAACGTGCTGACCGGGCCGGATACGCCGGGCGAGCGCATCCGCATCGAGGGCCGCGTGCTGGACGGGCTCGGCGCGCCCTGCCGCGACATCCTGCTTGAGATCTGGCAGGCCAACGCCGCCGGCCGCTACGCCCACCCGGCCGACCGCCAGGCGGACAAGGCGCTCGACGCCGGTTTCCGCGGCTGGGGCCGCACCGGCACCGCTTTCGACACCGGCCTTTATTGGTTCGAGACCGTCAAGCCCAGCGCCGTCATCGGCCGCAACGGCCACAAGCCGATGGCCCCGCACGTGAACCTCTGGCTCGCCTCGCGCGGCATCAACATCGGACTTGCGACCCGCATCTACTTCGAGGACGAGGCGGCGCTCAACGATCAGGACCCGGTGCTGCGCATGATCGACCCCGCGGTCCGGCGCAAAACGCTGCTGGCGCGGCGCGAGGAGCGGGATGGCGCCGTCGCCTACGTCTTCGACATACGCCTCCAGGGCGAACGCGAGACGGTGTTCTTCGATGTCTGAGAGACCTGAAGGGAAAACCTCCATGCAGCCCGTCGTCATCGCGGTGGCCATCACCGGCTCCGTGCCGCGCAAGAAGGACAACCCGGCCGTCCCAGTAACGCCCGTGGAGCAGATCGAGAGCACGCACGCGGCGTTCGAGGCCGGCGCGTCGCTCGTGCACATCCACGTCCGCAACCCCGACGAGAGCGCGTCGAGCGATCCTGCCCTGTTCGCCCAGGTGCAGGAGGGGGTGCGCCGGCACTGTCCGGGGATGATCGTGCAGTTTTCCACCGGCGGGCGCGGCCGCGACCCGGCGGCGCGCGGCAACGCGCTCGAGCTGCGCCCCGACATGGCCTCGCTCTCCACCGGCTCGGTCAACTTCCCGACCATCGTCTATGAGAACTCCGCGTCCCTGGTCGTGGACCTCGCCACCAAGATGCGGGCGTACGGCGTGCGGCCGGAGATCGAGATCTTCGACCTCAGCCACCTTCACAGCGCGGCGCGGCTGGTCGCGGCCGGGCTGATGGACGAGCGGCCGCACGTGCAGGTCGTCATGGGCGTCAAGAATGCGCTGCCGGCCGAGGAGCACCTGCTCGACCTCATGCTGGGCGAGCTGCGGCGCGTGCTGCCGCGGGCGACCTGGACGGCGGCCGGGATCGGCGTGAACCAGGCCGGCGTCATGGATTGGGTGCTGGCGCGCGGCGGCGACGGCGTGCGCACCGGGCTCGAGGACAACATCCGCATCAGCCGTGACCGCCTGGCCGGCAGCAACGCCGAACTCGTGCGTCGCGCCGCCGACGCGGTTGCGCGCCACGGCAGGCGGCCGGCGACGGCGGCCGAGGCACGGGCGGCGCTCGGCCTGGAGGCCGCGCGGTGATTACCGGGAAAACCACCCTCATCGCCCACGTCGGCTGGCCGACGGAGTCGTTCAAGGCGTCGATGATCTATAATCCGTGGTTCGAGATGAAGGGCATCGACGCCGTGGTCGTGCCGATGGGCGTCGAGGCAAAGGACTATGCCGATTTGCTGAAGCTGCTGTTCCGCATAAGGAACCTGCACGGCGCCCTTATCACGATGCCGCACAAGGTCACCACGGCCGGCCTCGTCGACGAGCTGACGACCACAGCCAAGATTGCGGGCTCCTGCAACGCGATCCTGCGCCGGGCCGATGGATCGCTGCTGGGCGACATGTTCGATGGCGCCGGCTTCGTGCGCGGCCTGGAGCGCAAAGGAAGGTCCATCGCGGGCGCCCGGGCGCTGGTGATCGGAAGCGGCGGCGTCGGGTCCGCCATCGCCGCGTTCCTGGCGGCTGCAGGCCCCTCCGCAATCGGCCTCTTCGATGCGTCGCCCGAGGCTGCGAAGGCGCTTGGCGAGCGGTTGCGGCGGCACTACCCCGTGCTGGAAGTGGCGACCGGCTCCAACGATCCGGCCGGCTACGACATCGTGGTGAACGCGACGCCGCTCGGGATGAGAGCAAGCGACCCGCTCCCCGTCGACGTGGCGAGGATTGCCCCGGAAACGTTCGTGGGCGAGGTCGTCATGAAGGAGGAGTTCACCCCGTTGCTGCGCGCCGCGCAGGCAAAGGGCTGCCCCGTCCAGGTCGGCACCGACATGCTGTTCGAAATGATTCCCGCCTACCTGGAGTTCTTCGGCTTCGGAACCAGCACGCCGAACGAGCTTCGCGACGTGTCAAAACTGAGTTATTAGAGCAGCGTTCACGGTCAGAGAACCTGCCGGACGACCACGCCGTTTGGCCAACCTTTCTGACACTCTTCACCACGCCGCCCATCTCGTGCTCGGCCTCGACACCGGGCTGCTGCATGTCGTCGCGCTGTCTCTCGGTATCAGCCTGGGCGCGACCGCGGCCGCATCCCTGTTCGGCCTGCCGCTCGGGGCCGCGCTCGCCGTCCTGCGCTTCCCTGGCCGGCGCGGTCTGGTGCTGCTCGCCAATGCCCTGCTTGGCCTGCCGCCCGTCGTCGCCGGCCTGGCGCTCTATTTGCTGCTGTCGCGCGCGGGGCCGCTCGGAGGCTTGGGGCTTCTGTTCACGCCGGCGGCCATGGTGCTCGCTCAGTTCCTGCTCGCCCTGCCCATCGTCGCGGCCCTGGCCCATCGCGCCGCAGACGGGATTTGGCGCATCTACGGTGACGACCTCCGGGTCAGCGGCGCGGACCCCCTGCGTGCGATCCTGACCGTGTTGGCAATCGGGCGTGCCGAGATGCTGACAGCGACGCTCGCGGGCTTCGGCCGCACGATCTCCGAGGTGGGCGCCATCCTGGTGGTCGGCGGCAACATTGCCGGCTACACACGCACGATGACCACCTCGATCGTGCTGGAAACCAGCCGGGGCAACCTCGCCTTCGCGCTGGCGTTGGGCGGCGTGCTCGTGGGCATCAGCCTCGCCGTGAGCGCCACGGCGTTCGCGCTGGCCGGCCGGCAGGATCGTGCCGTTTCGCCCCCGCCATCCTAGGCGCCCCGCAGGAGTTTTGCCGTGATCGCCCGCCGCCTTATCCTGACTGCCGCCATCTGCGCGGCGCTATTTGCCGCCGGTCCCGCTCGGGCCGCGGCGCCGTTCATCACAGTAGCCTCCACCACATCGACCGAGCAATCCGGCCTGTTCGGCCACCTGCTGCCCGCTTTCACAAAAAGGACCGGGATCGAGGTGCGCGTCGTCGCGGTCGGCACCGGCCAGGCCCTGAAGCTCGGCGAGCGTGGCGACGCCGACGTGCTGTTCGTGCACGACCGGGCGGCGGAGCTGAAATTCGTGGCGGACGGCTGGGGCGTCGGCCGGCACGAGGTGATGCACAATGACTTCATCGTCATCGGGCCAAAATCCGATCCAGCCGGGGTTGCTGGCGGCAAGGACGCCGTCGCCGCCTTCCGCCGGGTCGCGGACACCAAGGCGCCCTTCATCACCCGCGGTGACGACAGCGGCACCAACGCGGCGGAGCTTCGCTTCTGGCGCGATGCCGGGATCGACCCGAAGGCAGCCAGCCATGGCAGCGGCTGGTACAAGGACATCGGCGGCAGCATGGGCCCGGCGCTGAACGCGGCGGCGGCGATGGGCGCCTATACGCTCTCGGACCGTGGCACCTGGCTCAGCTTCCAGAACCGGCGGGACCTCGTGATCGCCGTCGAGGGCGACAGGCGGCTGTTCAACCAGTACGGCGTCATGCTGGTCAACCCGGCCCGGCATCCCTCCGTAAAGGCGGACCTCGGGCGGACGTTCATCGACTGGCTGATCTCGCCGGAAGGGCAGGGGACCATCGCCAGCTATAAAATAAATGGGGAGCAGCTGTTTTTCCCGGACGTGGACAGGCCCGGCCTGTAAGGGGCGCCTCGGCGATGGCCGCGTGACAAGCTGAGCCCGCTGGCAGAGTTTGGTTCAAACAAGCAAAACGGCACCGGCAACTTGGGTCAAGGAGGGGGAATGGACGTCACAGCAGGGGTGCGGCGCGCGAGACGGGACACGATCGGGGATGCGGTCTCCCGCACGGCGTATCGGTATCGCGATCGGATAGCACTGCGGTTCGCCGACCGGGCCTGGAGCTACCGGGCGATGGATGCCGTCACCACGCAGTTGGCGGCCGACCTGCGCCGATCCGGGCTGGCAAAAGGCGACCGGGTGGTGGCGTTCGGCCGCAATTCCGACTTCTACCTGCTCTGTTGGATGGCGTGCTGCAAGGCGGGGCTGATCCATGTGCCGGCCAACTATGCGCTGTCCCCGTCGGAGCTGGGCTATATCGTGGCCCAGTCCGGCGCCAGTCTGGTGCTGCACGATCCCGCGTTGCGCGACACTGCGCTGGCCGCCGGGGCCGCCGCCACCCGGTCGTTCGAGGACATCATGCCGGCCGGCGAGTCCGGCCAGGGCGACGCCGCCATCGGGGAGGATGTCGATGACGACGAAATCGCGCAAATTCTCTACACGTCCGGAACGACGGGCACGCCGAAGGGGGCGATGCTCACCCATCGCGCGCTGCTGGCGGAGTATGCCAGCAGCATTGTTGGCTGCGAATACACCGGGGACGACCGGGTCCTGATGGCGTTGCCGCTGTATCACAGCGCGGCGATGCACGTGTTCAGCATGCCGCATCTGCTGACAGGGGCGGAGATTCTCCTGATCGAGGGGCCGGTGCCGGCGTTGTGCCTGCAGCTGATCGAGCAGCATCGCATCAACTCGTTCTTCTGCCCGCCCACGGTATGGATCACGCTGCTGCGCCATCCCGATTTCGCCACCCGTGACCTCAGCAGCCTGCGCCGCGCCTACTATGGGGCGGCGATCATGCCGGTCCCGGTCCTGCAGGAGCTGCGCGAGCGGCTGCCGGGCATTCGGGCGTTCAACTGCTATGGGCAGAGCGAGATCTCGCCTTTGGCCACCGTCCTCAAGCCCGAGGAGCACGATGCGCGTCCCGCCTCGGTGGGCCGCCCGGTCCTGAACGTGGCGACCCGGGTCGTGGACCTCGATATGAACGACATGCCTCCCGGGCAGCATGGCGAGATCGTCCATCGCTCGTCGCAGCTGATGGTCGGATATTGGGACAAGGCGGAGGAGACCGTCCAGGCGTTCGAGGGCGGCTGGTTCCATTCCGGCGATGTCGGCTACTTCGACGCGGAGGGATACCTATACGTCGTTGACCGCATCAAGGACGTGATCAACACCGGCGGCGTGCAGGTCGCCAGCCGCGAAGTGGAGGACGCGCTGTTCACGCATCCGGCCATCTCCGAGGTCGCGGTGATCGCGGTGCCCGACCCGAAGTGGATCGAGGCCGTGGCCGCGGTCGTCGTGCTGCGCGAGGGCGCCGAAGCGACGGAAGCCGAACTGGTCGAGCATGCGCGGGCCACGCTGGCGCCCTACAAGCTGCCCAAGCGGGTGTTCTTCGCGGACAGCCTGCCGAAAAACACGGCTGGGAATCTGCTCAAGCGGGAGTTGCGCGTGCGCTACAGCGGCCAGACCTCGGCGGTCATGGGCATCAGCCGGTAGGGACGGGAGGCGGGCGGCGAGACCTGGTTCTCTGTCACCGCATGGCGAGTTCCTGCAGGGTGTCGGCCTGCTCACGCACGACCTCGCGGGCAAATTGCCTCTGCCGTTCGGGCCTCAGGTTGCGCTTCACCCTGTCGGACAGCAGCCGGCGCCCATTTCCAGCCGGCGCGATCCGCGCCATGCTTCGCGGCAACAGCTTGCAGGAATGCTTATGCTCCGCCCCGCTCTTGCCCTTCTTGCGGCTGCCCTGCTTTTCCAAACGGCCGCGCAGGCCCGCGACAATCTGACGATCGGCATCGCTGAGTTCCCCTCCAGCCTGCATCCGTCGATCGACCCGCTGCTCATTAAGACCTACGTTCTGGGTTTCACCACCCGCACCGCTGCAGGCCGTGATGCAGAACGCCTGGAAGGCGGTGGGCGTGGAGGTCACGCTGCGTACCGAGCCGTCCCGCACGCTGTTCGGCCAAACCACCAAGCACCGGGCGTTCCCGGGCCTGGTGATGTACACCTGGACCAGCCTCGTGGGTGAGAGCCCGCGCCTGACCCTCGGCTCCGCCATGGTGCCAGCCGAGGCCAACAACTGGAGCGGCGCCAACTTCACGGGGTTCAGTGATCCGGAGTTCGACAAGGCCGTCGACCTGTCCGAGACCGAGCTCGATCCGGGGCGGCGCCGGGCCGGGTGGGCGACCATGCAGCGCATCTATGCCGAACGGCTGCCGGCGCTGCCCACCTGGCTGCGCGGCTTCGGGCCGAACGGCACCGGACAGCCCTTCACCCAGCGCGCTGAGCTGTGGCGGAGCGAGCCATGACCAGCCTCGCGCGGCTGGCGCTTGCCCGCGGAGTGCAGCGGCTGCTGGACGGGGTGCACAACAAGCCCGGCAACAACCCTGGCGCCGCGATCGGCGTGGTGCAGGCGGGCGAGCTCGTCGTTCATCGCTGCGCCGGGCTGGCCAGCCTGGAGCTGGGGATGCCGATCGGGCCGGAGACCAGCTTTCGCGTCGCCTCTGTCACCAAGCAGTTCACCTGCGCGGCGGTGCTCATGCTCGCAGCCGAAGGGCGCTTGCGGCTGGAGGACGACGTGCGGGCGCACCTGCCCGAGTTTCCGGATATGGGCGCGCCGGTGACGGTCGCGCACCTGCTGCACAACAGCAGCGGCGTCCGCGACATGCTCGGCATCATGCGCCAGGGCGGTGCCGACCTGGGCCAGCCGGTGCGGCCGGACGAGCTGATGGCCGGCATTCTCCGCCAGCGCACCCTGAACTTCGAGCCCGGCAGCCGCTTCCTGTATAGCAACTCCAACTTTCTCCTGCTCGGCCGCATCGCCGAACGGGTGAGCGGCGAGCCGTTGCGCGCTTTCCTGGACCGCCGCGTGTTCGTCCCGGCCGGCATGTCCCGCACCCGTTTGGTCGAGCAGGTCGGCGAGGTAGTATCCGGCCTCGCCACCGGCTATTTCCGCCGCGACGGCGCCTGGGTGCGGGCGCCGCATGCCTTTCCGCTGCATGGCGAGGGCGGCCTGGTGTCCTGCGTGGAGGACCTCGCCCTTTGGAGCCGGTGGCTGGACGCCAACCCGGACCTGGCCGACGCGCTCGCCACCCAGGCGCCGTTCAGCAACGGGGCGGTGAACCTCTACGCCCGCGGCCAAGTGGTCCGGGACTACCGCGGCGTCCGCACCGTGGGGCATGGCGGGCTGTGGCCGGGCTACCGCACCGAGTTCCTGCGTGCGCCGGCCGAGGACATCACGGTGGTCGTCATCGCCAACCGCGCGGACGCCGACCCCAACCTGCTGGCGCACCAGGTGCTCGACCTGCTGCTGGATGCCCGCCCTGGCGCGGCGCCCGCGCCCGCCCGTGCCGACCCGGCCGTCACGCGCCCCTTGGCCGGCCGCTGGCTCGATCCTGCAACGGCCGCGACGCTGGACGTCGCCGTAGCGCCGGACGGGGCTACCACCTTCACGACATACGGCCTCTCCTTCGAGCCCTCGGCGCTTCCCGATGGCCGGCTTGGCACCGTGCGCGGCATGGGCTCCTTTGCGCTGCGGCCCGTGGACGCGGACACGATGGAGGTGGAGCTGGACGCCGGGTATGTCGCCGCGTTCCTCCGCGTCCCGCCCGGCGCGACGCTGCCGGACGGACTGGCCGGGAGCTATCGCAACGACGAGATGGACGCGACCTGGACGATCGAGGCGGACGCCGACGGGCTGCAGCTCGTGGTCCGGGGACCGGTGACGCGCGGCGGCCCGTGGCGCATCGAGCCGGTCGCGGGCGACGTGGTTCGCATCCACACGCCGGACCTGCTGTTTCCGTCCTGGCTGGACGTGCAAGCGCTGTGGAATGAGGTAGGAGCAGTAACTGGGCTCATGGCGAACGGTGGGCGGGTCAGGGGCGTGCTTTACCGCCGCCTGCCGGAGTGATGCGCCTCGCCTAATCTGGAATTTCCAACACAATGCTTGAACATCTCCCCGGCGTGTCGTGCGAGCGCGCCGTCGTGCCGCACGTCGATGACCTTGGCGCCAGCCATGGGGCGAACCGGGCCTTTCTCGCGCTGGCGGCCCGTGGACTGGTGACGTGCGGCTCGGTGATGGTCCCCGGCCCCTGGTTCCGGGAGATCGCCGAGGCCGCCAGTGCCGATCCCTCCCTCGACATCGGCGTGCATCTGACCCTGACGAGCGAATGGAGCGCCTGCCGGTGGGCGCCCATCTCCACGGTCAGCCCAGCGTCGGGGCTGATCGACCAGGACGGCTACTTCTGGCGCGACCTGGATGGCCTCCGGCGCCATCTCGTCCCCGAGGCGGCCGAGCTTGAGCTGAGGGCGCAGATCGAGCGGGCGATCGCGGCCGGCATGCGCCCAACCCATCTCGACGCGCACATGGCGGCGGCGATGCTGCCCGAGCTGCTCGATGCTCATGTGCGGCTCGGACGGGAGTATGGGCTGGTCCCCGTGCTGCCGCGCTCGATCACCTGGGCGCCCGACCTGGTCTCCTACCGGCGCGCAGTGGCCGGGCTCGACCAGGCCGGCGCCCCGGTTTTCGACCATTGCGAAGGCACGCTGGCCGTTGACCGCGAACACTTGGAGGAGGGATGGCGCGCGCTGATCGCCGGGCTCGCACCCGGCGTCACCCACCTGGCCCTGCACTGCACGGTGCCGGGGGAGTTCGAGAGCATGGCGCCGGCGCACGCCGGCTGGCGGTATGCGGAGTATGACCTGCTCGCGAGCGGGCTGCTGCAGGCATTCTGCACGGCTGCCGGCGTTGCCATCGTGGGTATCCATCCAGCGCAGCGCCTCTGGCTGGCCCATGGGTGGAGCTGACGGATGCAGGGTTCGGTCGGCCCGGGTTCCCGCGCCTCCGCCGGCGTCCGCCGCGGCGTCAGGGACCCAGAACGTGGGATCACAGGCTGATTTCTCCCTACGATAGTCCTGCCATAGCGGTTAGGCTGTCTATCACGCTGATTCTTTTCACTGTGGGTTGAAGATGAATCGTAACAGCCCAGGTCCTCTCGTTGGAGGGGGGCATTGACAGGTCACGGCTGAGTACGAGTCAACGTGTCAATGGCACCGCCCGATGACACAGGCTCCGGAGACGACGTATCGGCCGCGATTGG
>JAABUW010003656.1_pt1 | contig 21721 bp, 20 predicted proteins | sample 5560081 | NCBI WGS metagenome assembly JAABUW01 (sample SAMN10711882, study PRJNA513363) | rock metagenome | isolation source: Antarctica rocks | place: Antarctica: Victoria Land, Knobhead sud
CGCTTGGATGGACGTACATTTTCGTAAGCTTTGATGAGGCACCACCCGCAATCTTCTGTGTTCGAAGTTGGCCAAGCTCGGTCTTGAGGTCCACAAGCTGCTTCTTCAGATCATCCTTGTTCTTGCCCCAGAGGCCTCCAGCTTTAACCTTTGCAGATGACTAGCAACGCAATTAGTATCTCTCAGTTCCGCCCACATGTTGAAACATACCATCTTTGTAGTCTGACGTAGTTGTTACAGTCGCTGCCGATGCGATGGTTGTCGTCGATCATAGAAATGTGCGAAGGGAGGCGCTAAAGCTCATTAGCGTCAGCCGTCAGATTGCTAGCGAGCCGCGTGATGCTGCCAAGACTTCGAAGACAGGCATCCTCATCTCTCTAATTGTCCCTCTGTACTATGGAGTAACAATGTGCGCTTCACGGTTTACGCACAGTTCGATTACTACCCTGAATCTGTCTCTATGCTACAATCCCCTTCTCAAGGCATGTCTGCGCCAACTGGCGGAGGATGGGCCCAGCTGCGTCAGCAAACGAGGGCCTTAGAGGGCCAGGTACATGCTTTCTCCTTCTGATTTCGTTCAAGTTAGTACTGATTGTTTGTCCAGACAGAATCATATTTTCACAAATATTCCCAGTTCTCCTCCGCTACCAATATCCCCACAAAGCCTACAGACGACGAGAAGCAGACCGAAGCAGCCATCCAAGAGCTACTTGACAAGGTACATGACTTAGCCAATATAACAATACTGCCCCTATGCTTTTAGCAGCAGCTAATCTTCATACTTTCCAGCGAGAAGCCTACATAACGCAATTAACCCGCCTCCTCGACTCAGAATCCCCTCTCACTACCTCTGCCCTAAAGGCCAATAATTTAACCCGCCACCGCGAAATCCTCCTCGACCACCGCCGCGAACTTGCTCGTCTCTCCTCGCAAATCACCGAAAACCGCTCCCGTGCAAACCTCCTCTCTAATGTCCGCTCCGATATCTCAGCCTACCGGTCTTCCAACCCAGAAGACGCAGAAGCAGAATACATGCTTGACGAGCGGCGGCGCATCGATAATTCGCATAGTGTGGCGGACGGGGTGTTGAGTCAGGCGTACGCCATTAACGAGCAGTTTGGCGTGCAAAGGGAGACGATCGCGAGTGTGAATAGGAGGATTGTAAGCGCAGCGAGTCAGGTGCCGGGTATCAATATTCTGATTGGGAGGATCGGGGCGAAGAAGAGGAGAGATGGGATAATTTTGGGAGGATTCATTGCCTTTTGCTTTCTGGTGCTGTTCTTCTTTATGTGATATCCTCTTATAGTATGCAAGGCGTCTTGGAGCAGCATCATCAATTGAGCGGAACGGTCACTGTATAGTGAATATGAAAGGGGTATCTAGCGCTACGAAATCACTATACCACAACATTACCTCTTTAACCCTTTCACACCAACAGTCGCTTTCGTCCCTTTCTCGACCTCAATCAATCTCCTCACACAGCCAACCAATCCCTCCCTCTCCCCAGGCCCCGCATCCCCACTCCCCGCCCACCTAATCCTACACCTCTCATCCACAAGATAAACATATCCAATCTTCCCATTCACCATCCCCACATCCTGCCTAACCCCATATTCAACCCCTCTCCTCACAACAAAATATCTCCCCCACTCCCCCTCCCTCAACTTCTTCCTCAACCCCCCAAGAAACAGCCGTAGCAAACCCGCCCTCATCCAATCCTCCTCGATATTAATCCACACCCTCTGCACCCCCATGCTCTCCCCCACACTCATCAACTCCGGATTCAACTCCTCGCCCACAAAAGTCTTCGTCTGTTCTTCAGCCCACAACCCACTGAAGACGCTAACAATGGAAATCTTTCCCGAGAGCACGCTCGTGGTATCAGACACCACAGACGAAGCAGCGAGATTATACCCCTGCAAATTCGGGAAATAAAGCGCAGAGTCCGCCTTGAAGAGTTTGGAAGAGGAAAGCCAGAGTTTGCCGCGGTGCTGGTTCATCGATGTCCAGTCGCGAAAATAGGGTCTTGCTACTTTTCTCGTCCTGAGTACGTACAAGCACTGTCAGAAGATGCAGATTGAATAGGTGCGTGTAGATTGGGGAGGGAGGGATGTACAATTCTTTTCGGCGCTCGAGATGTTTGTCGTAGTTGAAGAAATCATCGCGGCGCTCGCGCCAGGTGCGGTGGTCTATTCCGCTGTTTTCACCTGGTTGGGGGGGGTTGGACTGGCCGAGGGGTCGGGAGAGGGGTTTTGGTACGAAGGCTTCATCGTTGGGTGGGAGACTGGGTAGGTTGGTTGTGGGTGAGGGCGGAGGGGGTTTAGCTGAGGTAGAGAATCTGGAGGGCTGGGAGATGCTGCATGCTTGGCGATGGAGCCGTTGAAGGCGCGATTGGCATCTGAGACAAAGCCATTGGGAGGTCCAGGAAGACAGGGGTCTTCTATTCAGATAGCGCGGCTTCAGCATTGCAGAGATGTTGGGAATTGAAGCTTTGGATAGGCTGTGGTTTTAGCGTGTCTTAGGGGAGGGACTTCCGGGTAGCATTTCCCTATCAAAATCATTCGTTTTCTATAGGTACCCCTAATTCATTAATTCTGCTTCTTTTTCTAAGGTACCCGCGCCCTCTAAAATAACATCGTTCTAGAACTTTAATGGAATACCGTGTAACTCCAAATAATCTAAACGCTTCTAGATATTTAGAATACATAGAGAATATAGTTAAGAAGACGTCTTTAAAGTCTAACAACTTCCCTAATTATCCTTGTTATGTTATACCTAATCTTCTAGAAGTTTTTGTGCTTGGTGAGCTCCGCAAGAATTTCGCGACGTAGTGAACCATTATCCTACTCCCTTTACATATACGCATTCAATAATTATATTTTAGAGGCTAGAGTCTAAATCTATATATTAGTAGATGACATTATGAAAGTCTTAAGATATGTGACTACGTGGTTGTTGCGTAGATGTAGAATTAGATATTTCAGACATGACAATCGTGCGTGCTGTTTTGGTTTTCCAAAGAAGCAGAATTAATGAATTAGGGGTAATCATGGGGTGACAGCTGCCGAGACGGAGGTACCTATGAATGTGTGATCTCAGCTAAACGATCTTCATGAATATAGATTGATGGTATATGACACTGCTTTCCAAGAAGAGTCATATGTTGTATACAGCCATTTATTTACTAATAGTGTGTGCACGAATCCTTGCTTTCCTGTCTTCTTCTATTACTGTCCTCTCGGGTCCAATCTCACCTTCCAACTCCTGTAATCCATACATTCCAGCTGGCTTCTCATCCCACGGCCTTGACGGTAATGGTTTCTCTGTTGAAGCAAGCTCAAAAGCTACTGCTTTATCTTCGTTCCAATTCTTGGATGTCACGCCGCTCAGCTCCGACGTCTGCCGCGTCTGCAATACTGGCAAAGAGATCTTAGGTGGGGAAGGTTTGCGTCGGCGATGTCGTCGCTTTGCTAGGCATAATACGAGCACAAAAAGGAGGACGAAACAGGCCAAGACCGCGACAGCAACACCTGCTATAATCCCTCCGTTAAATCTCTTCCTCCCATTGCTAACGTCAGCATGACCAGCGTTAGTAGAATTTGTTGAATTGGAAGTTGTAGTGTTGGAATCCTGATTCGCTCCGAGAAGGGTCCCTAATGCCCGTTGTGAGAAACCTCCTACAGGTGTCTGTACCCTAGCGCTCCCGTTCTCGTTGCCTCCAATGACCTGCGAAATGCTGGGATGTATTCGATACATGGCTGCCCCTTCTAATGGGTCATACTTGGTAGCCCAAGTATGTTTATTGAGAGAAAACATGCCCAAGCCTTGCACAAACATTGGATCAGTGTCACAGCCGGTAGCATCTGTTGGCTGCAAGCCCTCGCCATTGGATTGGACACCGCCAACAATTAACATGGTGTTCTTGCCTATCAAATTGCACTGATGGCGAGCCCTACGGTTGCTGTCGCTGTTGACACGGATCCACCGGAAAGAGGGTATTGACAGCACGTAGACATTACCATCAGAGCCGGCTAGAGTATTGCCCCAGCCCCCAAAAATGTATACTGAATAGCTGCTCCGATCTGGCGCACTGACAACCACGGAACAGCCTACATATCGCCAGGGGGGGACATCTCCAGTCGCCGTTTGTTGGTGCCAGGTCTGTGTACCGATATCATACACGGAAACATTTCCCAGCACCGAATGCATCTCTGGATCAGCAAGGTCAGGGTCGTCCAACGCCATCGGCTTTCCGGGAATGTTGGTGATTCCTCCGAAAGCTACAAGAACTCCTCCTGAGCCAAGGGGCTCGATAAGGGCCAAAAAGCCTCCTAAGGTAGTACCATCTGGATTCAGACCGGTCGTTGAGGTGTTCGCGAAGTCGATTGAGTCTTCGGCTATTGTAATGAGCCCTTGAACCATATATGGCTTCGCATTGGTGATAGCATTGAAAGCTGGGTCGCTCTTAGGAGTTATCGCTCCACCAAGCAAAAATCCTACCGAACTGTCGACCGCTTGAGCAGCCAAGCCCCAATGGATTCGCTGAGGCGTATAGCCACCTGGTGCGATTACAGATGGTCCTCATTGACTGTTGTTATCGAGCCGATATTGCCAGACAGCGTTCAGTGGAGGTACCGGAGGAGCGCCAGGAGCGGCGCTGATTGCGCCACCAAAGAGAAAGAGACTCCTATTCGTCGCAAATATATTACCGTCATTGAGCGTTGGCGCGTTGTTACTTGGGCTATCGCCAGTCTTTGATATGTGTCCCCATATCGATGTGTCCGTGTTGTTGAAAGCCTTCGATAAATCAATTGTTTGAACGGTATCTGGTATCGCAACATTGATGACCCCATTGATAATCTGAGTCTGTCAGTAAGTCGGATGATGGTTGTATGCGGACGGTTGTTCAATAGCATACCGTTCGTACCTCGCCCCCGTCTACGTAAACCTTGTTGTTTGCGACAACCGTAGAATGATACAATCGATTGCAGAAAGTCTGGTCGCTTTGAGTTACAGAACGACTGACAAGCAAAGAAAATAAGGATATTGACCGAACAGCATTTCCGGCATGCATGTTCGCTGGGGACAGAAGTGCATCGGAAAGTTTGCGTAGGGCAAGACTTCTTCGCGATTGAAGAAGATCAAGGACTGGGTACGGGCTAGACTTGTAGCCTACATTATATGCCAGCCGATAGATATGCCCTGCCGCGTCCTCCAATTGATGGTGTGAGAGCCAAGACACGGATTTATTTGCAGCTCAAATGTCCATGTTTGGCCATGCGAACCAGCCGAAGCATGGCCACGGAGAAACTGAAACTCGACAGGTTGCAGACCCTCGGCTTGGTCCACGTCGGATCGTCAGAAGTGCATGCATGTTATGATGTTTCTCTTGCGCGGCACTGAAACCCCACATTGTTTCCCAGCCCGTTACCCAGCCCGTCTGGCGGACCTAATATTTTGGTACAGCCGCACGGCTGAGTGCTCGACTTCCATCATGTCGTAAGCAAGGCTGAGACTGTCCATTGAGGGGGAAAAAACGTTGCTCATCAGATCATGCGTATGGGAAGAACCCTCAGCGTGGCAGCTTTTCCTTGAATACCTTGGCGAGAGAACGAGACGGGCTAGGATCATGAGATGAAACGGTGGCCTTTGCAAGACCTTGTGCGGCTGCGGTCCTCAAATCTTCGCCTGGATCCGACATATTCTGTAATATTTGAGACAGCAGCTGATGCGATTCGTCCCCTCGAACGGTACATAACGAGGCAGACGATACATCTGCCGAAGGGTTGTGTATCCCCAAGAGATTCCAACGCAAGACAGGGTCTCCTTATTTGAGACACTACTGCACAGGCCTGACTCGATTATCAGAGAAGGTTCCGCTGACTGTTGAGGAACGATGCCAATCTAAAAGTTGGCGCAGAAGACAAAATGTGTTGCTCATGGCTTAACACGTGACTTGGCGCCATCTTTGCGAGGCCGCTCAACCTAAGATCCCACCATGGTCACTCTTTGTTCACCACCCAGGTAGATTATCACATCATCACCATCTTCTACATGGACCAATGCCCGAAACTGTGTGTCTTGACAAGATGGAAGAAGAGGCGAAGAAAATCTTCTTTCGGGAATTATACCACCTCGATGATGAAGACTCCGAAGACGAGGACTCGGGCAATGCGATTTTGTTCCTCAAAAGCAGCAAAGCCTCCCCGTCTACTGCGCGAGTTGAAGCAGGAACGCCCCAAGATAGATTCAATCATTGTTCGCGCCCCAACCCACCTCTCAAACATATAGTGTCAGAGCCACTGCTTCTTAGCAGCCCATTGACAACACTCGCCAGCCAAGGTCGCCCGACTGCCAGTCAATCATTCCCGTCAAGTCTAATTCCCACTTCTCCAATGCAACAAGCAATCGACCATTCCAACGGCGTCGATAAAGCTGGACAAACAAGGATTGCGCTCATGCCTAAGCATGGTAAAAGGAAGAGAGGCCGATCCCTAGAGCCGAGGCCGGCATCCCTGCAAATATTCTTGGGACTGTCCTTTTGTAAACTCATCACTCGAAAGCTCGACGTGATACCAAGGCTGAAAATGTGCAGTCTTCCTTCCCAACGATGATATCGCGCCGGCCCGCAAGTTCAGGATCAAGAAAGCCATGAAATTTGGAGCTCTATGGGTCAGAGAGTGGAGAGAAGGTATCACCCACGTAGTCGTCGACAGAGGTCTTTGCTATCAAGACATCCTCAAATTCTTGAAGATCTCTTCTCTACCAGTATGAATCCTGATGAGCGATTTGTATCTCGTATACTGACGCTTCCAGTCCAATGTAGTTGTTGTCAATGAAGACTATCCTCCCAATTGTATCAGCCACCATTTCGGTGGTTTTACCGTGAGCTCAGAACCGCAGAACTACCGAGTAAAAGGCCATGAACTTGCAGTCACCGCTCAACAGTCGCCGACCCCACCAGAGTCCTCTACTACGTCTCTCCAGCTCAAACCCGAAAGGACGGCAATGTTGCCGCCACAACGGACTCCTTCGCGGACCGAATGTAGCGAGCAACAGACCTCTGAACAGACCCATGATGAGCACGATATGGTCACTATTGATCCATCGAACTGTGTCCCTCTCACACGTTCAGCGCATCCACAGAATGCGTTAGACGAAGCAATCCTGGAGGCTAAGGCCATTGAGTACCTGGTAAGCTTTCTAACGGGTAAGAGTTAACGCGTAGACTAACGATATGCTCAGCCGCTTGACTTGGATGAAGACGACGAACCCAATGACAGTCATCCCATTGATGACCCAGACGGTCAATGCAGTGAGGACGAGATAAGGGTCCAAAAGAAAGCTAAAAAGGGTCCCACTAACAAGTCATGGCACCAAGGATACACATGCACGTCAAAGCATGACGGGGTCTGCAAGTCTGAAAACCCCAACGCCAGAACGATCGAAACGCTGCAGGAAATGGCGAACTACTATGAACGTCACCAAGACCACTGGAGAATTATTGCTTATCGAAAAGCCATTGGTGCGCTCAGAAAACAGACTAAGAAGGTGACCAGTGCAAAGGAAGCATACAAAATTCCGTGTATTGGAGAAAGACTGGCGGACAAGATCGAGGAGATTGTATGGACCAACAGACTCAGACGGCTAGAAAGCACGAACATCGAGCCCCTGGACGAAGTTTTCCAATTGTTTATGAAGATCTATGGCGTCGGACTCAAGCAAGCAACAAAGTGGATTGATCAAGGCCACAGGACAATTGCCGATCTTGTCGCCAATGCCTCCTTGACAAAAAATCAAAAGATTGGGATAGAGCATCTCGAAGACTTCCAGACCCGTATACCACGTCAAGAGATGGACTGTCATGATAGATACATCCACGAATCCTGCAGCAGAATTGATGCGAGCGTCCACTTCATCATTGGTGGGTCTTACCGACGCGGTGCTGCCGATTCAGGGGATGTGGATTTTATCATCACTAAACCCAACTGTTCCATCGAGGTCCTTCGTACAATAGTGCTCAAGACACTGATTCCACAACTTTTCGACAGGGGTTACCTCAAGGTTGGTCTTGCTACTACCGACAAGGAAAATGGCAGTAAATGGCATGGCGCTGCTGCCCTTCCAGGTGAACAGGTTTGGCGGCGTATCGACTTCCTCCTGGTTCCTTGGCAGGAGATCGGTGCAGCCCTGATTTACTTTACCGGTAACGATATTTTCAATCGAAGCATACGGCTACTGGCCAGTAAGCAAGGAATGTGTCTCAACCAACGCGGGCTTTGGAAGGATGTTATTCGGGACAAGAATCGCAAGAGGATCACGCAGGGCAGTCTAATTGAAGGTCAAGATGAGCGGAAAATCTTCGAGCTACTTGGCGTACCATGGAGGCCACCGCAACATAGAATATGTTGAGAGACGAAGATAGCGCTGTCTGTCGCACATTGTTCACCATAGCATACTAATAATATATGCTTGTCAGAGGTTTCGAAAGCTTCTGGTGTCTCATTCTGCCGCTGACAATAGAATTGAACGCTACTAGTATGGCTACGGGCTTCGAAAGCTTAATACTACTCCGATCGATCGATCATGACCGTTCGACCAACCAGCACTTATCCTGGCGTCCTTTGGTATCGTCGGTTATTGTTAAATGCTTTATCGAATCAGTTATTTTTAGTAGGTATGGTATTTCGCTCTTTATTAATGAACTCAGTAAAGGAAAAATTAATGTTCAATAGCTTATTCATAGTATTAATATCTTCTACAATTCTGCCTCGTTAAACAAGAAATAAAAAACAATATGTAAGCTTTAACCCCTTTGAGCTCCGCTAATTCTCTTAAGTGCGTTACTGTGTGATCCCCACCCCTGTCTATTCTCAGAGCTCTACCCTTATCCAATGGTAAGTATTGGCGTGGACAACTCGGCACATTACACCGTGTATGGCATCAACTTCGTACCCAGAAATAGCTGTCACACGCACGCTCTTCCAAAGCAAGGAGGGCAAGGCTATTTCTAAATATATGATTAGCTGGTTTCCAATCGTTAAACCTGGACAATTAATATGGATGCAGACTCATGTTGCGTCCGTAGACACTGCCACCATCAGCGGCCGAACACCCGCGACGTCTTGGACCTTGTGCAACATGAGCGAGTACTTATAGGAACTCTGGCCTACTCCTGCAGTTCTCTCTACAAAAATTCAGCCAATCTTGAACACAAGTCATGAAGCAAACTAAGCCCGACGACTCCATACCCCTCAGAACCCGTCAGGATTCAAATCAAGAATGTCTACCGATGCCTCAGTCTACTACCAACACGGAGCTTGTTCTACGTGCAAAAGCTCGAGATCGCAGCTCAGGTAGTGAAGATGGCTGCCATGAACGCGGTACAAATGGATATCCAAAGGTGAAGTATAGAGGCTGGAGGAGCCTTCGGGATACGGAAGGAACAGCGTATGGAAGACATCAAGGCAAAAGAAAACATATCAAACATTCCACCGTCGAGGATGGTGATGGTGATGATGATGAGGATAATAAATATAATGATGGTGATAATGATGCTGGTGCGGAGTAAGCTCTACTGTTCAAACACTGGAAGCCTTGAGTATGCCTAAAAACGCTATAGTACAGAGCCCAGGCGGCCAAAAGAGTCCCAAGGTGGGCATCGAGAGCGAGGTCGTCATACTAAGCCCGTCCGAGAACATAATCCCTACGCATATACGCACAGTGATCCACATCGACGTCACGCAATAAGTCAATCTGTGGCTGGGACGGAGTAGGTTCCTTTGAAAAGTCCACATGGCGGCATCGATGATTGTATGTCTAACATGCGTATAGGTCAGAGCTCAGGCCGGGAAAGGCTGTTCAGAGCGAGCGTCGAGATGAATGTACGCTGCTTCCAGTTACTTTGTAAAACTGAGCTGACCGCGATGACATAGCTCGGAGCTCACAAGTGGGCGGTTCCAGAAGTCGCCATCAGTCTGTTGAAAGTGCCAGGACGGTTCGCAGCCTTCCGCCTACTCAGTTGACCCGTCCACGTTCGATTTTATCATCCTTGAAGGTACCGCCACAATCTTCGAGTCGCGCTCCAAGCCGACAGTCTGCATCCAGCCGCAGGACGTCTGAATCAGACCAACATAGCCAACGCGATCGCTCAGAGAGTGCCAAAGATATTGATAGGGGAAGCCCGGCATCACCGCATGGGATTCAAGATCCTTCAAGGGAAAGCAGCGACGAGGAGCACCCATCAAACCCACGCTCTGATGATCGCAGCTCAAGTCATAGCAATTCCGGAAACCCTCACGCAAGAATTGATGGAAGTAGGCATGGGAGCAGGGAAGAGGAGCGTAGTGTGATTGAGGCACATGAAGATCAGGAACACAATGGCCAAGACTGGGGCCGCCGAACATGGAAGAGAAAAAAGGTCCCACCCTTTTGGCGGATCAAAGATAGGAAGAGGCCGAACGCACGTGAGAGTACGAAACATGACCTGAAGTTGTTTCATGTAACATAAATTGATCTTGGAAATGACATGTGCATTTACCTAGCGATAGATGAATTATAACACTTCTTGTCTTGCGAGTTGGAAGTTAATGTTCATTGCGAATGCGTTTCAATACCCACAGGTACGGCTTCATACTTGTCCCGACTCCTAATATATCGTGATTCTGTTGATGCTTTTACTCCAAGCTCGACTGCTCTCTCAGTACATTGCTGCTTGAGCTGTATCTCCCCCTGTCCTAAGGATATCACGGCAGCAAGGCGTGGATATTTAGCTCAATATACGGTGTGTGTGGTCAATTCTGTCATTGGCGAATATAGGACACGCAATCACTCGCAAAACAAGCAATATGAGGCCGTATCTAATAATGAAGACTCGCTGACTTCCAGTCGTTGCTTCCCAGCAAGAGAAGATCTTACGTATTGGGTTGTTACGTCCGTATACAGTCACCATTGGTCATGGCCCGCTTCTTTTCTTTATAATTAAGTCATTCACTGCGGTCTACAATTGAGTCAAGATACAGATTTCGACATTTCCAATACACCAGCATACATCATTTGGAGGACTTCCACCCATCCATATTAGAAAATCGTTGAATCAGCCATGCCACGTGACAGAGGCAAATATCAAAGAGAGTATTATTCAAGAGATTATTTTGACATCGGACAAGACGGGGATCCGGATGACTTTGACCCTCATGAGTATGTTTCACTGAGAGGACAAGGCACAGGCAGCCCGATGTACACATCTAACAGCCATCCAGTGAAGGGGCTCGGCGGCGAAGCAGGGCCGCTCGGGAGCGAGAAAGGGATGATGGTCGAGGTGGGAGACTGCCCCGTCCAGTGCGTCACGGCGGATTCCGCGTCAGAGATCTTCTCGAGTGAGAGCCATCGAGAGGCTGGAGCATTCAGCACTACCGCGTGTTAGACTAACGGCGACTTAGAGAAGATCGGAAATTTGTGATTGCGGCGCAGAGAGAAATTGCTGATGAGGAAATTGCTGGTAAGGAAATCTTTGTTTACGAGCATGATGTTCGATACCGAGCTGATGAGCGCTACGTAGAGCGAGAGACAGATGAAGCGAGCCACAGAAGCCGCCATAGAAATGCTGAAAGGAGAGGGCCATATCCAGAACCTCCGGATGCCCCTCAGCCTTCGATGCGACCGCCCTGGGAGGAGAGGGCTGAAGCGAGCCACGGAAGCCGCCATAGGAATGCTGACAGAAGAGGGCCATATTACGATCCACAACCTCCGGAAGCCCCTCAGTCTTCGATGCGACCGCCCAGGGAGGAGAGGCCTGAAGCTAGTTACGAAAGCCGCCATAGGAATGCTGACGGGAGAGGACTATATGACTATCCAGAATCTCCGGGAGCCCCTCAGTCTTCGATGCGACCGCCCAGGGAGGAGAGTGGTGAAGCTAGTTACGGAAGCCGCGATAGAAACGCTGACAGGAGAGGGCAAACTTACTATCCAGAACGTCCGCAACCCCCTCAGCCTTCGATGCGACCGCCCAGGGAATCGCCACCACCAGATGTGAGACGCACATCATATGCACATGACAGAAGCAACGGAAAGCTCAAGGAAGAAGATCATAGCAGTCGCTGGGGACAAGACCACGGGAATAGTGAAAGCGAGCCTCACCCGAAGATAAAGCATAGGGGCAAAGGTCTGGTATTGGAGAAGCCAATAAGGGAACATGGCTCATGGTGGTCGAGAAAAAAGAAATGAATAGTAGGAAGCACGACCATAATCAAACCAGACTTGAGGCTGCCTAGAGGAAATTCTACATCATCTAGCCCATGAGAGCATAGATAAAATCAGGTTCCGGGAATGAATCTGCATGTACTTACAAACTGGCAACATAGGAGATCTCTTAATCAGCACTGATGTTCATTCTTTAATGACAAAGTCGTTCGGGCTGCGCCTTTGGCCAATTCGAGAGGTGAGTGCTTGACAGTGTGATTCTTCCCTTAATTCTTATGTCTAGTAGTACTACTCTGTAGAAATGGCGTAATCTTCGGCGGGCTCGCGAAGAACTCGAATTGCGTCAATTTAGACGTGCTGTGTTGGATGGTTGTCGCTGAAGTGTGAAAATTCGAGATACGAGAAGCAAACCTCTAATAGTGTACAGTCAGTAACGCACCAAAAGGGAGACATAAAAACATGCACATGATCCCCCACTGATCGAAAATCGAATAGGTACCTCAAGATTACACTAGCTCCGGGTCCGAAAACCTCGGGAACAAGGTTCATAATTGTGCATGTTGCTTAGAATTCACCTTGCTAGATTATCAATCAACCATTGAACTTCGAAACGCTACTTGATGGCGCTTGTGATGACAAAAGACCGTGGAGAAAGTTCATGATCAATTCCCAACCCTTACAAAAGCGAGATTGGCTAAATATTGGAGGAGGTTCTGGTACCTCTATTCCTAGCGGACCGAAGCTGGCGAGAAAACCCGAGGATCAAGGAAGAAGGCCACGCCTCGAGCACTCAACTTCAATGTATACCATATATTGATACGAGTGGCCGAGAAGCCTGTCGAATTCGTCTGGCCATGGCAATCTTGAAACCACGTTGATTTGGGCTCTTCACGTTTCCTTAACCATTACGTTGTGCGTAGGGACGTTTGCTGCTTCTTGGCAACAATGTTCTCTGAATATTGATCCAGTGCATCTATGATTCGCAGTTCTTCTGACACACTGAGTTCATTTGATTGATAAAAGAACAGTTTTGTACACGGTGAGATCAACGCATCAAGCACCAGATACGGAGAATCTAATTTGCATTCGCATGTACTTTCTTGACCTTTGTCCTGATGGTCATTAGGTTTGGAAAGCCATGTTTCATATCAGCTATTTTCAGACTACGGACGTAGTGATCTTGGGGTAACGGCCGTAGGTCCCAGAATAGCAGGATCTGATCACTAGTGATATCTTTTTCTTTCTCCTCACGCTCCCATTCTCCTGCAACGAATGCAGGAGCATGGCTTTCTCGCCTTCGTCATACTTTTCGGATACGAGCACTGATAGCAGTCCATTATCTCCCGTGCAAGGCCAATCGACAAACAAACTCGATGATTTTAGCCAGCCATGGAACCCGAAATGGCGAGACGGAGAAGATCCAAGCACTGTTTCTGAAATATTGTCTCCTGTGCAAGACCGATCAGCACCTAATCCCGCCGATCATGACCACCAATGGGACCCCAGTTGGCGAGAGCAATCCGAGGAGCAACATTTATACATTTTCAAGTAATGTATTGCCCGACGATCATTTCAAGAGACCGACTGACCGTAGTACAGTCGCCTGCCGCCCCCCGAAGGGATGTTCATAACGGATCTCTTCATAATACTTTCAAGATTCGGCAGGATTCTGGACGTGGTAAGTCGCGCTCCACTTGGCAGTTGTCCAAAGATCGGAATCCTTGCTTAGATTATTCATGCTTCAGACAACGTTCGAGGGAATGGAGTACGACAACCTAACGAGGCGGTTCCCTTGCTACGCTATCCGTATGGGCATCACCCACAGTGATCCTGATGATGAAGATTATGCACTTGATGTTGCGAAGCAGATAATGGTCGAATTGAGGTACATGGTGCTTCGCACTTACATGAACACGCAAGCTTGTGCAGACCCATGTTCTGGGCTTACCTACCTCAGAAACGAATTAGGCGTCCACGCCATCGTCGAGAGAGTCCTGGCAAGCGAAATGGTGCCCGGCTTGGACGAACCGCTCTGTAGGTGAAGGTCGCTCAACGTCATGCTCAAGCCTTGGGCTGAATCTGTCTCAAGGTCCGGATCCAGAGGAAGCAAATGAACAGACAAGTTCTCAAGCTCCGCCAAGGCCACAGAGACCAAGAACGCCCTTGGTGCAAGACCCTCTTGAAGAGTCTGGATCGCCGAGGTAATTTCCATGGAGTACTACTCCACAGATTCTATGCTGACTATGGCCACCGTGCTTCCAGACATGATAATCAGGCACACCATCACTATCACGGGAACCATGAGGGTGGCTCACGGAGATCTCGGTTGAAAGAAGCTTTGCGACTACGAGTGGAGAAGCACAAGCCCAAACACCTGCGCGGCCTGTCAGACTGGTCACACAAAAGAGATGGAGAGGAGTGAAGGTGAATCAACGAACGATGGCAATGGGAGGCCTGATTCGCTTCCACAATGAATCCGGAAATCTAGTAGAGATAGCCCATGAAAGAAACAGACCGCTAATGAGGAAGTTGAGCGCGCAAGACACCTGCAAACCGTGCCCAATTGCCCTATGTCGTTTCTTAGCTCGCTATACCGGCAAACATTGTAGTGCTACCCTTTCCCCACTGTGTTGGGATCTTCCCAGGTCACCGTGTCAACGCTCTCGTCGTTGTGCTCGCCTTGTTAGCAGCTCAGCAGAACGAGGCAGAGGAGAATCGCAGCTGTAAGGGCGGAATGCAGACCAGCGCGGACGTCCTCGGTTTCTTGGCTTCAAGATTTACCTACTTTAGATCGTAGGGGCCTTTGCTCAGTTATCGCTCTTGATGTCGCAGGCCAACAACATTTTTGTACACACTAGGCCTGCCGAGGATAAGGGGTCGAAAGGGTGTTCTCTGCCGCACGGGGGCTCATGCCATCCCTGCAAGCGTCCTCTTGCAATTTCCGCCCACCAAAAAGGACGGAGTCTTCTCCGGGCCATCAACAAGAAGACCGAAAATTTGGAGAAGGAATGGTTGAGTTGCTCCCAATCGCCCAGTAACACCACCTGTCTTCTCGAGGATGCGTTATGCTCATCCTTAGTGGAAGTTCAATTTGGACCGGTCGCAATTGACGATCGATCGCGACAGATCGGCGCTAAGGATGTGGAGTGGACCGTGCTTTACGCTAAGATGGCCGGGTCCTTTCACGTACAGATCATGTCATCACCACTATGTTGTACATAGTATCTTGTATCTTGTTCCTTCTCCGCTACCATGCGACATATATCATACAGCCAATCAATTGTCCTGAAATGCGAGCACCATATGTGCCATGACATTTCTTCTGCGCCAGGACCTGACTATTTCCTCAATTGTTGCCGCTGATGGCCAGTATAGGATATGGGGTGACACCATCATTATGATGCTCTGCCACATGCAATCCCGCAAAAAACTTCCTCCCTTTTGCCATGCTAGCTCTTCCTGAACCCTTCCCGACCGTCGACCTATCATTCTTCTCCATCTTCCCTGTTCATCTCATTTCCTCTTACAGTTTGGCTCAATCGTGGCTTTTGGATCTACCACTATCGAACAAGCTTCCCTTGCTCTAGAAAGGTGCCGAAGCATTGGACATTGCTTTCATCTCATGCAACCTTCAGAAGATGCCCTTGACTTCTACGACTCTCTTTTGATCTTGGATCGCATTTGCCCCTTTGCTGTACACAACTTACCCGTCATGTCGCGCCGTGTCTTCGACGTTGGTCTGGATATGGGACGTATCCGAAATGGACTAAAACACCACAAAGACAGTAAACAGAGTAAACGCAGCAAAAGCTACAAGTCGAGTCACAGCACAGCCGATGCTCATACAGACGACAATGCTGTTCTCGATCAACAGAACGGGGCGCTGGTCCCGCACGTAAGACATAAGAGGAGCAGTCCCACTATCGCTGCACAGCAAAGCGGAACTACACCAAATCAACCAAACGAGACCATCACTCTACCTTCGCCGCATCACCATGGAGATGTGGATTCAGGGTTTCCACTCCCACCCTCCAATCGCGTCAGCCCTGCAGAACAAGTCAATGGTGTCAATGGTACCGGCGAGCGCTCTTTGCACTCGTCCCAACTCAATGGCACCCCCACTCGTGCTCAGAAGCCGGTACTTGGCCGGACAACGTCCAGCGACCATGCACAGAACTTCGACCTCAAGCCACCTCCACCAAACACCAAAGTCAAGCACATAGACATTCTTTCTGAACAACTCTTCTCTGGCGAACACTTGCGCGTCATTCTTAAAGACCCAAATTTCTTTCTTCGCTTTACGGCCTTCTTGAATCGATACAAGCCGAACTGTGCGCCAATCCTGGTACGGTACCTCGAGGCGCAAAAGGCGATGAAGGCTGTGGAGTATGCGAATGCCTTGGCCGAAACGATAAAGCCCACGCCTGGAGAGCACCCAAGTCCTTGTCCCGTCGCATCGATCGATCCTCGATTTGAGGCTAGATTGAAGAGGTCATTCGAGTCCCTCGTTGATGAAGCACTGCCGGCGTATATCACGAATTCACTTACGAAAGTGGTGACAGAGAGCATGGTCAGGGAGATCACAGGGACTGGGATGCCCGTGATGCGAGAGCTTGTGGGGGGTCTGGCCGAGGTCTTTTGCTTAGCAGATCCCAGTATCAAGGACTGCCCCATCGTCTATGCCAGCGAGGAATTTTACCGTACCACAAGATATTCGCGAGACGACGTTCTAGGCAGGAATTGCCGGTTTCTCCAGGGCCCTAAGACAAACAGGACGACTATCGCCAGACTTCGCACAGCCATCAAAGCGGGGCAGGAGTCCTGCGAAACAGTACTCAACTACAGAAGAGACGGCTCACCATTCATGAATCTCCTGCTCACAGCCCCACTATACGACAATAGAGGCTCCGTGCGTTATTTCATAGGTGCCCAGATAGATGTTTCCGGTCTCATCGACGATGGGCGAGGCCTCGATTCCTTCGAGCGACTCCTGGCCGAGAGCAGGCCCAACAGAAACCGAGACAGTGAACAATCTGAAGAGAGCTTTTCCCAGAAGCATCTCAGGGCGCTCAACGAATTTGGCAAAATGCTCTCCTTAGACGAATCTTCACTATTTCAAAGATCACACTCTCGCGCAAGCTCCATGCATGACAATGCCTCCAGTTACAGGGGAACTCCAAATCGACCCGAACGTATGCGCCAGCCACGACGGGTTCTCGGGAACGAAGACGATGGTGAGAGGAAGGACGAATGGGCGCTCTCGTCAATGGGTCCTTCTGGGAAGTTGCCTGGTGTTTATCAGAATGTGAGCAATCTATTCTCCCATCCCTGTCCCCCACGACAGCCTCTACCTTCCCACCTTACACGACCTACTCCCAAAGACTTTCTCGCTGACCACTTGTCTAAGTATCTGCTTGTGAGACCCTATCCTTCCCTCCGCATTATCTTCGTATCCCCCACTCTTCGTATTCCAGGCCTCCTTCAATCTCCCTTTCTTTCCCACATTGGTGGACCCGCCCATGTGCGTGAAGGCCTCTCAGACGCGTTCGAATCCGGGGCCGCTGTGACCGCAAAAGTGACATGGCTACCCAATGGCCGAGCTTCAGAAGATGTTGGAGATGACATGAACGGGGACTCGAGGCCAGGGAGTAGAAGAGGAGGCGCACCCAGCGACAATGGCCAACGAACACGCTATATATCATGCACGCCACTTCTCGGCTCCGACGACCAAGTCGGTGTCTGGATGGTTGTAATGGTGGAAAACGAACTTGTCACCGGCTCTTTGGCTTCCCGCACTGCGGCACTAGCCCGCTATGATGGCCAGATCCCTCCCACACCATCAGAGTACCAGCGCGAATCAACAAACATGGACGAGGATTTCAGTGGGGGCGGGGGACCCGTAAGATTTGAAAGAAAAAATAGCGAATACATGAGGAATCAGCGGAGGGGGAAGGTGGGCAGTGAGGGTACGTATGGAACCCTGCACGAGTGATGGCCAACACTGATTTCCATTCTAGGGGGGCGGTTGTATGCTGAATTCATGCGTAACGGAGGCGCGAACGGAGGCGCTTTCAGTGCAAGTATGGAGGATGGGACCGAGAGAGAAGATTACATAGGTGGTGGCATGAACGGTGGTATTGATGGAGCCATAAGTGGGGACGGAAGGGTTGAGGAGATCAGAAGTCCATGAGTGTTTCCTGGGAACCATATCACGAGACGCCGTCAAGGTTATAAGGTAGACGGGTAGGAGTATGGAGTGACTGGGAAACACGAGCTTGCCAGCGTCGTGCTTCCTGCGATTTGAAAGCGCCGACCTGACGAAGGAGTAGACAAAGGAAGACGACTGTCCAGAACGAAGGGTAGCATCTGCAAAGGAGGTTTGCGGTCGTCAGCGGGATAGGATATGATTTGGCCTTGGGTCTGGACTGGAGAGCACGGCGCATACCGCGGGTCACTACATACAGCATCTCGGAATCTAGGTAAGATTTGGGGATACGTTATGATTTGTACATGCCGTACAATAGGCGCATCGAAGGAGTCGGCCAACGAGCGATTGATACCTGACATACTATAGACTTAGATGGCCTCAACGTCTCTTTTAACCCTCACATTCACTTCTTTGTGCCGACTAGGTCACCCAGCATTGCAACGGACCTTCTAGAATACGCAGGTGATAAGCCGCTGTACACCCTAACACCAATTTGGACTAGGCTGTACAGCGAACACATGTCACACGTGAAAGCGCTTACCTTCGGCTCCATATTGTGCCTACTTGTGCTACGTTAGGTGTTCTACATGGCTTCGCACTTCTGCAGAAGCAAAACCCGGTCTCCTTTGGGACACCTGCATCGTAAACCGAACGATGTTTGAGTTTTGAAATGCAATTGGGAAGGGTCTGTGCTCTGGTGAACCCGCGTTCACTTAATGCCGGACAATATCTCCCCAGAACCACTGTAAACAAACGTCTTCGCGGTGCTTTCCACGCCTCGAAACACCTCGCTACAATACGCCCTTTTCTACTCTCCGACATTGGTGAAGGTGGAGCAGCCAAATCTCGGATTCTGCGTTCGAACTCACTGATGAAAGACAGGTATCAAGGAGGTACAGATTATTCAATGGTTCGTGGAACCAGAAGCTCGTGTCGAGCAATTCGACAAGATCTGCGAGGTCCAATCGGATAAAGCCAGCACAGAGGTATGAATATGCAGATGAGTTCAAAGAATTGTTGCCTGATGGTAAAAAGATTACTTCTAGATTCGACGGCGTTATCAAAAAGCTGCACTACGAAGCGGAAGATGTAGCTCAGGTGGGCAAGGTAGGTCTATTCAATCTCCTTTTCTGTGCATACACTGAGGAACAGATAGCCTCTCTATGACATCGACGTGCAAAGTGAGATTTCGCCCGAAGATGAAGCCGTCCTGGCCTCTCCACCTGAGCAAGCTGGAGGACCGAATTCACCCCAACAGCCCCAGAGAGCTGCAGAGTCATTTCAGTCAAAGGAAACCTTCCAAAGTGCTTCTCAGGATGCCGTAGATACCGCGCCCGATGGTAAGCATGCATCACTGACAACGCCTGCCGTCCGGGGCATCCTAAAAGCGCAGGGGGTCAACATAGCAGATGTTCGTGGCACAGGAAAAGACGACCGTGTTCTGAAGGAAGATGTCTACAAATTTGTAGCAGCTCGAGATGACAAACTTTCTAAGCCTTTTCAGGCATCGGCAGGACGACGGGACCCTGGTACGGACCAAGCACAAGTAGAGAAGACGATTGCTCTCACTCCCGTTCAAAGCCAAATGTTCAAGACAATGACGAGGTCGCTCAATATACCGCACTTTCTCTATGGAGATGAGGTTGATGTAACTTCTTTATCAACGCTGCGTCGGCGACTGAATCTTCAAGCAGCCAATGGCCAAAAGCTTTCGTTCCTTCATTTCATCATCAAAGCTGTTTCCCTGGCTCTTGAGGATTTCCCAACGCTCAACGCTCGGGTTGAAGCAGGTAGCGAGCGTCAAGCCCCTAAGCTGGTGATGCGTGAAAAGCACAACATTGGAATAGCCATGGACACGCCTCAAGGACTCCTCGTACCCAACATCAAGAATGTTGCTTCAAGATCGATCTTGAATATAGGCGCCGAATGTAATCGGCTCCAGGAACGCGCCAAAGATGGCAAGTTATCGGTCACGGATCTGACTGGCGGCACAATCACAGTCAGCAATATTGGAAGCATTGGTGGGACCTATGTTGCTCCGGTACTTGTGCAGAGTGAAGTTGCTATCTTGGGAATTGGCAAAGCAAAGACGGTACCGGCATTTGATGATCAGGATAGAGTCATCAAGAAAGATATCATGAGCTTCTCTTGGAGTGCCGACCATCGAGTCGTGGATGGTGCGACAATGGCAAGAATGGGAGAACGAGTCAGAGCTTTTATCGAAGAGCCGGGGATGATGATGGCGAGGCTACGTTGAGAGATCCTTTGGTATTTGTTCCCAAAAAATTGGAAAAATGGTTGTTTCACAAAACTTATGCGATCTTCCGAGGGGCACCGGGATACCCCTGGTTCATTAATTCTGCTTCTTTTCCAAATTCTCATTAGCCCCCGTACCTCGCACATACGATTTTATATATAAATAGTACTAACTACTATATACCTATCTAAGACGCCTTATAAATATCCTAATTAGGGAATAATAAGGTTAGAAAGTTACTATATTATCTATAAAAAGCTACTATATAAACCTAAAATAGAAGTTACTATTATAGGTACTAAGGCTATTAAAAAGGCTATTAAGATTATATCTAATAAGACTCCTACTACTTATTAGCCTTATTAGTATAAGGATAAACTAATAATTATTATTATAATATTTAAAAAGAAATATTAATAGCCTAATCCTCTTATAATATTATTTACTTTATATATTATAAATTAATCTATATCTTAGAGGGGTAAGGAGATATTATTAGGTATAAAACTCTTTATTAAATTTAATTATAATACTCTTATAAGTAATATAATTAAGGAGGTATCTAGAAAGGTAAGTAATAAAGGATATAAGATTATTATAAAGAATACTTATATAATTATATTTTATTCTAATAATTAAAAGAATAGCTTAAGTTACTATTAAGACTCTTATAAATAGGAGGATATTAAGGCTATTATAAAATAATAAATTAATAAGAAAAGGAAAGGTATTATAATTAATATTACCCTTACCTTTAATATAATTAAGGAAGAAGGATTTAAAGATAACTTTAATAATAAGGAAGAGACCTTAAAGAAATATTACTACTCTACCTCCTTATTATTTAATAATAATAGCTTATTATCTTTTATTAAATTATTAATATCTATCTTAGAATTATCTAATAAAGATAAGAAGAAGAAGAAGAAGAAGAAGAAAAAGGTTAAAAGTAAGAGCTATAAATTAATAATAATTAAATAAAAGGTAAAATATAAGAAGAAATATAAGATTAAAAATAAGTATAATAGAAAGATTATAATACTTATTAAATAATA
>JAABUW010003657.1_pt1 | contig 21719 bp, 10 predicted proteins | sample 5560081 | NCBI WGS metagenome assembly JAABUW01 (sample SAMN10711882, study PRJNA513363) | rock metagenome | isolation source: Antarctica rocks | place: Antarctica: Victoria Land, Knobhead sud
GCAAGGCGTGATGGTAAGGGGCTTGATCTCAGCGAAGGGTACCCTCTGGTGTATGCTGGACCAAGAGCTGGTAAGGGATTATTTATATAACCTTTCAAAATTCAAGACCGCATGTAAGTGTACTCTCTGACAACAATGGTCATACTAATGGATAGGGTCAGAAATACTGTTTCGTGACTGCTTCCTTGTCAATAGTTTGAGCGCCCCTCTAATCTGTAATGTGCCCTGTTCCAGGATGTCATGAGAAAGCGAAGAGCCGGCAGTAGGCTGAGAACGAGATACTCATGAGATTTGAGCTCGAGACTCTGGAAAGCAGGCGGTCCAGAATCGTTGTCACCCTGGAGCTGAGCGGGATTTCGTCCGTCCTGCGACATTGTTTCGGTATAGCACTCTTGTATCTTCTCGAATTAAGTGGGCTCCGCTTCGCTCAGCGTAGAGTTTAACCTTTCGTGCGGTTTCCCATGGTACGGGAAGGTAATAATGAAGTAAGTATCAAAGGTTCAGCTGAAGCTCGCTCTTGAACCTCTTGGGCTTGCCAATCTAATATCGATACTCAACGACTCGTGTTCTAAATTATCATATATCGGGACTGGAGACATTTTAGCCCAAGCTTTGGACGTAGACCAGCTGGCTGAGAAGACCGAAAGACGTATGGGAACCACAACCCCAGCGATTGTAAGTTAAGATAGCCATAAAAGGTCGGCTGTAACGGGACAAAATCGACCATCTCTCTGGCGACGAATTGATATATAAAGAGCGCGTGTTCCTCTTCCTCGGCTTGGTTGGGAAGCTTCCTGCTAGAAGACAGCGAGAACAGTGCCAGTAAGCAGCGTTCGGTGTGGCGATAAGCGTCGAGCAGTGTATAACAAAAGTCTGGGTCAAGTAATAAGTAATTGAGAAGGCGAGTAGAAGTGGAAGGATCGCATGGATGTAAATCGAAAACGCTCAAGGCGTCCAACGATAGAGATACTACTTGCCGATCGAATTATTGTTGTGCAGGTCAACGATGCCGCTGAGCACGTGAATACTGAGGGCGACGACCTCCCCGTGGCGAGTCCGTTGTCTCTTTTCAACGCTGATATTGCCGCTTGGGGCCTTGGGCTGCTTGCAACCCCAGGCTTTCGTGCAAGATCGTGGCTCGGTTCCGATCGGTCTCGGCTGTGTCTTCAGAAGGCTTATCTTATTGCTATTCTGCAGTAGCTAATCCTGCTCAGCCTCGATGGTCGTAGCGAATCTGGGCAACTGGGCCACCTGGTAACGACGTTTTGGACTACTGCCAGTGACCGAGTCGTCGAAATGCAACGAGTGGGAAGACAGATGACGCTTGCCTAGGGTTTCGAACAAAGTCAGTCATCCAGATTCCTGCTTTACGTAAGCCACGATGGCACTCACTCTTTGTTGTCGATGCGCCCATGGTCTTTAGTAAGCGTCCACTGAAGATTGCAGCCAACGGCTTGCCCGTCAGGGGATCCGTGTATGTGTCTGGCGAAGCCTCGGTCGTATGGCCGGATGAGAGTGCCGCGTTCTGCGGAGTGACTACGGAGGACGATGCAACGTGGTCTTGAGCGGATAGAGCGACGAGAGACCCCTTGTAAGAAGATTTATTATCTGACTGATTTTATAGTAATAGCACGAGAAGAGTATAAATATTGCCATGCGTTCTTTAGTAATATCAATTGGGATGACATCCGTGTAGGATGCGGAGGCGTAGAGGTGATCAAAAATGAAGTCGGCGTTGATGTATTCCCATGAATTGATCAGTTTGGCATCAAGGAAGAGATCATTAATGTTCTCGGAGAAGGAGTCTTGAGATGACTCCTGAAGGAAGACTTGGCGTTGATTCCCCAGCGACTTATTCTTGCCTTGCGTTCGAACCTAATATTCTCAAGTCGTGCCTTGAGCCTGTCGAGCTGCGAATTGTCAATCCTATCAACGAAATGCTGTTGCTCTTTGATTTGGCTGGCCCAATGAAGCTCTTCTACCGATTCGTTCCGCGTCTTGGCCGGGAAAAGAGAGCGGAAGACTGGAGAGACAAAGGATGACCGTGAGAAGACCGAGGTGGCAAGAGTGCCCATGTGCAGCTCGATAATCCCCAAGATCTTCAAAGAATTGGTAAGCTAATGTGGCGATTTCCGCAAGAACCGGCTGCGGATCAGATGTTTCATGACCCTGTGATGCAAGGTTCTGATGGCTATCTTGAATGCCTCGATGGGAACGATATCCTATGTCCAATCGAATATGCCTAAGACCACCTCTAGTGGTCATTTCAGGGCTCGGACAAGCCATTCGTATCGTCGTCGTCATCAAACAACAATGCTTTCAGCGTGGGCTCAAGCTGTACCATGTCTCTCCCGTCATTATCCAGGGTGCCACTTTCGAACGTTCCTAGAATTTCGTTCGGATTTTATACATCACTTGATCTTGGATCCTGTTCTCCATTTGCTGCCCTCATAGGTCGATGTTGGAAATTATCGACGCGATCTTTAGCACGCACTTGATAGCGAGCTCTGTAATAAACCTCTGCCGCTAGCACAAAGATATCTTTACAAGAACCCCAGAAGTAGATATCTCCTAGTATGAAATGGACCGCTTTGATTATAATGGATTTGCGGGCTGGTACTACTGGTGCAGTATACAATGTGTTGGATGAGTCAGGAGATGTGCCCGACGTGTAGAATGGAGAACTCTGACGAGCATTGACATTAGTTCGTAATTCTCTAACCCAGGAATTTTCCGGTCGATTCTTTCCAACCCAGGCGCCAAATTGAGCCTGGAAACTGAACGATAACCCTCCATCAGCCGAGCCATACAACGCTGCGTGCTCGTCACCCTTGTATTGTCTGACGGCCAAGGCGACTGCTTCGGTACGGAACGCTTCGGCGATAACCCCTGATTCTGTTCAAATTGGGTGCATATAATGATAACATGTTTCACTCACATTCGGCTGTAGAAACGTTAGTATCGAAACGATAGTGTCAGGAACCTACGACGTACCTTTGAGTAAACTCTGCCAGCGGTTCCACAGGAGTCTTTTGAGGCACCGTACGTGCCAGAAGAGCCGACAGCATGGGCTTCAGCTAATACGTTGATCTATTCCACCTAGTCTTCTTGCCGGGACACTGATGCCATCCATACTCTCGCAACTTTCACTCTCGTACGTCCCAGGCTTCTCTATCATGTAAGTGACAACATGGCCCAATTTGTCTTCATCTTCCATAGCGATCCGAATCGCCCCAGTCTGACACTTAGTGGGGCTTGTCACACCCGCAGGACTTACAATGATGTTAGCACTTGTGTGAATGATATAGACATTGGACAGGGAGCATATTATCTTACATCCGAACCGCAGAAACTTCAGTAATGCTTATCAACACAGTCGCATTCCTGTCTGAAGCAGTCGTAGTCTCGGAGCCTACATGGACACAGAGAAGCGAGGTCAATTGTGACTCGCGCAAGACCGTCCGCCGTGCCCTGTCGGGCATCGGTGCGTAACCGGAGTCCGGCGGACACCTTTTGATGTCTAGATTTGCAACGAGCTTTTCCAGAAACCTCCGGTGAGCAGGAAGATGAGGCTGGAATAATGAGATGGTATGAAGGCTGGGCGTCCAGCTGTCTCTAGCTGCGAGCTTCTTCAAGTTCCTCGGCTAATTGGGCTACTGCTTTCGGGACTCGAAATAGGCAGAAAAGAGGAGGCAAAGATGCCATTTTCTATATACAGGTGTTTGGGCATCGACTATCTCGAAAAGCACCTTATCGTCGCCTAAATGCGTGCGAAAGAGGTCGCCAATAAAATAAGATTATTGATAGAGTTATCAAGATTGCTTCGAAGTCAACTAACTCTCTTCTATCTAGACAACAAAAGCAAAAGAAATAAGAAAGCAAAACAAAAGAGTCGAATACAATAAGAAAGAAGAGAAAAGAAAGAAGTGCAATAAGCAATTACTATACTAAATAGTATAGCAAACAATTAAATATTGCTCTCTTAATTTTTTTTATTCTTAATACTAGTTTCTCTATTTTATAGAGCTCTACTATTGCTTTCAAGACTTAAAATAGACAAAAAAAAAAGATACTATTTTCTATATATAGATATTTAAATATCGATTATTTTGAAAAGTATTTTATTGTTGTCTAAATGTATACAAAAGAGATTGCTAATAAAATAAGATTATTAATAGAGTTACTAGAATTGCTTTAAAGTTAGCTAATTTTCTTTAAATTTTAAGACAATATTGCTAAAATAAAAACAATAAAAACTAGCAATCTTAATAACAACGTAAAGTTTGTAAAATTAAATTAAAATTAATTTTAATATAGCAAAAATAAATATTAAACTTCTATTAATCTAAAAGTATTATTATTATCTTTAATATATTAGAATTGTATACTTTCGTAATTGTATTGCAACAAAAGAAATAACTAATATAATAATTATTGTAATCTAATAAGCAAAGTCTTTGACAAAAAATATTAATAATTCTTTTTTTATTAAAGATATTTTTGTTAATATTAAATAAAGAATTATTAGAACAATTAAATATTATAAGAAGCATTCTTCTTAATAAGACAATTGCACAATTATTATTATTAACAACAACAATTTTAAGAATAATATTTTTGCAAAAGAAATCTATTTTAAAGATAAAAATATTAAATTCGAATCTATTTGTTAAAAGTTTAATAGCTAATCTAGTAATAAATTAATTAACAAAGTTTGTATTGTTTAAATTATATATATTTTATATAAATTTGCTTGTTTATAAAAAATCTACAAAGACAAAGCAAAAGACAATATAAAAAGTAGTATCTAAATATATAGTTATATCAAATATAGATAAAATATTTAATAAAATATTTCGTATAATAGCTTTGTGTTTACGAGAAATATTGTCGCTTTAACAATACTTAATATCGCGTATAATATAAAGAAGAAACAAGCTACTAAAGATTATATAATTAAAATAGTCTCTATTAATATAAGCAAAACAAAGATTGCAAATATAGTTTTTAATAGTCTTTGTTTTAATACAATTAAATCTTAAATAAACAATTTAATTAACAAAATTTTAAATAATAATAAACAAAGTATTACAATTAAAATAAAAACAACAATATTGTATATAGCTTTTAAAGATAATAAAATAAAGATTCCTAATAATAGTAACAAATCTCTATTATAGAAAAAGAATTATATTTTGATTTAAAGATATCTTTGTATACTAGAAGTTAAAAGAATTGCAAGAATCTAGTTAATAAAATATACTAATTGTAAATATTTATTAACAATAGTCTTGTACTTATTGCGTAAAAGTAGATTAACAAAATTATTTAACTTAGAGTTAATTTAAATCAATTTTATTAGTATATTGTTAAAAGCAAAAAATATAACAATATCTTGTAGCAAATTTATAAAATTATTACAAATAAATTCTTTATTAAGATTGATAACAACAATAATATTATTGTTATAAATAATAATTTTGTTATCGCAAAATTAAGACAATTAAAGACAAAAAGTATAGAGAATCGCTTGTATCTTATATATATTAATATAAAAAGCTTTGCTTTTAATACAAATAAAATAGTATTTAATAAAAATATTAACAAATATACTATTTTTATAAAATATTTAGTAATTGTTTATATCTTAGAAACTAAATATATTTGTCTATATATAAAAGATTAATTAAGAAACTAAGTATTGTAAAACTTTAATATTGTTTTAATACAACAAAAAATAATATTATTAAGCTATATCTCTTGTTATTAAAGCAATAATATTATAATATTATATATTCTTTGCTAAAGAGATATATAAAATGCTTAAAAAAGCGCGTTCTAATACTATTACTTTAATATAAAAGAATAAAAAGTTTATTAAGATTTTTAAACTTTAATATAAAAGAGTTTTTATCTTTATTGTTACAATAACAAAATTACAAACTTGTTGTAATTTAATAAAAGACAAATATATTTTTATTGTTTTACTATTTATTTTAATACTTAAAAACTTTATTTATTAATTTAATTGTTTTTTCTTTTTATTGTTTCGAAGTTCTAAAAGATTGCAAAGTATATCTTACTCTTTTTAATAAAGAGAGATATTAATAAAGAATAATAAAATAACAAAGAAATTGTCTAGATAATATAGAAGAATATATTATTTAAAAAGATATATTAATATTTAATATAAAATCTTTGCAAATAAATCGAAAAGAAAAGAGATAATTTGCAACTCAAAGAGCAAGAAATTTTTTATATAGAAAACAAAATTTTACTAAAAATCTAACAATTATCGATTAGATATTGTTATTGTTATATATTTAAAAATATTAGCAAAATTCTTTTTAAAAAGTATTGTTTTTTGTTTTTGTACAATAAGAGTTGTAATAATATTGTCGATTATAATATATTTAAGAGCTTCTTAATCGCAAAATATATTATTATTAATAAAGATATTTTTAGAAAAGAAAAGATTATAAATGTGTCTCTAGTTATTGTTGTATTTTGATATAAAATCTAATAATAAATATATATATAAATTAGATAACAAAGCAAATAATATAGTTAAACAATTTGTTTACAATTGTTTATTAACGTCGACAATAAATATATTAAAAGCTTTATTTGCAAAGATATAATTTGTATCTATACGAAAAATATACAAGTTAATATATTTGATTTTAGCATCTTGTATAATTATATCTAAAAGAATAGAAACAAAATATTTATTAAAATATATTTTTAGATATTTGTATTACTTCTCTATTAATAAAAATTTACTTAATAACAAATTAAACTTATCTAACAATATTAAATTATATAGAAAATTCTTCAATACAAAGATTAACAAACTAGATATATTAAAAGATAAAAAAAACAACAAAATTGTTAAATATTATGTTACAATCCTGTCTGGGACTAGACCAGTATAAGAAATTCAGAGAACTTCGTAGTACAGAACACAAATACGTATAGAATCAGTATATTTAGTAGTTTTGACAACTGAATATACTGAATATTGCTCAGAATGTTCAGCATACTCAGATACTGAATATACTGAATATACTAAATATAGAGAATTTTATTTACTATATAGATTTTAAAACACAACTCTTTTATAGATTGTATTTAATTCAAAATAAATTTTTATTTATTGTTACAAACTATATCTAAGCTGCAATTTTTTATATCAAGTAATTGCTTATATTGTCTAAAAATATCTACAGATTTTTTCTAACAAATATCAATTTTCTCTGATATTTCTAATTTTTTTTAGAAAAGTAGCAGTATAATATTTTGAATATTTTTCAGAATATCTGTATCAGAACAATATATTTTAATTTTGAATAATAATTTTAGTTCTACAGCAAAAAACAAACAGTCTGCAATTATTTTAATAAAAGTTGACAACAATAACAACAACAGTAACAAAAAGATATTATCGAAAATCAAAATTAATATTTCAGACAAATATATAAAAAATCGAATCGAATTTAAAAATTAAATTACGCAAATTAAGATTTATTTTATATTTTATTCTGTTTTAGTTAACAGAAAAACTCTGTTAACTTCTATTTTTTTTAGAAAAAAAATACAGTATTAATTAAAATCAAATCTAAAAAAGTATTTTAACAATAACTCAGATTTTTCAGAGATCTTTATTAGTTTCAGTATTTTCAAAAAAAAACTGAGAAAAGTATTCGAAATATTTAATAATAAAAAAATTGCAAAAAAAGTTATACAATATCTGCAACAGAAAATCTTAGCAGCAGACTATATTGTCAGATTTCAGAAATATATCAATTTTGCAAATTGAAATAATATTGTACTAATAGCAATATTTAAGCAAAACTTAAAAAACAATATTAAAAATAAACTTATATATATCGACGCAAGAATCGACAGTATTCAGATTTTAATAGAAACAACAATTAATATAAATAACAGATTGTATAAACAAAATATAAAAAAAAAATACAATCAATTTTATAAAAAAGCAGAAATCTTTTTTAAATTAGCAATCGAAAATTACGCAAAAAAAAACTACTTCAAGAAGTACAGCAACTCCGACTATTGTAGATCTGCATTAATAGAGTTGAATTCGATTCAATAATACAAAAAAAAAATCAAAAAAAAATAACAAAAATTCGAAAATATACTATTTATATAGCAAACCGAATTACTTTGCAAAAGATTGTTGTTCAAAGAATTTGATAATTTTACAACAGATTAACATTATATTAAAAAAAATACTCGATAGTTAAAACAATATCAGAAAACAAATCGATATAGAAATAAATATTTCAGAAACTGAATTAAACAATAACTACTATTTAATAGAGAATTCAGATCAGTTGCAGAAAGTCCTAAATAAAATATTATTAGACAAAATATTTGTATCTATACAGAAAATTAATAAAACACTTAAAAAAACTATAAGAGCGAAACAATCAAATATACTATATTTTTATTCAGTAACAAACTCAGACAACAAATATAACTGAAAAAACTTTTACAAATGTTTAGACAATATTACGAAGCACTTTAATATTTTAATTAGTTTATTAAAGAAGAAACAGATTAGTCAAACTGTAAACAAATACAAAAAAAAATTAGAAAACAATATTATTACAGAACAAAATATTTTTAACAAAATCGAAAAATAACTGAACAGTATTAGTCTATCAAAAAAAAAAATAGAACAGACAAAGAAATATACAATATTTAATTAAACAAAATATTATAACAACTTCTATTAAATTTATATAAAAAACAAAAAAGAATCTGAATAATTTTCTAGAAAGCTATCTATTTTTAAATAACAGCAGAAAAAAACTCAGCGCAAACAAATATTTAAAGCAGAAATTATAGTACAAAAAAAGAGAAAAATTCAAATTTCTTGATAAAAAATATATTAAAAAAATACAATATACTAGTTTAACAGCAGCAACTAAATTTAATAGTATATATACAATATTTTATTATACTAGTTAAGATTAATAGCTATTGACTGACTGCAATAATCGATTCTGATACAACAGATAATTTTATAGTCAAAGTTTTAGTAAATAGAAAAAAATATTTTATTCAAAGAAAGTCTGATATCTACAATCTGATAGTTGTAGATAGAAATCTATTATTTAACAGAAATAAAAAAATAAATCAAAAAACAAAATTACTATCGATAGCTATTCAGCAACATTATAAGAAGTTAACTTTTGATATAGTAAAAATAGCTATTTACAATATTGTTTTAAAAATATTTTGATTGAAGCAGTACAATTCAGAAGTCGACTGAAATATTCGCAAACTTCGATTTAAACAATATAATTACGCAATTTATATTCAGTCTACGTATCGACAGTGTTCAATAATAAATAAGAGACAGAGTCGAAATCCGATTGCAAGATACAAACTTGTATTCTTGTACAAGAACAATTACAATCAGTTCAACTCGACAGATATCAGCAAGAATCAGCAGAACTATAAAGTCAGAGACTACTGCTTTCGGGACTCGAAAAGTGCAGAAAAGATCTGGCAAAGATTCAGAAAAGATGCGGCAAAGATGTCTATTTTCTATATACAGATGTTTGAATATCAGCTATCTCGAAAAGTATTTTACCGCCGTCTAAATGTGTGCGGAAGAGATCGCCGGTAGAACAAAGCTATCAGTAGAATTATCAGAACTGTTTCGAAATCGACTAATTCTTTTCTATCTAAACAACAGAAGCAAAAAAAAGTAGAAAAATAGATTAAAAGAGTCGAATACAATAAGAAAGAAAAGAAAAGAGAAAAGTGCAATAGACAATTGCTATACTAAATAGTATAGCAGACAATCAAATACTGCTCTCTGAATTTTTTTTATTTTCGGCACTAGTTTCTCTGTTCTGCAGAACTCTGCTACTGTTTTTGAAACTCGAAAAATGCAGAAAAGATCTGACAAAAATTCAGAAAAAATACAGCAAAAATATCTATTTTCTATATACAAATATTTGAATATCAACTATCTCGAAAAGTATTTTATTGCTGTCTAAATGCGTGCGGAAGAGACCGCCGATAGAACAAAATTATCGACAAAATTATCAGAACTGTTTCGAAGTCGACTAATTTTTTTTAAGTCTTAAAACAATATTGTCAGAACAAAAGTAATAAAAACTAGCAACTCTGATAACAACGCGAAATCTGCAGAATCAAATCGAAATTAATTTCGATATAGCAGAAATAGATATTTGATTTTCAACAATCTAAAAATATAATTATAGTCTCTGATATATCAGAATTGCGTGTCTCAGTAACTGTATTGCGGCAAAAAAAATAACTAATATAGTAATTATTGTAATCTAAAGAGCGAAACTTCTGACAGAGAACGTCGGTAATTCTTTTTCTATTAAAGATGTTTTTGCCGATATTAAATAAGAGATCGGTAGAGCGATCAGATACTATAAAAAGTATTTTTTTTAAAAAAACAATTGCACAATCGGTATTGTCGGCAGCGGCAATTCTAAGAGTAATATTTTTGCGAAAGAAATCTGTTTTAAAAACAGAAATATCGAGTTCGAATCTATCTGCAAGAAATTTAATAGATAATCTGATAATAAATCAATTGGCAAAATCTGTATCGATTAAATTGTATATATTCTATATAAATTTATCTGCTCGCAGAAAGTCTGCAAAAACAAGACAGAAAATAGTGTAAAAAATAGTGTCTAATTGTGTAGTAATATCAAAGATAGACAGAATATCTAGTAAGATATTCTATATAATAATTTTGCGTTTACAAAGAATAATATTGTTCTGACAACATTTAATATCGCGTATAACGCGAAGAAGAAGTAAACTACTAAAAATTGTATAATCGAAATAGTTTCTATCGATATAGACAGAACAAAAATCGCAAATATATTTTTTAATAGTTTTTGTCTTAATGCGATCGAGATTCAGACAAGCAGTTTAACTGACAAAATTTTAAATAGTAGCAGACAGAATACTGCAATCAAGATAAAAATAGCAGTATTGTATATAGTTTTTAAAAATTGTTGAATAGAGATCTTTTGTAGTAGCAGCAAACTCTTATTATAGAAAGAGAGCTGCATTTCGATCTAAAAATATTTCGATATATTAGAAATCGAAAAAGTTGCAAAAATCTGAACAGCAAAATATACTAACTGTAAATATTTGTCAGCAATAGTTTTGTATTTATTTTGTAATAGTATATCTGCAAGATTGTTTGATTTAGAGTCGATTCAAATCGACTTTATTAGTATATTGTTAAAAGCAAGAATTATAGCAATATTCTGCAGCAAATCTATAGAGCTGCCGCAAATAGATTCTTTATTAAAATCGGTAACAACAGCAGCGTTATTGCTGTAGATAATAATTTTACTGTCGCAAAAACAAAACAGTTAAAAACAAAGAGTATAGAGAATTGTTTTTATTTTGTAAATATTAATATAAAGAGTCTTGCTCTTAATGCAAGTAAAATAGTGCTCAGAAAAAATATCGATAAACATGCTGCTTTTATACAGTATTCAGTAATTGTCTATATTTCAGAAATCGAATATATTTGTTTATATATAAAAGATTGAACGAAGAGCAACAAACTGTAGAATTTTAATACTGTTCTATCGGAACAGAAAATAATGCTATCAGATTATATTTTTTGTTATAGAGACAATAATACTGTAATATTGTATATTTCTTGCCAAAAAGATATATAAGATACTCAGAAAGACGCGTTTCGACACTATTATTTTAATATAAAAGAATAGAAAGTCTATCAGAATTTTCAGACTTTGATACAACAGTATTTTTGTTTTTGTTGCTGCAACAACAAGATTACAAGCTTGTTGCAGTTTAACAGAAAATAGTTGTATCTCTATTGTTTTACTATCTATTTCGATACTCAGAAATTTTATCTGAAAATCTGACTTTTTTTTTTTTTATTGTTTCGGAGTTCTAAGAGATTGCAGAGCAGATTCTACTTTTTTTGATAGAGAAAAATATCAGTAAAAAATAATAGAACAGCAAAGAAATTGTTCAGATAATACAGAAGAATTTGTTATTCGAAAAAATATATTAATATTTAATATAAAATTTTTGCAAATAGATCGAAAAAAAAAGAGACAGTTTGCAGTCCGAAAAGAAGAAAATTTTCTATATAAAAAATAAGATTTTACTGAAAATCTAACAGCTATCGATCAGATATTGCTATCGCTATATATTTAAAAATATTAGCAAAATTCTTTTTAAAAAGTACTGTCTTTTGTTTTTATATAATAAGAACTGCAATAGTATTATCGACTGCAGCATATTCGAGAGCTTCTCGATTGCAAAATATATTGTTATTGACAGAACTGTTTTTAGAGAAGAAAAGATTATAAATATGTTTCTATTTATTGTTGTGTTTTGGCACAAGATCTAACAGTAAATATATATATAGATTAGATAATAGAGCAGACAGTGTAGTTAAACAATCTGTCTGTAGCTGTTTATTGATATCGGCAATAAATATATCAGAAATTTTGTTTGCGAAAATATAATTGATATCTATACAAAAAATATACAAATCGATATATTCGATTTTAGTGTTTTGCATAATTATATCTAAAAGAGCAGAAACAAAATATCTATCAGAATATCTTTTCAAGTATTTGTATTATCTTTTTACTAATAAAGATTTATCTGACAGCAAATCAGATTTGTCTGAAAATACTAAATTATATAAAAAGTTCTTCGATACAAAAATCAGCGAGCTAGATATGTCGAAAAACAGAGAAAACAACAAAACTGTCAGAAATTATATTTTATTAAAACAACAATTAGAATTGTAAGTCTTCTGACAAGATATATATATATACTTATATCTGCAGTTGATACTGTTGCTGCATTCGTTATACTTGATCTACTGGCGACAGATATTGTTTGTAATAGTAAGTTGTTTATTAAATACAAATATAGAAATATTTTTGACAGAGCTGACAGTAGAATATAGTTTTTGCAAAAATACTGACAAAAATAAAGAATCGAACTGCTTTTTAGAAATATCAGCAAGCTTTTATTTTGTCTCGAAATATATTAATATTCAATATAGAGAATTGTTCTGATCTATTCGAATAATACAAGTAACAAACTTTTGATAATACAATCTGATAAAGACAAAGCTCTTGTAGTCTGCTATACTTATTATATATTAACAATAGAGAGTAATATTCCGATAGAGTTTCTATTTTATTGTCAGATACAAAACAAAGCTAAAAGCAATAAAAATATAAATATTGAAAACACAAATCAAATTCAGAAATTTTTTTGTATCAGAAGAATCGAACGCGTCTGTTATTGCAACAAAGAAAAAATCGACAGTAAATTTTATAATATTTTTAATATCTAGTCTGTTATAGAAGATATTGTTCAGATAACAACGCAATATACTAGAAAATATAGCAGCAAAAATATTGAGTTCGAACACTGTTTCGACAGTACAACTTAACAGCGTTATCGAATTAACAGAAATTATAGAAGCAGATATATATATATTATCTATTGTCAGATTCTGCAATTGAAGCTTCTGAGCAGCAAAAATTGCTTTTGCTGCTGCTATCTGTTTTTGTGCAGTAATCTTTTTTGCTACTGTTTTAACTCTAAGACAAAAAGCAACAATCTTATTGTTTAAAACAGTGTTCTGTTTGCTGTCTCTTTTTTGCTCGGACAAAGATAGCGATAAAAAATAAGAAAACTGTAACTGCAAAAAAGAAAACAATAATCGACAACAATATAAAACATTTTTGAATATCTGTTGCAAAAAAATATCGAATTCTGCGTCGAAACAAGTATTCAGCTGCATTTTAGAGACAGATTTTCTAATACAAAATATGCAACAAGTATTAGACAGCTTCTTAACAACAGTTGTGTCAGCAGTTTTGCTCTTACAAGATACTATAACAACAAAAAGACAACAAGTAAAAAAATAGTGTAAAAGATAGAAGAAACAACTGCAAAACAGTAATAAAAGAGATAAAGAAAACAACTGCAAGACAGTAATATAAAAGAAACAGCTGCAAAAAACAGTAATATGCGCAGTAATCAAAAGAGCCGAATACAATAAGAAAGAAGAGAAAAGAGAGAAGTGCAATAAGCAATTGCTATACTAAATAGTATAGCAGACGGCCAAGCACTGCCCCCTGAATCTCTCTTATCCCCGGCACTAGCCCCCCTGTCCTGCAGGACTCTTAAGTGAAGGAGATAGCGAATCTTCTGAGAATCTTGGAATATCTGGTAAGACAAGAGAACCGCTGAAACACATATTACAGATATACAACAGTTAAAAATATCTGTTTTAAGAAAAAAAGACGGCAAAAACTCTATCTAAACATTAATTGTAGAATTACAAAATCAAACTTGAATTAGACAAGCAATCTACATTTAAATCTATTTATATTTTATCGAAAAAAGAATTGTTAACTCTTTGCAAATATCTGACAGAAAACAAAAAAAAAATTTTATTAGAAAATTTTAATTACAAACAGAATATTCGATTCTCTTTATATTCAAAAAAAACAACAAACTTCGCTTATATATTAATTATCGGAAGCTTAATAATATAACAATTAAGAATTGTTATTTACTATCAAATATCAGCAAATTTCAGAATCGATTATTCGAAACAAAATATTTTATTAAATTGAATCTACAAAAAGCGTACAATTAAATTCAAATAAAAGCAGAAAAAAAGTAAAAAACAGTTTTCTATATACAATATAGATTCTACAAATATCTGATTATATTGTTCGAATTTACAAATACTTCAGCAATATATTAAAAAGTAATTAACAATATATTACAACAATATTTGAATATATTTGTTATAGCTTACTTGAACAATATTATAATATACTCAGAAATACTGAAGCAATATATACAGTATATATTTCAGATATTGAAATGTCTGAACAAAAGAGATTTATATTTTAAATTAGAAAAATATAAATTTTATTAAAAAGAAATCGATTTTCTAGAATTTATTGTAGAACAATACAGAATTCGAATAGATTTAAAAAAACTTAAAATAATAAAAAAATAGTTAATATCAATTAATATCAAAAATATACAAGTTTTTATAAAATTTGTTCAGTACAACAAGAAATTTATCAAATTTTTTTTAAAACAATTAGTATTACTAACAAATCTAATCAAAAAAAATATATTTTGAAATTAAAAATTCAAAGAAGAAATAGTATTTCAGAAACTGAAAACAGAATATTTGAAAAAATCAGTATTCAAAATATTCGATTTAAAAAAATTAAATCGAATAGAAATCGATATATCAGATCTAGTTATCGATATATATTACAATTAATAGTATAATAGTATATAATATTTAGTAGTATACTATTCGAGAAAACTTTTGTCAGCAGAACAGAATTACAATATTTATAACAAAAAATTATTTGCAATAGTAGTATTTTTTAAAATATAAAAAATATATATAGAAGAAATATCCGAGTTTACAATTCTAACAGATTATAAAAATCTACTGTATTTTATTACAACAAAGAAGTTAAACAGAAAACAGATACAATAATCTGAAAGACTAGAATAATATAAATTTAAGATACTGTATATTTCAGACAAAAAAAATAGCAGAGCAGATATATTTAGTAGACAAAATAATTATATAAAAATAAAAAAATTGTTTAATTACAGTATACTTAAAATTAATAAAAACAAATTACTATCGACAAACAAACACAAACTGAATACAATTTTACAAATTCTCAGAGACAAATCAGAGAAATTTTTAGTCCAAAAAAAAATTTCAAATATCTATTAACAAAATATACAAATATATTAAAAAGTACTATAACAGATTACTGCAAGAGTATTCGAAAATAATTAAAAAAATTTAGTTTTTATATTAGTATTATCAGTTTTTTAATATAAGACAAGCTGTCGAGATATATATTAAACAATATTTTAGCTGTCAGCAGAACAAATATAATATATATATAAACTATAGCAAAATTTAATATCAGAAACTATCTGAAGTGTTATAAAATAAAATTACAATAGATTTTATTATTAAATTGTCTAAATTAATAGATTCAGCAACTAAAAAACAATATAATTCGATACTAGTAATAGTTAACAAACTTACTAAGTACTTATATATTATTGCATTTAGAGAGACATTTAATATAGAACAACTGAAATATATTGTACTCAATCGATTAATTAAATACTATAGTATATTTAAAAAACTAATCAGTAACAGAGACAAGCTCTTTATATTTAACTACTAAAAAATATTAATTTCAATATTAGATACAAGATTTTGTATATTAACTGTCTATTATTCGATTACAAATAGTCAGACAGAACAAACAAATCAGAGTCTTAAACAGTATCTAAAATACTATATTAACAGTATTTATAGCAACTGAATATTATTTTTATCTATAATATAACTGATATTAAATACAAAGATATTCGATACAACAAAAATTATACTATATTTTGCAAACTATAAACAAAAATCTAATCTCTTTAAAAAACAATAAAAATATCTAGCAGTTCAGTCAGCTCTGAAAAGAGTAGAAATATTGAAAAAAATATATAATAATATTGTTAATATGCAGAACAGATCTGCAATATATTAAAAAAAAAAAAAAAAAAGTATCTTAATTAAAAAAAAAGGATAAGATATATTTTCTAACAAAAAATCTGAAAATAAAAAAATTCAGAAAAAGAAAATTGAATTATATTAAAATCGAATTATTTTTTATTAAAACAGTTAAAAAATCAGTCAATTACAAACTCGATTTATTTAAAAATATTAAAGTATTTTCAGTATTTTATATATTATTGTTAAAATCAGCCGATTTCAGTATATCTATATAGAAAATATTTTATTACAAAATTCAGAAAAAAAACAAATACAAAATAAAACAAATTCTAAAATAACAAAATCAGAACTATCTAGTCAAGTAAAAAAAATATTTTATTTTTAAAAATATATAGAAATCTATTAACAATCTCGATAGTTGTAATATTTTTATTTAAAAATTTTATCAGAATTTGCGACAGATATTTTTACAATATTTCTAAAAAAGAAAAATTTACGCAAAAAATTATTAAACAAATTCGAAAATATAAAAGACAGAGCAAAGCTGAACAAAAAAGTAACAAATAACTGTTGTATTTTCTTTTTTTTTTGTATTTGTTTGTTTTCAGTTCGAGAATATTTCGAGTTTTTATATTGTTTATTTTCTTTAAACAATATAGTCAGTATTTTTTTTGTTTACAAAAACAAATAGTTTTTGTCTCTGTATTCAGAATTTTATTATTCAGTTTCTTTATAATATTCAGAGTTTTATCTATTTTCTTATTTGAAGAAGTCAGATCGCATTTTCGATTAAATTGTTTGTATTTAATACAGTAAAAAAATTTACAAATAACAAAATATTTTATATTTTGCAACAAATAAGATTGATAGATACGTATTTTAATACAACAACTCAGATTTTTTTTTTAACAATAGTATTATAACAACGTTCTAAGCTGAAAGCGATCTTAGATATAGTTAAAAAAAAAAATTATTTTCGAAACAAAAATATCCGAGAAAAAAAATAATATTACAATTCTGTCTGAGACTAGATCAGTATAAGAAATTCAGAAAATTTTGTAATATAGAATACAAATATATATAGAATCAGTATATTTAGTAGTTTTAATAACTGAATATACTGAATATTGCTCAGAATGCTCAGTATACTCAAATACTAAATATACTGAATATATTAAATATAGAGAATTTTATTTACTATATAGATCTTAAAACACAACTCTTTTATAAATTGTATTTAATTTAAGATAAATTTTTATTTATTGTTACAAACTATATCTAAGCTGCAATTTTTTGTATCAAGTAATTGCTTGTATTGTCTAAAAATATCTACAGATTTCTTCTAATAAATACCAATTTTCTCTGATACTTCTAAGATCTCTTAGAAAAGTAGCAGCGTAATATATTATATCTTATTAAGACAACAATTAAGATTGTAAATTTTCTAATAAGATATATATATATATTTATATTTGTAGTTGTTACTATTGTTGTATTTGCTATATTTAACTTATTAATAATAGATATTGTTTGTAATAATAAATAATTTATTAAATACAAATATCAAGATATTTTTTGTAAAGCTAGTAAAAAAATATAGTTTTTACAAAAATACTAACAACAATAAAGACTCGAATTACTTTTTAGAAATATTTGTAAATTTTTACTTTATTTCGAAATAAGACAATATTTAGTATATAAAAATTATTTTAACTTATTTAAATAACGCGAGTAACAAACTTCTAATAATACAATCTAATAAAAACAAAGATTTTGTAGCTTGTTATATTTATTATATGCTAACAATAGAAAATAATATCTTAATAAAACTTTTATTTTATTATTAAATACAAAACAAAATTAAAAGTAATAAAAATATAAATATCGAAAATACAAAGCAAATTTAAAAGACTTTTTGTATTAAAAAAGTTAATTGCGTTTATTACAACAACAAAAAAAAATCGATAATAAATTTTATAATATTTTTAATATTTAATTTGTTATAAAAGATATTATTTAAATAACAACGCAAAATATTAGAAAATATAGTAACAAAACTATTAAATTTAAGCAAGAAGTTTATTGTAAAAGCATTTATTAATATTTTTAAATTAACAAAAGTTATAGAAGCAAATATATATATATTATTTATTATTATATTTTACAATTGAAGTTTTTAGACAACAAGAAACTCTTTTGTTGTTATTATTTGTTTTTGTACAATAATTTCTTTTGTTATTGCTTTAGCTCTAAGACAAAGAGCAACAATCTTGTTGTTTAAAATAATATTTTGTATATTATTTTTAAATTATCTTTTTAAATTTCTAGACAATAATAATAATAAAAAACAAAAAAATTGTAAAAAACAAGAAAATTGTAAAGAAAAAAATAATAATCGACAACAATAAAAAATATTTTTAAATATTTGTCGCAATAAAGTATTAAATTTTAATTTAAAACAAATATTTAATTGTATCTTAAAGACAAGCTTTTTAATACAAGATATACAACAAATATTAAATATTTTTTTAAAGACAATCGCATTAGTAGTCTTGCTTTTACAAAATACTATATTAACAAAATACAACAATTAAGAGAATAGAGTAAGAGATAAAGAAAATAATTGCAAAACAATAATAGAAGAAAACAATTGCAAGACAATAATATAAAAGAAACAACTATATAGATAGTAATATATACGATAAACAAAAGAGTTGAATACAATAAGAAAGAGGAGAAAAGAGGGAAGTGCAATAGACAATTACTATACTAAATAGTATGGCAAACAATTAAGCATTGCCTTCTTGTTACGAGCCTAGCGGTATATGGGATACGCAGGGGAGTAGAACCAAGCACAGATACCCGCATATATTCTATCAGCTCTATCAGAAGAGCAAGAAGAGATTGCTCTCTCTGCTCTTTCAGAAGAGCAGAGATAGCATTGCTCTATAGCTCTATCAGAAGAGTCAGAAGAGCAGAAACAATTTTATAAGTATATAGATCTTCTAGGACACGACTCTCTTATAGATTGTGTTCAACTTATCTATCAAGTTATCTTCTATTATTGATACAAGCTGCAAATTCTTGTTACCAAATAATTGCTTGCATTGCCTGAAGACGCCTACAGACCTCTCCAATAGTACCAACCTACTCTGATACTCTAGTCGCCTAGATAGCAGCGTAACACTTCTTAATCTCCCTTATTCTTGGCACTAGCCCCCTTGTCTTGCAGGACTCTTTATTGTTAGTCTCCGCACAGTTGTACTTTACTTTCTGCATAATATTTGTTGTTCGAAACAATTGCATCTTGATTCGATTGTATAGCTATCAATACTTAAGTTGTGTAATTTATGTTGCTCAAGTTCCTCCTAGTTATATTTAGAGAACAATTCCCTAGATGTAACACTAAACACATATCTTTCAAGCCGATCTTTTGTTCAAAGATAAGAATGTTTGATCGCTCAAAATCTTTGCGACAAGTCTTCGTGCAAATGCTACTTACATTAGATTGATAAAGAGCGACATAACAAATAATACTAGGGTTAATCAATGGTTGAAGAATAGTAGCTAAGTCTTATTAGTTTGAACAAGTTGTCGACGCATTATAATTAGTCTTCTTAATCTTTTAGCGCTTGCATAATAGTTGTCACATCTGCACATTATTTTTAGATTCTCAACCTATTATCTAAATTTGTTAGTAAAATCCTGAGAACATCAAATTCAGTTAATTGATCTTTACTAACGTCTAGATTCGTAAATATCTATTAATTTGTAATATTTTTATATCTTATTTGCAATCTTATTGTCTCTATTTGATCTATATTACTTATCTTGTCGTTGTTATATCTAGGCTAATCGTTCGGGTCGGTTTTTCCCCAAAATCTATAATCCGACCCGAAAGTTATATCTAATTAGGTCAAGTTTTAACCTAATATAGTTAGTATTTTTATAATTTATACAATTCGATTCCAACTATTGGAACCAAATAGTCAGTCTAGACTTATATCTAACAGTATTTTAGATTTTTTATTTTTTACTTATTTTTGTTTTAGATTCTTTTTGTTCTGCTATTTCTATATTTGATTTTTTTGTATTTAATTTTTCTTCTTCTAATTCTTTATTTCTCGATTCTTTGTTTTTTAATTTGTTTGTCTCTATACTATTAGCAGAAGATTTATTAATATTAGATCTACTATTTAACTTACAAATAAATTTAAACAAATTGTTTATTAATAGAAATTGTAATTGTAATTGCAATTAATTTATTGTATCTTTTTTGCAAGCTTATATATTATTATATTGTACAATTTGAACTTTAGCTTTCAAAAAGAGATACAAAGATAGATTAATTTATTAATTATCTTATATATAGTTGTTAAAGTTAATAAGAAAGAAATAGAATTTGCATCGACAAATCGGGAAGACGACCCGCCAGGTTCAAAATGCAGATCTGGCCCAGGTGGCCCGGGGTTGGCCCGGGGTTGACCCGGGGCTTGCCCGGGGGACCCCCAGAAGCTTGCATTTAGGGGGCCAAATAAAGCTTGACAAAAAGTATAATTATTGATGTTCGAGATACGCACGAACTTCTGCAGCACTTCGATTAACTCTCTATTTGCTACTTATTTATATTATAGTAATTTGTATAATAGAATCGAACGATTTGTAAGACTTCTACGCGTGAATTATGCGACAACAAAGACATCTCTATTGCTAATTGTATTGTGCGATAGATTGCGCTTGTAGATTGCGCTTACGATAGATTGCGCCCATAGATCTTGGCAACGCACGAGTAATGTTCGGAGAACTCTTTACTATCCCTCAAATTTTTTGGTTGACTAGGGGCGGCCCCGGGTCAACCGTATCTTGCTAATGGGGCCCGAGGGCCGGGACATGCGCACAACGGCCCCGGGAGCCCCTAACCGCTAAGAGCTCCCGGGGAGGATTACCCCGATTTGCCAATGTGTCTAATATAATAAAAAGAGTCGAACTTAGTTAATTTATAATAAAGATAGACAAGAATTAAATAGTTGTTTAAAAGACTTTTAAAAAGCAACAAAAAAAATAACCTTCTATATTATTGTTATTTTAAACAAACAAT
>JAABUW010003662.1_pt1 | contig 21695 bp, 17 predicted proteins | sample 5560081 | NCBI WGS metagenome assembly JAABUW01 (sample SAMN10711882, study PRJNA513363) | rock metagenome | isolation source: Antarctica rocks | place: Antarctica: Victoria Land, Knobhead sud
GTCTCTAACTTTATATGTATAATTACGCCGGAGTTAAAATACTTTATTAAGGTATATTATATAATTTCTTTATTAATTAACTTATTTATTAATTCTTTAAATATACTTAGTCTTAAAGTTTATTCCCTTATATTTATATAAATAATAGGCGGTCTTTTATTATATCCTTTATAATATAATTATAATACTTTATTAATTATAATTATTAATAGCTAGACTATTATCCTTAATAGGATTTAAAGTAATTAAAATATAAGGATAATATATAATAATATAATTATTAAATAGCTTAAATAGTATATATATTAAACTCTTTATTTTATAAGTATTAAGACTAATTACTAGCCCCCCTTCTTAGGGGATTCCCTTATCTATATATTAGGAAAAGGGATAGCGTAGTACTACTATAATACTATAATATAACGTCTAAGCTATATTACTAATTAGTCCTTATAAATATATACGTATATAATTAGAATATATATAAAGAAGTAACCTTTAAAAAGGATAGTACTATTATAATTTTATCTCTTTTACTTATAATTATACTCCTAATTACTTACGCTTATATCCTCCTCCTAGCTAGGTATAGCTTAGAGTTATTAGGTAGCCTCTTACCTAGCCTAGCCTCCTAGGATAAGCTTAGGACTACTAGTATCCTAAGAGTGAACCTACCCCTACGTACGCAAGCTACTTACGCATAAGACCCCTGGATATTAGGGCGCTAGAGCGTGATAGCGCCCCCTTAGCAGGCGCTAGGCTTTATGACGCCCACAGTACGCCTGGGCTACTAGGGCCATTAGTGCGCTATCCGGGGCTACTCGGGTAGGTGTTCCGACTTGCCGCTTGGGGTGTAAGCGTAGGCGATTTGGGGGGGGGTAATCACAATACTACCATTTAAAAATGATCAGACTTTGTTTTCTTAGTCGCCTCAATTGCAATTCTACTTAAAATCGCTGACAAGCAATTTTCGCCAGAGGCCCAGACGAAAGTACCGTTCGTCGAGTTGCATCAAAGTTCTTTGCTTTCTTTCTGCATTTTGTTCAAGGGGATTACTCGTCCAGTTGTACGTAGTTGGCAGGGAAGAGGCCTTGCTGACCTCGGTACTCACCGGACCACCAATCCTCATCCGGAAATTCCTATAGCCACAATCATTAGTAGCCACAACGGATTTGTAGTCACAAACGACTTACGACGCTCGTGATTCTGGCATTCTCGGGAAAGCTCAACTCATTTCCCTCCGCTGCTTCGTAGTCATATAGTGCTGTCGCAGTAGCTCCCTGGCTTGTCTCAGCACTAACACTGTAACTTTGTCCAGACTCAGGCTCAGGTTCAGGCTGGATGTCGGCTTTTGCTTGGTGTGATAATTGCCAACCGGCATCAGCATCACCCTCTACCAGCTCCACATAGTTGCTTGGAAAGAGTCCTGATTCACCGCGAGGATTTTGGCCCATCCACCAGTCATCATCCACCATTTCTATATTGGTGACGTACTCGCCCTCTCTCAATTCCAGTTCATTATCCTCGGCCTTTTCGTAGTCATACTGGACCAGCGCACGTTTACCGCTCTCATGTGCTCCTGGTTGTGCAGATTCAGCTGCCTGTTGGCCAAAGGCTGCGGTAGCGGTTGCTTCACCGGCGCCGCGGGCAGGGTCATGCCCGGTGGGTTCTTCTGTGAGGTTATCCTCGTGAGGTATTGCCTGAGCAAGTGAACGCGTAGGCATTGATGGTGGAGGTGAGAACTGCTCCTCACGTGCGTCTTCGACCTCTTGTTTGTTATGACCTCGACCAATGGGCATAGCGACTCGGATCGGAGAGTCCGCATTCATAGCTGGAGGTGAAGGAGGCGTGGGGCTTCGTGGTGGTTGCGCAGGCGGCGTCGGCAGTCTAGGCGCCTCATGCTCTTCATCTTGTGGCTGTGAAGGGGGTGTAGGAAGGCCGGGAATGGGGACACCACGGCCCGCATTGGGCTTACTGGATGTATCTAGCGGTGGTGGACTGGATGCAGAGGCGCTAGAGGCGACATTCGCAGCGCCCATTGGAGCCACACCTTTAAAACGGCCTCTCATAGCTCCAATACCACTAGCAGGCGAAGACGGGATAGCTTCTTCAGCTGCTTCCTCCTCTCCCTGAGCTGTCCGTTTTTGCCCCAAGTTACTGGCTGATTGTCCTGTCGGCTTGGTTTGGACAGGAGCCCAACTTTTGCCTCCGTACCCACTCTTCCACTCTCCAGAGCGTTGATCCGTAATAGGAGCTGCAGAGTCTCCGATGCCGGGAGGAGGGTTGTCGCTCGCCCCGCTAAGTCCTTGCTCCCGCGCCTTCTTCTCGGCCCATAGTTGTGCTGGAGTCTTGCCGCCTTGGTCGGCAAAGGTTCGGCCAACACCAACAGGTGGGGCAGCGGGGGCTTGTCTAGATTCCAAGCCGAACCCACTGGGTGTAGGAGCCTTGCCTCCTGTAGAAGAACTGGTGCCGGATCCAAAGCAATTAGCAACTTTAGATTTAGGAAGAAATGTAGGCCGCTCAGACGTTGAGGTTGGCGCTGATCGATCCGGAAGTGATCTTCGCGCTTCATCTTGACCGTTACTTCGGCTTGAGGTGCCAGTAATCGTAGGGGATATGCTGCTCGGAGGCGAAGCCGTGCCCTCAGATGGCTGCTGAGCTCGAGCCCTTATGGCAGCCATGTCAACCTTGCCGACCGGCTCGTATGATCCTTTCACGGCGGTTGGTCGATCGTCATGCTTTTTTTGAGCCTGTCTCCTTAGGGCAGCAATATCCACCTTGCCAACAGGTTGATAACCACCCTTAACAACATCGCTGTTTCCTGATTCGTTGTTATCATTGCGGCTGCCGTCGAAGCGTGGAGTTTCATGTGTCTGCGAGCTAAGTTCGCGCATGTTGACCTTGGTGGGTTGATACGAAGGTGGGACCTTCTCGAGCTGTGTCCGAGTGACTGCTGGAGCATCTTGACCCCAACCATCCTCATCAACGTTGGTGTCCTTGGGGGCACTTGAACGTATTCGTGGCCCAGCGAGGGGATTAAAGCCTGCCGCGCCCCCACTATTTCTCGTGGGCGTGAAGGCTGGCTTGGACGAAATTGGAGGTGGAGGACCGGTAGCTGCAATGGCAGGGCCGTCACCAGAATACCTCGAGCCAGACGCATCAGACACTTTTTTTATTATGGACTCGGGAGTGAGATCCCGATCTGAGCGGGCGGTCACTTGGACGTGGTAGCCCTGCGGCGTATCAGCCTTCACCATAGCTCCCCCATTGTACTATCGATGCAGTGGCTTACATGAAGAACCTTCGAAACAGCGGCAAGGTAATTTGTAAAGTAACCTTTCGTGCGCTCAGGGACACCTTCTCCGCACCAGCCAATGAGCACCAATTTTGGCAATAGTGTATTTGGGTCTTTGATTTTGGCAAATGCAAATTGAACCCTCCCGTCAGAGAAATCGTCTATAAGGTCCACCAGCTCGCCCTCTAATATTGGGTCAGCTTTTTTCTTACACGATATCCGGCAGCACAGCCATTACCGCCAGTGCTTTGCACTTTCAGCACACTCTCTTTAATGCCGGCGTCTTGTTGGAAGGCATTGGGTAGTGGGGTAGAAATAGAGAAGATAGCCCAGTGTCCATATGTAGCAGACTGCGCAGCATTTCCAGAAGGTGTACGAGCGTCAATGACCGACTTATAGCTATTTGATATCGAGGGGCCGTTCGTGGACAGATTCAAGGTTGCCATGTTGTGCGGAGGAGGCAGGTCGTATGTTACGATGTAGAGGTCTCGCAGGGGGAGATTGATTGATGATGGTGTATTGCCATGTATGTGTTACCTTGTAAACCTTGTTGACTTGCGTGAGTACACACCTTGGATCAACCGTGGTATCATCATAACTCTACTAAATGAGAGTATGAATAGCAAGGTAGCAATTGCATCTGTCCCCTCGGTCAATGTGTTGTACCGTAGTGGCTTGGCAATCTGGCAAGGCGAGACTTAGAACTAGCGTCGCTCGCCTCATTTTCCTTTTGCTAAAAGTAAAGTCGCCAGCGTCTGCAACGAAGGACCTTTCCCTCCACGTTGCTCTTCGTCTCCATCTCGAGAGTCTCTTTTGTGCAGCTCCTTCATTTCCTAATATTCGAAGGCATCTACCTAGCTCGCACTAGCTCAGGCAGCTGACTTCATATCGTACTACGTGCCCCGAGGACCGGACTCGCCCTGGAACTGTTTCCGTGGCCATTGCTGTTGTCCCCTCTTGGCCTCCCTTGATACTAAAAGTGGAAGCCTTTGCGTGTATGTACCGTCATTGGTTCTTCCCTTTTCCTATTATCTCTGGGGGTCAAAGCCATCCGCAAAGCCAGACTCGGAGTCTCGCTACTTCCTATCGTAGGTCTTCTAATATACCCACTGGAGCTTGCGCTATGAACTATATTTTCAATTATGGCAGCGTCCCCTCGAAGCACGGTGTCTTCGGATCTGTATTGCCTGTCAGAGCCAGCACAGCCCAAGGTCGATGCCCAAGGAGGTTCATCCAGGGGGGACAGCAACCATCATCCATTCCATGATCCACATGACAATGCAGAAGAATCCGGGAATTCCGACACAATGCAGGGACTGGAATTTGCGGGTGAGGATGCTTCCAGACCGTCCAGCGCTGCGGCTGGCTCTACCACGAATGGCGTGTCGCCCGAAACAACCCACAAACGCAAGCGTGACCAGGATCCAGAAAGCGGGCAGGTCACAGAAGATCACACAATCAGTGGTGACGGTTTTGAAGAGAAGTCAATGCCTGGCAGGATTTCCAGTTATCGTTCCATGGACAGGAGCTCTTCTCAGTGGCAGCACAGAGGAGCACAGAATGATCTATCTGGAGTAAAGCGTTGCAAAATCAACGGACCGTCCCCAACTTCTGTTCAGGATACAAAAGTTCCTTGCAAAGTGTCTACATTGCCTGCTGCGCTCTGGCAGTACATATTCTGTTTCGTTCCTCCCGTCTTTCTGGGACATCTATTGTTCGTAAATCACGCCTTCAAGTCCTATTTAACTCCGGGCGAGGAAATTCCGCAACCGGCAACCACGGCACGCAGTATCGTGCAGCCATTGACAGCGGAAGCGATCTGGGTGGCCTCTCGGAGACATTTTGCTCCTGGATTACCAAGACCAATCCATGGCCTGCGGGAATTAGATATGTGGAGACTTTTGGTAGGCAAAAAATGTCAGAGGTGCGGCCACGTTGGCAATATGGTTTCCGCTTACTCCTTAGAAAAGCCTTGGGAGTCTGGCCCCGGGGCATCCGGCGTAAGGGTTGTTTGGCCTTTTGGCGTGAGATGCTGCGGACCCTGCCTTCAGCATTATTCCATGAAGGTACCGAGCAAAATGATGCTGATTCGCCATCATACGCGGGACGTGCACTAATCTACTGAATAGGAGATGGCCTTCTACCTTTCCGCAGGATGCCCATCATTTCTACTGCAGGCTGTTCCTTTCGCTTGCGTGTCGACAGATAACCATTACGTTGGCCACAATATTCTTCGCAAGCAATCAAGCCCCCCATCCATATGGTTGACCAAACACTTTCACAAGCCAACAGTCGAGAAATTGATGCACCAATTCGAGGATGTAAAACTTCTTGGTCCTGCTTCCATAGAGGAATGGATCAAAGGCTTGGCTCGCCAGGGCCAAGAGCGTCTTGAGGACATCATCCGCTGGGAGCAATGGGAATCCAAAGGGGGCCTGAAGAAAGTGAACGCCCGGCCCCATCCCAAGACAATACCCGCTGGTGCTGTGACCATTGGTAGGAAGGGCAATTTCACCAAGGAAGATAGCCATTCGGACCGGTCCACTCCTCTGAGCACGGTTGCTTCCACAAAGGACTGTCAGGCCAGTCAAGGAGGGCCCCTCCTCATGGAGTCAGCCGAGATCGCACCAATCATGGACATGAGTAAGTAGATTATTTCCCATTTAATTCCAAAAGATATACTGACTCGTACATTTGTCTCATAGCCCCGGCTCAGCCAGCTTGGAGTGTTGCCGCTCATATTGCAATTGCTATACCTGAAAGGCGGCGGACCCCAATCAGCCTGCCACGGCCCGAACGAAGCATAAGAGATGTCAATGCAGCCAAAGCAACTCGACGAGCAGAGATAGAGCGCCGTTGTGCGGCGTTGGATCCACCATTGTTGCCCAGCGTTTTGAACCATATGGAGTCCTTTCAAGCGGCCATGCAGATAACGCAACCAATGACTGCCCAAGCTTGGCAGATCCTGCAGCCTCGACTTCTTGCTCAGCTTCCATACGCCGAGCGCAAAGAGAAGGAGCGAGTGCAGCAGAAGGAATTGCTTGAAGAAGAGTGTAGACAACGGCGACTTCAGGAAGCTCAGCTAAAAGAAAACAAGGAAAGCTTCGATCGGGAATGGGAAAATTTCCAAAATCCAGTCAGGATTCGACTTGGTGCTATGGCCGACGACGTGATTGAATCCAGATGGGCGGGCGGCAGAAGCGTCACAAAAGACATCAGTCCAAAATTTGCGGCAGATGTTCTGCTTAGTGTTCGTCAACGGTTCTATGCTGAAATATCCGGAGAAATCGAAGCTGCTGTTCCGGCTGGTGAGAATGTTATGACGAGCCCGCCCAATGGACCGCCCACAAGATCACTGATTCTCGAGAACATGAAATGGTTGTTTGATACAAAGATCAAACCACTGACGGACCATTTCCAAAGAGAATTGTTTCTTTGCAATGGATGTGACGGCAATTTCAAGTTCTACGGCTTTGAGGGAGTGATCCAACATTATGCTGCCAAGCACACCACGACGCTTAGTATGGGAAATATCGTAGTCCACTGGCGTGCCGAGTGGCCTGAGTGTCCTCCCTTCAATCCAAATCCTAGCGTTGCTATATCAGCTTACTACAAAATACCAACGCCTGCCAATTCTATCCATGGTCCAATTGTTAGAGACATACAAGGGCCTACATTGTGTGGCGGCATTAGTCAAAGTGGTGAGACAGACTTACTAACGGTTTCTCAACGACAAGAAAGCCTACAACGCTCCACGGATACCTACACGACCCAATACACAGGACAACCACAAGAGGGCCGTCCCGTATTACCAGGTCAACCATATCTGTCACAGTCGACATACGGCGTGGGTGCTGGCTACCCGGGGGCTCCAAATGGTTACGCAAGCAGTGCTGCTAGTTATAATCCTTACACCGCCACACAACAACCTCAAATACAGCAGCCCTTCAGCTCCTCATACTCAAATCAGCAGTCGTATCCGGTGTTTGCACAAGAACAGACTGCCCCAAATCCACTGGGCTATCTCCCAGGTCTCAACAATGAAAATTATGGAAGTGGTCAGCCAATACCTTTCAAAGCGAATTTTCCAAATGGACTCTTGCCCGCCCACGCACCCAATGTTCCCGGTCAGGTCTCCGATCTCTATCAGCGTCAGATGGACGACATGGCCAAGCATGCTAAGGATGTTTTTACCAGTATCGGCGGCGTCAAAGATCTACCAGGCAGCGTCAGGATCTACGTTGTGATACAACTAACGGTCACCAGATTTAAAGCCAATTTTCCCAATGAGCCTAGTCTGTCAATGTTTATCGATGGCCTTGACCACAATCCCACCATGAGACCCGTCAGAAGCGTAAATGGTCTGGGTTGCAAAACCTGCATGAGGAGTGGTACAGGCGCGAAGCTGTTCACTCTGCCCCATTTAGTCAACCACTTTAGGACGGTCCACGTCGAAAGCCCGCAGGTACTTGGCCATCCGCAGGCGCCAGACTTAGATTGGAAAGTTGATATGATAGATCTTCCCGATGCCTCTATTATCTCTAAGCTCGTCAATGCCGTTGGTATGACCGATACCAAATTGGCTCTCATGGCTTCAGTATTTCATGGATTATTCCCGTCTCCTCTTCCCAATTCGAGAGGCAGGCCAAATTCAGGGTCCATGGCGACTCTCAAGAAAGAAGTCACCTTGAACCTCATCGGCGCATCCAAGGTGTCAACGAAGGTGATGACCGACGCTCCCACTCAATATCCGAATCCTCCAAACGATCAACCTCATGATCATCCTTGTAGCGGCTTCCAATCACTGTCCCGAGGACTATCGTCCGAGCCCCTTGAGCCTCCTGGGGAGGATGAATACGACCCTCACCGACCCGCACTTCTTGGCACGATCGGCGAACCAGGGGCCAATAGTAGTCCGTCTCATAAGCTTGTGAGGCCTTCGACCTTACAAAACGGTCAAGGCTCTTCTTTGCAGGTTCAGTACGAACCGAGTCGTCATCTATTATCTAGGCGTATGGATGATGAGCAAACATTTGCCAACGGAAATTCAACACCGAGCAACGGCGGCGGTAGGTACCCTGGTGCAATTCATGCTCAAGATCAAGATGCAACCCACCCTCCATCTCCAAGAAATAATCTCGCACCTCAACCAAGAGGGCGGCTAGACATTGGAGCTGAAGGACAGAGCATGACCCAACATCGGAACCAGTTCAATATTCCTCACACATCCATGGAGTACAACACAAGGTATCATCATACCCTTGACCATGGGAGCCTTGATGCCAATCCAGGCTCCAGCGAACGTGTGGCAAGGAACGCCTCACCACAAAGGGTGGCCGATGTTGCAGACCGTTTCCTGACCAGCCTAGCGCCCAATGCGGATGCTGGTCACTCGGGTGAATCCCACCCTTTGAATCGCGAAACAGAGCCCTGTTCGCAAGTTCCGTGGGAGCAAGCTGGACTTCCGCTCAAGCGCCGCCAACAGTATTTTGGACACGATGGTGCTTATGATCAGTGGTCAAGCGACGAAAGTTCTGTTGAAAATCGGCGCGCAGGGCCTTCAGAAGTACGGAGTAGCAGCCAAGTGGATGCTTTGTGTAAGACGGGATCTGTTACTCGATATATGGAAGATCATCGCCCATCGTCGCATGTGCAGATACCTCTCAAATCGCTCAGAGCTGAAGAAAGTCCAAACACGCGCTATGACTCTCACCCAAGTATTATTCAAGAAAGACACGAGATGATGGGCAGTGCCCCCAAAAGAGCTCGCAGTGGCAGCCATACGTATCCAGGGACTCGTATGTCGCAATTGCGCCCTGCATCTGTATCTTCGAACGAAGCACCTGCAGACACAGCTCTCTATCGCCCAAGAAGTCCAGTAGAAGAAGACAGAGGTGATTCGATGTACCTGGCGCGCTCGCCTTCCGCACTTCGACATGATCGCCCGCAAAGGATTGTCAGCTACGAATACCCACCGCAAGCTCGGTATGAATACATTGATGATCATGGTCTACGGGAGCCGCAATATCAACAACGAGTCGAGTACGTTCGAGTACCTGTCGACTATGAAGGACCCAGACTCCGGGAGCCTCCCGCTCGCTATTTCGTGTCTCGGCCTGTGGAGCAAGTGGAGTCTGAGTACGTCCGCTATGAGCAAAGCTATACAGGTGATCCCGTTTTCGAGCGTAATGGTCAGATCTACCATGCTCCCCAGAGAGGTCATCAGGCTCAACCTAGCAGAGCAGCTCCATCATTCGCTCCGAGCTACAAGTACTAACGGAGAGGTAGTGTGTGAGCTCGATAGCGGCATGATCGCCGCATCTTTCATCTTTTGTACGACTCTGCAAGCTTGTCGCAGGTGTAAGATTCCTAATTGGTCATGCCAGTCATGGCTCTCTCTTCTCATAACGTACAACTACTCCTTCCAAAGAACGTTAAGATGTCCTGCGCCCCGCATGAGTGACTCCTTGGAGCCTGCTCGTTGAGTTTTCCTTGATTTATTGTCCTGACTTCCTGAGTTGCTTGCTGACTGGAACCTTGCATGTGTGGCGCATCAACCCAAGAGGAGACGGATGCCTGCACTCCCAATGCTGTTCCGCTTCTTACCCGACCCCGACCTCCGTTTCTTCATTTCATGTCGTTGGTTCCATGGAACCACTTTGTGAAAGAGCTCGGGCCTGTCACGAACCATAGCAACATCATTCTTAGCTGTATATATTGTGATAATCTGTATATAGACACAGGAAAGCCTACAGTGCCTCGACTGGGGAGGATATTCAGGCTTGAATAGGTGGTAGGACACAATATGCCCCATCGTGCCTGTACTTTGCTCCTCGCCTTTTTCAAAGGGAAGCCCGTTATTAGGCCATAGTTCTGCCTAGATGTAGACATTCCATGACAAATCCAGTGTGATCAGGGGTCATGACAACTTCCAAGTGTGTAACCTGTTTTATTCGGTGATTCTATTTAGATTGCCAGTACCGTGGTAGCTCCGGAATTCTAAGGCGGTGGGCTTGACCACAACTCGGCAAGTCCGCATGCCTTTCTTGCCTCTATTTCTGCGCATCCAATATACCAGCAATCCTTGTGGTCTGGTTATAGAAGCCTACAGACTGAGGAGCAATGCAATTGGATGACGAGGAAGATCAAAGGGCTGGTGCTCGTGGACACATAAAGCATAAGCCAATAGCAGAGTCCCAAGTATCTACCGCGGATGCGGCCGACAACACAGGAGAGACCACGCCGCATAATGAATTAGACGAAGACAGCAGTCAAGATTTTCGTCAAGTGAAGACGGCCTACTACAATGCAGCTTCGGAGAAATCAATCAGTCACGAGGAAGCAAAACTGTTCTACCAGAGACATCAGCTTGAACAATCACAGCTAGAGTCGGAGAATTACAGCCCCGTTTCACGAGCTAGAACGTTCTCCTCGGCTGCTGATGGTGACGGAGGACTGAGCCGGACCACAAGCATCGCTTCACGTAGGAGTGGCCGGGATCGGAGGCTTCCTATACCTGCACCGGATCCTAATTTGCAGTTCCCAACTCTCAACGGCACTGATCTACCTGGCACAGACGAAGACGTCTATTTGATAACAGACAATGCAGATGCGGAAGGAGATGAAGGTGCTGGGCGCGGACTTGGACTTGGTAGCGATACTGAAGGTCCTACAATACCAGGCTCAGACATATCTCCAGAATTGAGCTCCATCTCCATCAACATCAAGAAAGTCCTAGATATAAGGCACAGATTCATCAATCTGTCGCTACAAGGACCCAGTGATAATCCGAAAGATGGCCGGGACTGGAAAATTTACCCACCTCCACCAAATCCAACTTGGGATGCCAACAAGAACCGGCCTAAAGGTCAAACTTGTGATGGGATCAGCCTAACTAACAGCAGGGTACTACCAGAGGAGTCGCAATCTCCCAGAATTCAACGACTGTCATCAAACTCTCTACCGCCTGTATCGCCCACAGTGGAACCGAGGAAACCGGGTCAGGACATTGGAGAAGATTTTGAGATGTCAGACCTGCTACCCCTACCCGGTAACGACGAGAGCATATCATTCGATCTCGGCGAGGGTAGTGTGTATCAGATCTACCAGACATTGAAGACTTCGCAACATAGCGTTCCCCTGATTCAAGTGCCAACACTACGGGAGTTCTACAAGGATATGGACGAGGTCCAGAAGATCTCTTCAGACGGGCCCACCAAGAGCTTTGCTTATCGGCAGCTGGATATCATAGAGGGAAGATTCCACCTCTACTTCCTAGTCAACTCGTATCAAGAAACGGCAGATTGCAAAAAGGTTCCACACAGGGACTTCTACAATGTCCGAAAGGTGGACACACATGTTCATCACTCGGCGTGCATGAACCAGAAACATCTGTTACGGTTCATCAAGAGCAAAATGAGGAAGTCTCCAGATGAGATTGTTATGTTCCGTGACAATATGGAGTTGACACTGAAGCAGGTTTTTGAGAGTATCAAGCTAACAGCATATGACTTGAGCATTGATACCCTTGACATGCACGTAGGTTTCCCTGTGGCAGTGCTCATCTTTTAACTTAGATCTATGGCGCTTACGCTGGACGCAGGCTCACACCGATTCATTTCATCGCTTCGACAAGTTCAATCTCAAGTATAACCCGATCGGCGAATCAAGGTTGAGAGAGATCTTCCTCAAAACTGATAATTATATCAAAGGACGCTACCTCGCTGAGATAACCAAAGAAGTCATATCAGATCTAGAATCTAGCAAGTATCAATTCGTTGAATGGCGTGTTTCCATATATGGCAGATCCATGGACGAATGGGACAAGCTTGCTGCCTGGGTCATTGAAAACAAGCTCGTATCGCACAACGTACGCTGGCTCGTACAAATTCCAAGGCTCTACAGCTTGTACAAAGCCAATGGTCAGATGGACTCCTATGAGCAAATCCTTATCAACATATTCCAGCCGCTTTACAGAGCCACCAAGGATCCGTCGAAGCATGAAAAGCTCCACGTGTTTCTGCAGCGCGTCGTCGGCTTTGATAGCGTTGATGATGAAAGCAAGGCGGAAGTTCGCCTGTATAGAAGGTATCCGCCGCCGAAGGAATGGAATACTAAGCAGAACCCTCCATACACGTACTGGATCTATCATCTCTTCGCTAATATGGTTTCTCTGAATCAGTGGCGGCAGCGACGAGGGTTCAACACGTTCGTGCTTCGACCTCACTGTGGTGAAGCTGGCGATATAGACCATATTGCGGCGGCCGTCCTTTGCTGCCATAGCATTAGTCATGGACTTATGCTCAGAAAAGTGCCTTTGTTGCAGTACATTTTTTATCTTGATCAGATTGGAATAGCCATGTCGCCTCTCAGCAACAATGCTCTCTTTCTTGCGTACGAGAGGAACCCATTCCAGAAGTACTTCAAGCGAGGTCTTAACGTTTCCTTGTCGACTGACGATCCTTTGCAATTCGCTTTTACGAAGGAGCCTCTAATAGAAGAATACTCGGTCGCTGCGCAGATCTACAGACTGAGTGCCGTTGACATGTGTGAGCTGGCTCATCACTCAGTCCTACAGAGTGGCTTTGAGCACGAGCTAAAGCAGAGATGGCTGGGACCCAACTACCATATCCCAGGTGTGGATGGGAACAACGTGGCCAAGAGCAACGTACCTAACATTAGAGAGAAGTTCAGATACGATACACTCACGCAAGAACTTGATATGTGAGGATTATGTGCTCCAATTTTCCAGATGGGCTTCGCTAACTCCACGAGCCAGGCTTGATCGATATGCCGCCGCATTCGGTCCCGGCGTACAAATGCGTACGCCCGTCAAGGCGCCTTCGTCTCCATCTACCGCGATGCATTCAGCCACCAATCTCCCACCACGATCCCGAATCCCAAACTCTCAGTCGAACAGTGATGTCAAGAATTTTGATGGGCAGCAAGTCGGGCAAACATCAAGTAAGCTACCCCGGTCTTCGTCGATGATCATTTCACCATCTCAAGCACATGGTGCTTCTTATTGGAATGAGGGGATCCCTCCTCCGCCTAGAATATTTCCAGGTGTGGTGCATGAAAGAACGAGGAGAGGAAGCGTAAGACATGGAAGCAGCTCGGAGAAGGACTTCAATGCTTTAGAACGCCCTAAGCTGTCGGCATGGGAGCGAAACGACAAGAGCCTCTATGACGCTGTGCCCGAGGAGTCAGGTGAGCAAGAGCAGAGGGAGGGGAGCTCATGACGAATTCACGAACGATAGATCAGGATACCTATTGAGGTGGCACAACAGATGCAGAGTGTAGAGGTGGTCCATTCGCGGATTTCCACTACCGCCTCATGGTGCTTATGGGTGCTAAAGGTACTCAAATCAGATGAGACCTTCGTTGACGAGGTTGTCTCCGTGATTCCGCCTTACTGTGCGAACAAAGGTCAGGCCACAGTATTTGGCATACTCGTCTACAACTTGGCTTCTACTTCCCAGCCTGCCTGCAAAAGGTCGACATAAGTAGGTTGCCCGATTGACATGATTGATGGCTCGATGCTACACCATGTAGCATCGAAATAATACCTCATAGGAAGCAGAATGCCCACTGAGTCTGGTTTGTTGTGATCTGAAATCCCCAACTGGGTATTAATACGCAGATAAAGCTTGCGTAAGCACTACTTATACTCATAAAACGCGATGAACGATTACGAGCAGTCACTACTTTACGCGGATGCCACTTGAATCACATGGAGAACCTTTATCATTACTTCTATAGAATCCACGACGACAATTCCTTCCGACGCATCATCTGTTGCCCGAGGTAAGCTATCAGGTGGTGTCTCAATCCGTCGATGTAGCAAACGATAGAGATAAATCCGAATCAGCCTCCGAATCCGACCCAATCGACGAAAGGCACACCTCGAAACCTCCGAATCAATCCCTCGAGCCCCACCACACCCACTCTTGTAACCCCACAGCTAGGAGCCTTGCCACATAGAATGCTTAAGGGGTTCCTAGCTTTCCCCTCTGTGCCTGCCAACCCATTGAAGTAGAAACAAGCCAGGTTTTTGCTCCTATCGCCTCAGTATTAGAATACCCCGAAGAAGTCGACGAGCAAGGAGGCTTTGCCTGATTACGAGCACGAGACTACAGAGACGGAAAGGAAGGAGACGGGTGGTGAAAAGGATGGCAAGTGAAAGGGGTCAGCAAGTGGGGTTAGACTGAGGTCTTGTCAAGCTGAGCGTGGCAAGGAAGTATGGAGAGGAAGGTTGGGTGCTCGTGCTGTTGACGGTTCGTCACGCTGATTGGGGGGTTCTGACAGCACGGTGGGGGTAGGGGAAAGGGCTTTATTGCTGCAGGGTGCCATAGCCTATTAGAAATATCATGCTTCAATAGAAGCTCTAGGGTATCAAACGGTCAAAAGCTCAAGCTCCCACAAGACGGATACCATACGCACAGAGATTTCACCCTACATAGCTCCATCACAGACGGACATCGGTGGTCTCAATCTTCAATGTCATCGTCGCTGAGAAACATCTTTTCCACCTCCGCTTCCACTGGGAGTACGAGTGTGTTTGCATCCTTTCCTGCTTGTCCAACGCCTAGCAGTGGAGTCGCCGAGCTTGCAGGTTTAAATTCTCTTGGACGATCTGTGGTCCATTCAGCGACAGGGGCGAAGTCGTTGGCATCCTCATCATCGGAAACCTCGCTGCTCGGAACTGGGATGCCACGAAATTGCGTGATCTTTTCCAAGTCATGGAGCAAAATAGAGGCTGTACTGTGCTGCTCGAATTTCGTAATATATGGTAGTCGCTCAAGGATCAGCTCCGCCTTGGTGCAATTCAGACTTGTGCTGACGGGCTCTGGCTCACATTGGTCTGGCTGCTGCGGAGGATGATGAGTATCAATTGAAGCCGACTGCTGTCCATTCGACAACACACTTGCACACTGGTGGGTACGGTTGCGCGCAGGCTGTCCCAGGAGACCGCTACCGAACCGAAGCCGATGAGTCCACTGGTCGACCAGGCTGTCAACCTCCTCCATCTGTCGCGAAAGTCTCATTGAAGTGGGGTAGAACATGCGGTAAGAATCATGCTTCCCTCCACTCTTTCCGGCAACTGGATGTGCACGTCGTTTAACAGGATCCGGCAACGAGAACAGCAGGCCCCGAACGGCAAGCTGGAAGGAGATCTCATCTTGCCGTAGCGAGTCTGATGCCGTCCCCTGGGAATAGCGACCTCCGTATTCTCCACTAGAGCCAAACCGGCCACCCCGTGGCGATCCTAGTATGTCACTGTCAGACAGAGCATCTAGACAGCCATTGATGGTGTCAATGAACAAATTGCCTTCGCAAGATAGTACACAGTTCTCATGCAACGCAGCAATGAAGGTTCCCGTATCCGTGCCTGTCTCATCAATGAGGCGGTCGACAGAAACCTGAGGTACCCCTTGTCTTGCACAATCCGACAGATGGCCTGGGGGCTGGAGAAGAGCCTCTTGAGATGCACCTACCTGATCACGCTTATTGTAGACCACTTTACCCACAGCGTGAAAAATGCCAAGGCTAGACTCTCGTTGAGTGACCATCTCTAAGGACTCCTTCTCCATGTTAGTGACTGCAGTCGACGCACTAGCTCCCTTCCGGGCCCTTGAAGCGACCCTTCCTCCCCAGTCATTGCTATTGTCTCCTCGTAGGCACAAGAACTCTAGCGATCCAATGGCACTGCGTACGTCACCGACCTCGCCCAGTTGCTTCAGCACTGATGGACCAGGAATCCTGCGCCGTCCAGACTGCCTGGCTTCTTTTTGTATCACGAGGTCAAGGGCTTTGGTAAGTAATGTGGCGGCCATCGGGTTGAAATCGATAACGCTTACGCCTGGATGGCTCAAGATGTCGGAGCCCAGAAGCCTATGAACAGTAAAGCTGTCACTGACGGCAGTCGTGGTAGTCGATCGAGTCTCTGTGACCACGATGACCAGCGGCGCGACGTTGTCTACGAGCGTCTTGGATAGCACAGCCCCTGATGACGGCGTATTGACTATGAGATACTCCAGTATATTGGAGCGGAATGATCGTAGCGCACTCGAAGTACTCAGGAAAGTATTAGGGAACTCCTCGATTAAAATAACCTTTTTTCGAATGCTCTGACTCTGTGTGAGCGGGATGGCGTCCTCCGTTTTGCCCGCACTGCCCACCAACTGCAATCCGCCAAATCTTCCACTTCGGCCAAGGAACTCTTCAAAGTGAGCAGCCATCGACAGATACCCCTCGGACGAAAATTCCGACCCCACAGGATTTCTCCATTCGTATAATTCAAACCCCATAGCTTTGGCTAGGGTAGATATCGTAGCAGTTTTCCCAGCACCTGAAGGGCCCCTGAGAATCAATATTCTCTTTCTGCAGTCAGTTATTGAAAGGTGAAGGTATGGAAGGTAGACACACCTTAGTGTCCCGGCCTTGCATTACATTGTCCAGCCAAGTCTGTACATCCGAGACTTTCTTCTTGTGCACCATTAGCTCCTCTAAGTTGCTCGGACCATATCGCTCTGCCCATGGCGTCAAGTGGACGTCTTCCCTTGAGACTAGCTCATCGGCATCGTTTTCCGTAGCATTGCCTACCATCTTGAACCTCCGCCTTCCACTTGGTACATTGTCCTTAGCTTTCCCTTGTCTCTTTCGACGATCGAGAACCGTGTCAATCTTGCGCTGCGCCCTTAGCAGTTCGTCCAGCTCCTGGATTTGTGAATCATCTTCTATTAAATCCTCTGCCTCATTTTCCACCACCGGCGATGTAGCTTTGGAGATCTCCTGGCGGTGTAGGAGCTCCAGTTGGGTTGCAGCTCCGAAGAAAGTCGATATAGGCTTGGACCCTTGAGACATGATTGAGGCCTTCGATTTACGATTAGATTTCTTTTGAGAGGCATCTAGGGATGTTGGAGTGGTCCGAGTCGCTGTATATGATTTGGATCCCTTGACAATGCTTCCCATTGGCTTTGTACGGGATCTTGTAGGGAGAGACTGCTTTGCAGCGTCATTACTAGATGTTATCCTTGTAACATCCTTCCAGGCCTCATGCTTCTCCAACTTCGGAGGAACAGGAACATCGTCGTCGTCGTCGTCCGAGCTCAGAACGATCACTCTCTTCTGCCTTTTAGCCGGTGGCGGCGCCATGCCTGCACGCAGTATATGAAGGGGAAGGAAGAGTGGGAGTGAGATTACTCATGATGATCTTAACCCAGATCTTTCTGCGGTGTAGCTAGTTGAGGCACATCGTCGGATTGAGGACGGATTTGGTTAGTGATATAATGGGTAGGGTGTTGTCATCCATGATCTGATTTATCTAGGAATAATCGTTGTCACATCAGAATATCGATGACAGCGTCCACCTGTTTTCGCGCCATGACATGGGGGAACGACTTTAATGAGTCCTAGGATCGCAGTAGGGTCAATGCATTAGTGAATAATACTGTAATTTAACTTCGCTACACTAGCGTGTACAATTCCGTAAAATCGAAGCTTTCGGGTCTCGGGGACCAGAACTAGTGCTATTTCAACAGCCGCAGTGATCATCAAGCAACCGGTGTCGTGATACTGTTTCCATCTTAAATGAGCCCTTGCAAACGTCTCGACCAGCTGATGGCACCCTATGTGTTACGCTCGTTCCCTCTCGGCTCATGTCCTCCACATCACCAATAGGTCACCATACCTGGTGGTCCTTCCGGAATGCTTGTTTTGGGGCTCGTCCTCGCCTTTGTACTCGTCTTTGGATCCGAGTTGCTCCCAGGGCTTTTGTTCATACTTCCGACCAGGTCGATTCTTGTCACGACTTCGTTGGCCAGAGCATATAGATCTTTGATGATCCCTTCGTCAATGATCATCTTTGGACTCCATTTGCCCATCTCGCCGTACTCTACTTCCTCACTCTCTTTGACTATCGCTGCAGCCTTGACAGACGTCAAAGATGCTTCCCACCACAGCTTGCTAGCGGTTATCATCTTGGCCGGTTTCAATATCGAGCCATGATACTCATTCTCCGAGATACGCTTCACAGACATGTCCTGCACCTCTTCCAAGTGAAGCACGATATCTTTGTAAATTTTGTTCGCGGCGTGAGCTGTGGCGCGTCGAAGTAGGACCGATTGGATCATAAGCTGTATGGGAAAGTTAGTAGTTCTCTTCATGGGAGACGCGTGGTGGATCATGCAGCATGTCTGGAGGATACCACAGGAGAACATGTTTCCAATGCAAGACCCGCTCACTCGAATTTGATGATAGATAGGGAATTATGCTTCCACGAAGACGTACCTCTTGATCAATCGTTGTAGTTGAAAAATTGACACTCTGTCTATCGGCCTTGTCGACGGTGACCTTCATGTTGCGAACGATCCCTTGCGCCTGCTGCTGATAGTTACTCACCAGTGGTTCTTGGGTCGTGACCTGGAAGCGCGAATCCCAGGACCGCAAGGGGAAGTGCCAGTCTAGAGCTCCTACGAGAAACTCCGATCCTTTGATCCTGAACGAGCCATCTTCGCTGACTTCGATAACAAGCCGCTCCTTTGCTTTTGTTATGCAAACAATGATATATGTCACTTTTCGCTCGCAAGGGTCTTCAATGAATAGACCCTGACCTCGAGACAGTTTGATGTTCAAGATGGCGTCCGCATCTGGCGAGTGCGTGGTAAGTCTGGGCGTGAAGATTGTCTCCCTCGCCAATCCATTGACGCCATTTCTTGTCGGAAATGCTGAGGACCATTCAGCAACGGCGAATGGCTTCTTGAATTCCGCGGAGCTTCCTTGAGGACTGACGAGAAGTCTTCCAATCCCGACTTCGATACTGATAGGTCCTTGGCAAAGGAGTGCTAAGTCTAAAACTTGTCTTGCAGCTGTCTCAAAATCTCGGACCATTGTGGTGTTGCTCCCATTGAGACTACTCTTAGATTTCTTTTGACCCATCGTTCGTCTGAGATCCCTCTTACTTATTGCATCTTCGGGTTCTTCCTGTACATCAATAAGGATGCCTGCCTTGACTCCACGAACGAGCTTGCTTTGCCACTCTGCCGGCTGTACCGGCTTGCTCTGGATGACTGACCTAGAGGAAATGACCAAATCTGCTGTGGAGACTGACTCTGATCGGGCGTTATGGGGACTCTCGATCAAGGGTGCCGATAAATTATCAAAGGGTCGTTCATTCTCTTTGGCCGTAGGACCTCTTGAACTTGTGTCTTCCAGGATCGTTGCAAAGCGTGAGTCGGCTTCAACACGAGGTCCAATTGAGATTACTGTTTGGGCCAGTACTGGAGAGACTGTTGGAACCACCGTTGGGGTCGTAGCTAGGGTCACTACTTCAGTCACTACTGGAGTTGTATTTTCTAGAGCCGAAATTATCGCTGCTTTTGAAGCTCCTCTAGCGGCCCTGGAACGCTTTGTCGGCGGCTTGACTGTTGTTGGTGTCGGCTCAAACGACACTCTATACGCCATTGCCTCCAGTTGCTCTTGTATTGCTGGCTCCTGGGTTTGGATATCAGGTTCGAACGGGTCCAGAAATTGAGATTGTCCAGCTCGTTGAACCCACAGGGTTGTTGGCGAGGCCGGATTTTCTGCCGAGGCGCTGTCAGCTCTAGAGACGGCAGCCTCAATTGTCTCCTGGGAGATGCCGGCTTCAACACCGAAGGATTGATAAGGGAATTTTGTCCAGAGTGACTCCACGTTCGAAATTTGCTGTACGCCGCTTTGCTTCAACGGAACCCGTTCTCCTGCCTGGATCATTGATACTATCAAAGCCGTTCGGCGAACGATAGCAAAGGGAGACTCTGGTGAGAGAAGAGTGGTCTCAGCACGGTTGTCTTTGAGATCTTTTAGTGCTACCATCTGTAGCATCGGCGCTAAACTGCCTTCCATGATAGGAAAACTGAAGATGAGAGGGAACGACTGCATCTCATACTATAAGAATAATCAGAATCGCATCTATGTCTGAGTGTGTCGCAATCAGACTCACCGCTGCGCTGTCTACGACCCTTAGCTTCGAGACAACTTTTTGAATGTCCTCTTCGCAGTCGCCTTTAATAATCACATCTACCGGTTTTGAATCGTTGTGCACAAGACGGCAATTGCACAGGGCTCCTATCTTTGCTAGAGCGTGGTCTTTCGATCTTAGGCTGATGAATCCGCCCTTGTAACCAGGAGTCCACGTTCGAGTAATTGTCTCATGCTCAATCAGAAAGACGTCGTTGTCGGAACGACTGCCGTTAAAGGGTTGGTCGTTGTCATTATTCACACTAGATGCTTCACCTAAATGTACAGCCTCGTCACTGACCCCCACGTCTGTGACAGTTTGAGTGGCATTTTCTTTGGAACGATCCATCAGAGGGTTGGCGTAAGTCCCGCTGATTCTGGCAAGCCTAGAGCCCTAGTGTCCAATCAGTCACTGCGTCCTAAGCATCAAGATATACTCAATGCCCTACTTCGAACATGTCTAGCTCCTTTTCACTCTCAGCTTTGATGAAATTTCCCAATATCTCGGAAAAGATAAACAGTGATGTATCATCATGCTTCGGGCACCGAATACGAAAGTAGTTGCTTTCATTGAAATCACAGCTCACATCCGGGCCCGCTATGATCCTTGTGCAAGACGTCAGCAATTAGCATTCCTTTACATGAAAGGATACGTACTTGAATGACCTTGAGATTTCGTCCTTCTGCGAAAGCAGTCAATTAGTCTATCGCCGATGCCTGCTAGAGCAGAATGGGAGAGCTTACCGCTTCAAGGTTGAATTCAAAGAGAGTGCCGCATAAGTGCGTGGCACAGGATTCTGTCGTGGCCACAGACATGGCTCTATTGACGACCAGCGTTGATGATGACTTGCGCTTGCTAAGCAATGCTTCGTAGTCCTAAGGCATCTGACTGACAGTCACAGATTGTTACCTTGGTGGGTGTCGGATCCGTGTTGAGCGAATGGTAAGAAACAAATTTTGCTCTCACATGGAAATGAACCAGTTGGGTCGCAGATGGACCTGAAAAAGTTACCTCTCAGAAGCAGTGGGTCAAGGTTGTCGCGCAAGACGATGGTGCGTCCGAAAACGGTGAACATATATGAATGTTGTGGAAGAAGATGGCATGTCGTGCACAAACAACGGGTGGCAGTAAGCACTTTGCCTCCCGTCCACCGAAACTTCCAGGAAGGTGCCACACCGCCTTTACCTATGAAGGGGCGAACACTCAAAAGAGGCCGAGATTCAAACAATCTTCCAACTCCTGAAAGCTGTCTGTCGTGTTGGCTCGTTGGGAGGTCAAATATTTATATTTGTCGGGAGGAATTCCGTGGCAACTCCCCTGAACGGGGTTTCTGGTAGACAACAGACGCGCGGATCCAGTGCTTTCTAGGGAGGAGCGCGAATTGCTGAAACGGCATTCAGC
>JAABUW010003664.1_pt1 | contig 21689 bp, 15 predicted proteins | sample 5560081 | NCBI WGS metagenome assembly JAABUW01 (sample SAMN10711882, study PRJNA513363) | rock metagenome | isolation source: Antarctica rocks | place: Antarctica: Victoria Land, Knobhead sud
GCAGTACACAAATATCTCGGACCCCATCTATAGACTGTCGCTCTTTGGCACAAAATACTCGCTCCTGCTCCTAATTCTCCGGGTCTTCTGCTCGACCCACCATGACCTCGGTTATTGGCTCACGGTGGGCCTAATCATCCTGAACGGCATGTTCTACATAGCCTTCTTCTTCGTTCCAATATTCCTTTGCTCGCTACGTTCCAAGATTTGGAACCCGGAAGAGCCTGGGCGCTGTCTGGACGTGAATGCTCTCTATCTAGCTTCGGCCAGCTTCAACATGGTATCAGACATTGCGACGCTGAGCGTTCCTATCTACTTGATCTGGAATCTTCAGATGTCGGTATAGCGCAAGATCGGCGTTTCCTCCGTCTTCGCAACTGGTGGTTTGTGAGTGTACATATGTTCTTCTTATTCTAGGCTGTGGCACTGATAATATCGTAGAGCATTGCAAGCATTGTACGCCTCGTCGACCATGTCCATCTAGTCAGCACTGAAGACTGGTTATACGTGAAACAACAAACCGCTCTCTGGGCGTGAGTCACCTCCTCCCCGAATTCCAAATAGCAAACCTGTTCTGCGCTGAAACTTTCCCAAAGAATTGCGGAAATAGCTTGCGGTCTTATCTGCAGCTGTCTGATAGTGCTTCCCCGCCTCTTCCAACATCTAACCTCCATCACTCCTAACAATGGTAGCCCCTCAAGTCCGGCTACAGCGAACACAGCGCCACGCCAATCTCGAAAACAATGGATACAAATGGCCAAGCGTAATGATCGAAGTCTGCCGTCACTACCTTCCGAAGCTTACAGGAAAGAGCGTAGTGGGAGCGATGAGTTTGAGAGTGCGGTTGAGGGGAAGCCAGTTGATGTCGAGGAGGGCCTCTGATAAGCGAGGAATTCAGTAGTCTTGAAGCCAAGTTGGGTTTCTGCAAACGATCTTTTGTCAAGTCTCCTAAGTACTTGGTCGATGCTGGGATTTTTATCACGACTGTCACGAGTATGTATACCAAGACGCTATTTGTTTTCATAGTCGCAAAATCCTGGCTCAATCACGCGTATTGTATCATTGGTATTGCTCGACCTCAAGTTCTTTCCTAGACGAAATCTACCGACTCGTTGGCCATCCGGAGTGCCGCAGCTCCTCATGCCGAATCGAGAGGAGTTTGATCTCGATTGAGGAAATGGTTATATTTTTGAGCGTATCGCATCCAGACCAATGCCATTTTACAATTATTAGATTTGGGTTTCTTGGACAGAAGCGCGCTGCGGTAAATGGAGAAGACAGCTGAGACTTTAGGCGGAATAATAGACGAGATAGAGGGAGACAAGGAAAGCTGTATTCCGATCGCGGAAAGACGAGTATATTAGTTGATGTCCTGTCCTGTGCTGCGAATAAATCGGTGTTGAATCGGTAGTGAATTTTTTCCTATCTTCCCTGACATCCAACATCCTCGCCCCTTGTCTATGATTATTCTGGTTCCTATTCCTACATTTCAAATATCAGGTTCGTGCGGCTGACCAAGAAGTGTATGTAGATGCAGAAGACGACCCTGCATTACCTGTCCTCCTTCAGTGAGATGGTGCGAACTTCGACATGTTGTGCAATAGCGACACCTTCGTGCCTGCTTAGGGATTTCCCTTCGATCTTGGTAGCGTCAGCATGATATACGGCTCCGTCATTGACGAGAATTAACCAGGCAACAAGAGCAGCATTCCTTAATAATCAACCCAGAAAGCAATCCACATACCCGATACAATTTTCTTTTCTAAGCATCATCAGCCCCAATCCTCAAGTCAAGCCCTCCAAAGCGACAGCCGGCGGCATCGCCCCAACCCACAACTGCCTCCTCCTTCTCAAGATCATCGGTATGATGCCAGCCCGCCACCCAGGCAGAAGTTTATGGTAGCAGCGGCGAACCCAGTACTTGCCACGTACGTCGTCACTGAATTGGGTAACGATGGCGTAGTCTGGCTCCTCCTCTGGATCGTAAGGGACGTAGACATCGAAATATCCGGGTAATCGTGGGAGAGTCAAGATCTGGTATTCGGAACGTGCTGTGCTGGCCTTTAATACTCGCATACACAGAATGATGTAAAGGGTGGTACTGACGGCCAAGGGTTGAGTATGGGACTGCTTGAAGTTTGAATGTGTCGGGGTCGAAGAAGGGGACGAGGTGCGGGTATCTCGCTGGCGAGTATTGGTTTGGCATTTTTTTGCGGGTGAAGGGAGCAGAGAGTGGGTAGGAATCTGGTGGTGGTGATTCCGAGAAGTGTGATGGATCTGCAGGTGAGATGTGTAGGTTGTAGCTGCTCGTGATACATCAAGGAAGAATATTCTAAAGAGCGTAGCGAGCATATTTTCTTCTTTTGAGCACGAGCACACAGTACCATTTCGTGGGCTATGTTAGCCAAGGTACCAATGAGCATTCAACGTTCAGAGGCAGTGCTTCCTTCCGTGCGCCAGAACCGCTGCTCTAGGTTACTTTATAGATCATCAAACGGCAGCTTCATCCTCTCACGGCGAATCATCTATCGGGACTCAATTCTTATATCAAGCGGATCAACTCTGTCCAGTCCTTTTTTTCTTCAAATAAAGACACCAACGACTTCCAAAATTGTGGTCATCAAATGATTCGCTGTGCGTGCGTAATCACTGATACGTGTCACAGAGCAGAACAAAGAAAGTGCCTCACCTATTCTTGCCAAACCGCGGTAACGGTACCATACGTCTCCGAGAGAGATGCACTACTCCACACTTCATATGTACTAACGATAGGATTGGTGACAATTGTGAAGGACCTATACCCTGCTGACTCGAATGGCTCGACCTAAATACTTCTCGATAACACATATCAAACATCTTACACCCCCTTTAGTAGAGAACGTAGCCAGGATCTACGACAACCATGTTTCACCAGAAATATTTATCTGCGTTCTATTTCCACTATGATACTATCTATACCTATACAGCACTAATCTCAAACCCTTACGCGCGGATGGTGCCATACAAACCCGAGCATCCACCCCCGGGATTTGCTATACCGTCCCCACAACAACGACACCACCTTCCCACAACAACCCTCATACCATCAACCCCATCTCAAAAGCAGTTCCACCGCCCCTCCCAACAACAAACGCAAACCTCACCTCTCTCCCCAACATCCCCAACCAAGAGCTGTATATCAACTCCATCACCAACAAAATCCAACTCAAAAACCCCAACCCAACACCCCAAAAATCCCAATGGATACCCACGCCCAAAACGACACCTACATCGAGCTAGCAGAACACCTCTCGCGCCTCGGTCACCCCAATGTCGTAAGAGTCCCCAACCCACCCCCCCCCCCAATCACACACACTAAAAACCCACGTCCACAGCAAAGCACAGAAATTTCCCCCCCACACGACGCCAACTTCGGCGCCATAATGATCACCCTGAAGAACGAAACTGTCGCAAAAGATGTAGCAGAGAAATTACACGGCACAATGTACGTCCTTACCGGGATACAGCCTACGAGTTGGCCATACACTGATCTGCTACCTACAGCATCAACAGCGCCAGAATAGCCACTCACTTTCTCAAAAAAGACGAATATGCAACGAGGGCAAAGGCAGTGTGGGTGGAATGGGAGTGGTGGGCTTTTACTCTTGCTAGTCAGTTATTATGGAAGGTAAGTCGCAGTCAGCACGCTAGATATTCCACCCCGTGGCCAAAAATCATACCTGGCGACGGCTGACTTATCGAGGTGTGACGGAACGTAAGATAGGCGGCCATGGCACAGTCGCCTCGATCTCAGACAAAGTGGAGAATGTCCTGCTCGCTGGACCGGGGTGGATGAAGATTGGATAGAGCTACAGCAAGAATATTTCGCTCCAAATAGCACCTGCTGTAGATCGGCAGATGTTTTTGGGTCCTGGTAGGTAGTGCGCAATCGAAACTCCATGGGGAAGTTGTTCTTGGCGAGGATGAAGGGAATGTGTTAGGTAGGATAGATGTGACAATAATGGATAGAAAAAGTATCCACATCACCGAATTCCATGGGGTATCATCTTCAGCAAAAGGAAATAAGTGACAAGAATCATCCCTCACCGCCACTAGGTCGTATGCCCATCCTTTGAAGGTCGCGGCTCCTGGATACTCAACTTCCCAGCACTCGTACCACTACTACCAGTAGTGATAGCTGCATCACTAGCCCCTCTTTGCCTGCCAACTTCTCTACCACGTTCTTCATCAATAGCATGCGACCGTCTTTGCTCGACTTCTGCCCTCGTGATCACCCTTTTCAATGCATCGCTTGCATCGATGAGCCCATCAATACTGATTGCATGATCTGTCATCTCGTTCCCGATATAACCATACACTCTCGCTGGATTATCGCATTCCAGCAACTGAGTCTCATTCAACTTCAACAGCGCAAGCGCTACTTGGAACAGAAATGTGCTGCCGTCGTTGAAGCAGAGAACGACATCCCAGACTCGGAACAAAGCTTCTGCAGAAAGGCAATCTGTGAAGACGCTAAGGAACCACTGGAAAGTCAAGGCTTCCAGCTCGATCCCCAGGTTGTCGAGATGGGCTGAGAGACGGGGAAGGATTTCACTGACGTACTGGCGAAGAACTTGTTGGTCGGCGCGCGAGGCAAGTAGAGATTTATCGTAGTAGTGTTGTGGGAAGATGTCTTCAATCATGCTTGTAAGGACCCAAAAAGCATCTTCCGTCGTTGGCATTATTAACAGTAGTGATGCAGTGATGAGGTTCATGCCCTGACAGTAGCCGACTTCACGGTTGCGGCGGGAATAGGCTAGAAGAACTTCGTTGAGTTTTGCCACGCCGGGGCCTTTGCGGAAGAAGACGTTGTCAGTCAAAGTGCGATTGATGTCCATCTGTATCTGATTTGCTATCTCGGGATCATCGACGCCCTTGCTGACCAAGTCGTCGTAATAGCCTGGTATGCGGCGGGCGGAAGCACCGCTGCACTCGGCCCAGATCTTGGCACGATAGGCGACCGGGATGCCTGCTAGGACCAGCTGCTTGAGTTCTTTCCATTTGGCTCTTCCAACTTTACCTTTGTTACCAAGGCCAGCGACACCGATCATCTCGCCATCTGTGATTGAGACTTCTGGCATGGTTGCTTGCTTGGAGCGAGCATCCGTGGCTGCGGCGGTTTCGCCTTCTTTCTTGCGTTCAGCTCGGACTTTGCGTAGAAATTCGTTCCATTTGGTGGTTCTTCCGCGCTGGAGGTTGTCGTGGAGTTCTGTGAGTTGTGCTAACAACAGCTTCACTGGCTCGCCCTCGACAGCCGCGGGCTGAGTCTGGGCGCTCGCAGGACTCAGCGAAGACTGAGCTATTTCGGCGTTACCTGCCGTGACAGGCGACATTTCAGGCTCGGGATTGAGACTCGTCGATGGTAGAGAACCGCCGGTCATGGCTCGCTTTAGTCGATGGTTGGTACTAGGGCTTTCGGGACTGACGACTGGATTGATTGGCTTTGCGGAGGGAGTATGAGAGAGCAGCTCGGTAGGAAACGTTGCAACCTTCAAATAGTCCTGCCATCGTTTTGTAGGCTTCCCTTCTGCTCTGCTATCAATAGATGCCGGAGTATCTGGTCGCTGGACGGAGTTGCGTTTCGAATCGTGTGAGCCTTGGTCGGCATCTGTGATTTTCAACGAATCCCGAGCGCTGCCAATCATCTCCACATTAGCACTCGCATTCGACTTGACTCTTGTATGGTGTTGCGAAGTCTCGGCCTCCTTCTTTCTCCGACGCTGATCGTAGATGAAGCCGAACCGGTCCGTCAAGAGCTCTACCGAGCCGTGACGGGTTTTGAATTGGGCCAAAGTTGGAGGCTTGGACTCTGGCGGATGAATGGTGTCCATTTCTACCGGACCCAAATTGGTCGCATCACTGACGGGTGGTGGGCTCGTTGGCATCTGAGGAACAGAGGGGTGCGGAGCAACTTTCGCTGTACCGCTTGATCCAAGTGTGAGAGATTGAACGGGTTTGCGATAAGCCTCGAGATTGGAAGAGGACTCCTTATTTCTCACCTTCATCAAGGCTTCCTTAGCAGACGTAGGTGCTGGACCTGAAGCGGTAGATATAGTCCTTGAATCTTTCGGCGGCCCACCACTAGCAGTAGCTGACCTGCCTCTAACCGTCTTCTGCTGGTCAGCTTCACGACTAGTCTTCTGATTACCAGCAAATAGTCTGGCGATACTCCAAGACGCAACAGATGTCGATGACTTCCGCGACTGAGCGGCGCTTGAGCTCTGCGTTGTCGAAGCTCGCGTCGGAGGCTGAAACAAATCGTCGTTCAGGCTTTTCCGACCTCCATTGGTCCCACTGAAGCCTCGCGTTCTCGGTACAGCCTCCGCCTCTTCGTTGTATTCGCTGACCACACTGCTCGCTCGACTGTTCCGGCTTGTACCACTACCACTCCATATGTATTCCCTCCAACCCTGTATCGTGCTATTTGGCCGACCATGCGAGTCCACACTGGATGTTGTAGATTTCCCATCCGACCCTTTCGACAAGTGGCTTTGCGCCTTCACCGTAGCCTGCTTGTCTGTTGGTCCTAGCGAGTCAAGATAGCCTTCATCGATTTCAGCACTGATCCGTCCAACATCATCCTTCAGAGCCTCTCCAATCAAGTTATCAATACCACCTGTGACAGCAGCTATTGAGCCACTCCTACCCCTTGCCCCTGTTCTTTTCGGGCCGCCTTTTGCAGGTGGGTCCTGTAGGGTGATCTCCCCGTCGACAGCGTTGCTGATACGATGGAGCCTGGTCTCGACATCCAGATTCGAAACCTCCACCTCTTTGAGCATCTTCTTGAGCTCCCTTTCCCTTTCTTCTGCCCGCAGCCTAAAGGCCGTCATCTCGGCATCTCGCTGGGCTAAGTCTTCGGCGAGTTGTCGAACCAGTGTGATAGCCCCAATTCTGTTGATGACATGTTGAATGTCCTTGTCCTTGGCACGATGTAGAGCACCAGGTATGCTCGGTGTACTGCTCTGGGGAGAGTCTCCAAAAAGCGCCGAGCGGCCCGTGAAAGAGGGAGTGCTCGTGATGAGACTTTGAACAATCGATGGAGTGTTTTTGGAGGAAGTCTTGAAGGGCCCCGGGTCTGGCGACTGAGGTTGTGGACTTGCCACGAGCATGTGGGGGGACTTCGCGCCGGGGGAGGCATCGGGTGACAGTGAAGGGAACGACTCGAGCGTTTTGGCAGAGGTGGGTGTCACCAGTGACTGCTTCCTTGGGCGGGCTCTGGCGGCACTGGACTTTCGTGAGGCTGTAGAAATCTGAGACGATGTCCGCTCGATATTCTTGTCGTTGCCACTGCCGTTGCGGCCTGCCATGTTGATGCCGCCAAGTCAGTACTGCGACCAAGGCAGCTGCTATGCGAAGACACAAGAAGTGAGTGAGCAGAGTTGCAGCCTAAACTCGAGCATGACTGGTGTCGTTGATCGTCAGGACGGAGGTGAAGGATTTCCGTCATTGGCTGGCAGGATTCCGCACCTTCCTCCTTGCTTCCATACAGCGACGACATGTGTCTTTGCCGAACTAGTGGACTCCAGAGTGGAAGCCATCCATCAGCTCATGGATACTGTCCTTTATATTAACTCCTCCACAAGAGATGGTGCAGGCTGGCGGTGCAGCAATACGGCACGCGATTCGAAACGTTTGTGGCAGGTGTGGGGCTGACGCTCCCGCGAATCAACTTGAGCTTGTGAACACTGCTACAAAACTGCGGCTCCACTCAAATCTAGAGATGAAACCAGTCAAAGTGTGGAGGTCAGTCCGGCGCATGTAGTGATGAGCAGAGGTAAGTTACCTAAGGTAAGGAAGTGCTCCCGCCGAATTGCCCATGTCTGCTTCTTCGAACTGTTTGAAACAACCCCTCAAGCATCACCAATTTCTGCAATCAAAATCAAAAAGCATCTGTATTTTCTCGCATTATCGTACACATTACTTTGTACCATCATATTGTACGTCAAAGTCTTCTGGTGTATAGCATGTGACCGCCCGTACGGCGCTCGGTGGCAGAGTTCTCGATCTATCCGAATCCTTGTCAGTCCTCATTCTGATGCTGATATGCCGCTACAGGTTTCCTTTTTGATGTGGTTTCCGTCTGGGCCAGCCAGTTCTGAGTACAGAGCAAAAACTACCTCCTATGACCTGGCGTTGATTTGCTCCGAGATCGTCTCCGCCCAACGTACATTACCCTTTGTCTGCTTTTTACCCGTTGTTTACCTAGAATGAATATGGCCAATGGCCTGTACAGAATATGTCTATCCGCTCCCACCTACCCTCCATCTGAATCAGCCGTTTCAACTTACAGAGATGCGGCAGTATAAAATCGACATTAGCTCAAGAATCATACGGAAGAAGTCACATTTTCATACACCGCGGCGAAGGCTACCGTATGATTGAAAGCGACCGACGATCCTTGAACTGCGTTCATAAGCTTGAAGTTCATGATCTAATTGAACGGCTTCGTCTTTCATGCAATGACAGTACCATAACATGTGCTCGAAGAAACTCTAGTTATTCTACGTGGACATCTAGCTTATTAGAAGTCGCTTGGCTTGTTCCTTGCACATATACTTCCGATCTAGGGAATGTTCCTTCCTGGGCACGCCCAACGATATCGTATCCATTCTCCCCAGAAAGCTCCACCATCCGTCATGTCGTCACAAAGAAAGAACACCGAAAGTTGAATTCTCGTCAACGGAGCAGCTGCTCCGCTTGCTTTCCGACCTAACCGATATAAAAACAACTCGAGAACAGATCTACCAATCTTCCCCTCAGTCAACCGCAACCAAAACCAACCAACTCCGTCTATCCCAGACTCTATCCTACAATTCAATATCTCCAGCAGCAATGTGCCACGCACCCATCAACTCAGAAACATACTTCGACGGCTGTCGCTCCCGCCAATGGCACTGGTGTTACCTCAAACAACCCACCACTGAAAACTGGAGCGGGAACGGGACGAATTGCCTCGGACATACCGTGCAGAACGTAAACATGCAGGCAACGAGAAGCGATAAACCGTGTCCGAAGCACGGAGATACGCCAAGGGGATTATTCGACAATCCGTACGTTGACACAACGGTAGGCCAAGATGGTTGCATCCGGGCGCCAGGAGAGAGCCTACAAGAAGGGGAGGAGACGTTGAGCAAAGCTATGCGAGAAGTGGAAGGGTTGCTCGATAAGAAAACCAATTGAGGTAGAGTTGGCTCGAACGAGAGTCACAGAGATGCCCATATAACAAGAGCCCACCGACCAGCCTCGACGAAGCCAAGGAATTAGGAAGCAGAGTGGGGTGAAATGCTATTTAGAGCTCCCACCTTGTGGAGGATCGTCCCGAATGAAATAATTGGTAGTATACAGAAGGGCCGTTTGGGTTCAGATATAGTTGCTATGGCTCCAAGCTATCCTTCCCCATTCTTCCCCAACTTCCCACATCCTTCCCCCAAATCCCAACTTCCACGATACCGGCAACAAACCTCCACAGCATCTCCCATCAGCGCTTCAGTATATATATCACTCATCATCACATAGATCAAATAAGCCATATCACTGCCGAGAGAATATCGTGTTGAAGATAATAGCTAACATTATCATGTTTAGCCACTCCTGAATAGGGTTGATACGGTGGTACACCTTTCTATCTGAAATCAGCAGTGTCTCCCCGTTGTTGTAGATAGATCTTGATCAAAGATTTCATCTAGCATTTGAGAGTCAGTAGGCGCGCTCCACAATGTGCACTCTGACACCATATTACTACGTCATCGTAGGGTTGGAGACTGAGGTTTTCACTAAACATCGAGGATCTCTGTGGTTAGCTACCAGCCTCGAACGTTTGCGTTGGGCATGAATTAAGGGGGTTTACGTGGAGTCTCCACGGAGTTGTATCCTTTGTGGATTATTCCTTGTGTGGGATGGCATGTTGCATTCGACCTGGAAAAAGTACCTCCAAAGAAGAAAACGAAACGAGACGACGTATACGAATTGAAGTCAATAGTTTTCAATGTTTATAATTGCACGTGGCATTCAGATGCCACATCACCAAAGAATATACCAGCGTTCATTCACGCGAGGCGAACTCTCCTCACTCCCACTGCAAGGTTGAAGACGAGACGGCTTTCCGAAGCCGCATACCGATCCATGGCTCTGACGCCTGCAGACGCCGTATGCCAAACGCCATTGCTTTCCACCGACACCAAATGATATGCACACGGTTCACACAATCATCATCATCAATTCACCGAACCGCTCAGGCGCCAAGACCCAGCTTGCAGAATCAATCAGTGTTCGCCATTGCTCTTGCCCTTCTCCTTCAACACTCCCAACTCCACCAGCCGCTCCCACACATCATCTTTCCTCCCCACCATTTCCCGATCAACATCCAGCCCATCCAGTTGCTGTAACGTCTTACAAGCGTTAACGATTAGCATCTCATAGACCCGTCTCCTGAGCTTCGTATCCTCGTCTAATCGTTCCCGCGATGCACTGTCAGCTTCTTTATCCAGCGGAGCCAATGAATATGCATTCGCGGCCTTCACCTCTGCGTCATCCCCATCGTCCATGGAACTCTGCGAAGCGACGCGCGGAACGAGCTGCTTCTCCGTTCGCGATGCTTCCTGCGGTAAGTAGAAGCCCGTTGTCAAAGGGTTGTTTCGTAGGTCGATCTGCAAAAGCTCCTCTCCGAGACGATCGATTACGGCGGCAGTCCTTCGCAACCTAGCAATGCGGTTGCCGACCAAGGAAAGTCTTTGCAACTTCACCACGCCCAGCAACGGACGTAGATCACGTATCGCATTGTAGTTGAGATTGAGCTCACGAAGGTTGGGACACCGCGATCCAAAATCTGAAGAGAGATTCTGGAGGCCTGTAGAAGCAAGCTCAAGGCTTTGAAGGTTGAGGAAAGGGGTCGATGGAGTGAAGGTCGAGATTGCGTTCCCGGATAGGTAAAGATTGCAGACCTCGTGGCAGTGCTGATATTGGAGTTCCGAAAACCCATAAGCTGGGACTAGCGTTTGCGCGCGCCAAGACAGCGTTTCCAGATGCCTTAAACTGCTCAAGCTTTCAATCGATGCAAGTGAGTTTTTGTCGAGATTGAGATTCTTCAGGTGTGGCACTTCGGCTAGGTCGATAAATGACAGACGGTTATCGGAAACATCGAGGACTTTTAATTTGGACAGAGGAACCGAAATGGCGAAGTCCAGAGTCTCAAGGTCATTGTTACCTGCGTTCATTAGTAGGATACTCCGAGGCGGGCCTCAGGGTACTCACTCAAGATGCAGGTCTCGAGGACTGGGAGCTGATGGAGGTTAGATACTTGCACAAGCTCGTTGTCATGGAAGTCGAGCTTGGTGAGCCGCTGTCTGCTTTTAAATCAGCGGGGGGGTTTGGGATGCTCCGGAAAATCTTACAGATCAAAGTTCTCGAAATCGACTTCTCTCAACCGATTACCTCTCAGGCATAACTTGATCAGCCCATTCAGATCCTCGAGACCATTCAAACTCTCGATTTCGTTATTGTCCGCTTTCAGTGACCGCAGATGGACAAGGTGTTGGAAGCCGCACAGACGCGCAAGTTGGTTACCCGATACATCAAGGTACTGCAAATTCCGAAGGGAGTCCCATGCTGCAAGATCTGATAGACAGTTGCCGCGAATATTGAGTTGTCGAACAGTATGAGGGATGCCATTTAGCCCTGAAAGTTGATTCTCCGAAACATCAAGTTCTTGGATTCGCCCACAGAATTCGTCAAGCATATGCAACGTTGTCAGGTCACGGTCATGTAGGTCAACGCGCCGTATATAATCCCAGTATGGTTCATACGGCTCTAGATCTGTCAGATTCTTTACGAGATCCTGGGCGGACAGCGACAATCTGTTGTCAATCTCCCTTATGGGCAGCCTTTTCGCGACCTGACCACGGTTACTATCGATGGGCTTGTCGATCTGATCTAGTGTGAAATCTGGCAATGGGCTGAGTTGAAAGCCTATACTTGATCGCTGCCCTGTAGTTGGTGGTACCAGATTGCTCTTCTGGAGGGGCAAAGGTGTTGAGATCGCCAGCTCCATGCTCATGTGTCGGTTTCTGATTGAGCAATGGAACATGGACATTTCGTCCTCTTCATCAAGACGAGACATAGGGCGTGCAAGGTAGGATTGGTTGCTCAGGGACATTCGGCGGGAAGCACTACGGCGTCCTGGTTTCCCTGCGGATCCAGAAGATGGTCTCTTTACTGAGGTCTCTTGTCGAGTGCTGTACCGTACAGGCGAATCGTCCAGGCTCAGGTCTTCGTCGGAGTGGGAAACTTGGACTCGTTCGTCTGATCCTCTGGGATCGACCAGTGGTGAAGAAAAGGCTACGGTAACTACTCTCGCCTGATGTTTCCTACTGCTCCGAAGCTTCGGGTTTCGCGACTCACGACCTTCGAATATGCTGATCTCGTGTTCTACATTCTCCTCATATGTATTTCCAGCGCTTTCCCCAGTGGTCGTAGCAGGACGAGTCGGTAGCTGAGGCTCTTTGCACGAAAAGGCATCATATCCCCAAGATGTAGCTCGCGTGCCAGGTTGAGGACCACTCGATGCAAAGTGAGAAAACTTCGAGGGTGCTGAACTATTGTCCACAGCAGCTATGGCTTTTCCGTCCGCCGTTTTTGGTCTGACAATCTCCGTCTGCTCGCCAGCAATAGGGCATGCCCTTTGCATCTCAATAAACATTGCCTGATCACGAACAGACACCTTGTCCCCTGCTGTACCTATCGATTTCACCGAAGAGACGGCTTCTTTAACCATCTGCAACTCTTCCATCTCGTTGACAGTCAAGTCAGGGATGTCCCCAAAAAGATCTTCTTCTGTCCCTTCACTTTGGGTATGATCAAGATTATCGAGACCGGCTACATTAGGAGAACTTTTGCGCTTGACCCAAAGCTGCCTTTGCCGATCAAAGACCATGCCAGCCATTTGATCTGACAAAAGGTGCGCAACAGTCTCTGGTGCAATAACCATCCGATTCGTTGAGCTGTGAGATGATCCGGTGGGATTGGATCGACCAGATGAAGGACACGAGGTCGGTTGAGAATCTTGAGATCGAACCTGTTGCTCTGGCTCAAGGACTGAGGAGTCATGTGTCGAGCAAGAATTTTGGAGCTTCTGGATTTGGATAATACCCTCGCGGATGCGAATGTTTGGCGGATCACTTTCTGCGCCGCTATTTACATCATTCGCTGCCTCGGGGGTTCGAGCAGAGGCCCGTGATCCTCTTCTCGACCGGCTAATTTTCAAAGTCTTGAGTGACGACGAAAGTGCAAGCCCCAGGTCTTGATCATCCTCATATTTGCGGAGGTGGCTTATGACCCTCGCATCGGGTTTCGCAGGTGGCTTCAGCCCACGAGGACTGCCTTCCCGGCTTGGTGGCCTTGAAAATTCATCTTTAGTAGATTCATAAACGACGGACTCCTCGACAATGGTCGGATGGCCAGCTTCGGACCCTTCGGTGATCGTATAACTACTTCGTGGACGTCCCTTGGCACGGATAAGTTGCATTATCTGTTGTGCTTCATTGAAAAAGTCTGCTGTGGTAACAGAAGCCTTCCTGGAGCCATAGGTAACCTCTTTCGCTGTATTCAGAGCTATTGTGGCTAGAGCACCCGCGACAATCTGCGTGGGAGGATCTATGGCGGAATCCTCATCCACTTCAAGCTGTACCGAGACTTCGCCGAGAACTTGGTCTGTGGCTCCGAATGCCCTGGCCTCACCGCCATCTGCTCTCGTGATACTGGTGTGGCTCGGAGTCGGCATTTTGGGCTGGCGTATCTGTCTCATTGCTATAACGCTTGGATCGGCTACCTGGCGGTCACTATCATAAAGCGCGTCTTTTCGCTTTCGACCGGAAGGCGCGGGCAGTTGCCGCGCTGCGATGTGCTCCTGAAGATGGAGGTGTACTTGGTCCAGTCCCTCTAAATTGCGCAAAGTTCTGCGGCGCTTTGGAGCAGGATCTTTCGCAGGTGAGTAAGGCAATCGTTTCCCAGTGGTTGTTTGTATAGTCTCTTCCCTGTACTCCTTGAGACTCTCCTCCCGCCTTCTTTCAATGCCTGACTCATGCCCTTGGTCTCGCGGAGAATCATCTCTAGTACTCCGCAACGAGGCCTTCGATCTGCTGCTTATTTCAGTTTCAGACTGATATATATTTGTACGCTGAGATCGAAAATGGTCGTTTTGATGTTGTAGAGACCGGCTATGACTAGCAACCTGCTGAGCGTCATCGACTAATTGATTTGAACCGATCTCTCGATAGGGCAGAAATTGATGGTCGTTGAGCTCTCCATATCCGAAGCTACTTGTTCGGCGATCATTCGGGGCTTCTGGGATAAATTCGGTCCGATTCTGGCTGTATGGACGTCTTCGTCGTGGCGATGGAGAGGAAGGCTGCTCTTTCGCACTTTCGGCTGTGCTATCCACTGATAGATCATCGTGAAACGTCTTCTCGAATTTGCTCATTCGCCGAACCAATCTCTCGTTGGTAAATGTATCATGTTTGTCGAACAGCTTTAGAGGGCTTCCAGAGGATCTTGGCCTATCATTGCTATCGACGCTTTTATTCTTTTGGTGCCTGGGCGTATGTGGTGTTGAAGAACGTAATGGTGATGAAGGAGTCCGGGATTTAGTCTGCGAGAAGTTACGAGGCAACTCAAGGTTTGGGTCCCGTCGGGTGTTAGAAGAAGATTGCAAACTCAAGCTCGGGCCATCCAGATCATGTAACAATGATGGGCTTACCGGTCGTCTTTGGAAAGAACCATCATTCGAATAACCCCCACGGCGAACACTGACAAAGCCACCATTCGCCGCATAAGCGTCAGTACCCATTGATAGGTCATCTGGAAGTGATTGACTCGTAACCTCATCCATTCGTTCCAGAAGCACCGAATCTCCGGCAGGCCTGGACTCTGTATAGTCAATCCCATGGTCACTTAAACGAGAGCTGGGTAGATTCTGCTGCTCCAATCTCATCTTGTCCATTTGCGATCGTAGCCGCTGCATAGACATATCGATCGCTGCGTATTCAACGCGCCCATCAACAGTGTTATGTCGAGAGACGTAGAATGGGCTAATGTCTTCATTACGAGTCTTGTCACTAAAGACCCTGCTGTGTTCCAACCTGTCGGGCGCCGGCCTGGAATCGCCTTCTATGGATGTCAAGTGATGGGAGGGAAGCGTAGGAGGTATTGGTGACCTAGGTAGATTTGATTCCGGGCAGCCTAATGGTGTACTCAATATTCGATCATCACCCACGGAGACATCTCCGTTGTTTCGGCTTTGAGAAATATCGGAACTTCCATTCAAGTTCTTCGCGGTTTTACGAGGATTTCGAGTTTCTGCTGACGATTTACTCTGTGGTGTTGTAGCAGCAGTTGGCTTTTTGGGGTCGCTTGCAGGAGCGCTGGACTTCTGACGTGGAAGCGTAGGGTGTCGTGGTGGATTCGACGGGCGTTCGTCTACTGCGGAAACTTTCCTCTTTCCTTTCAGTTTCGCATGTGGTGTCAATTTGATCGTAGGAGGTCTAAACACGCCCTCCAAGCCTAATTGTTGAGGACTGAAAAGATCTCCTCCGGCATTCTCCTTGAGTACCCGTCTTTTCCATTCCGGTGTCCCACATACATCTCGCTCTTTCGTCGGCGATTTTTTGTACTGGACCGTGGCCTGAGGTGTCGTAGGTGCGAACTCATTAGAGGCCCGTCTCCCACGAAGTCCTGTCGATGCAGCGTTCAGTACTTGAGCCTTGACTTGCCCTTGAGACTGCCGCTTCGGTGACGCATTGAGATTTGAAGAAGTTTTCTCTTTGAGCGCATTCGCCGCAAAACTGCTCCTTCGCACTGACGCTGACCTTTCAAGCTCTTTCCCACTCGCAGTCGTCGTACCCGAGGCCGAACGATGCTTGTAGCGGGGTATGCGACTTTGAGATGCTCTGCTGTTAGGGCTAGGACTATCTCGGAGGATGGATCCTTGTATCACGGAGCTTGAGTGGTCAGAACGAGGTTGCGAGACCCAGTCTTCGGAGAGAGAGTCGAGCCATTGGTCCATTGTGAACAGTGATAATTGTTACGTCGAAAGGCGTCGCGCGGTCGCAGGCTGGTAGCCCTGAGATAAAGCGTTAGAATAATGATAGCCTAGACATGCTGCTCACAATGATACTGTTGGCAGGCCTCGTTGATGGTCAGTGTTGGTTTGCGACTGTCATGACGCGCCCCCGCCATACAATGTTTTTCAATGCTCCGCGCTATACCATTTACAGGGCGTTGTCTGGACGACATATATTGCCAAGGCACTAGCATAGTTGGGGCTAGATGCTCATTTCTAAGTAACGAGAAATACATTACTGGCGTCTCGGCTTTGGAACACATGTATTCTTACCTCCTCGGAGTACTTAGTATATAGTCAAAATCACGTTGTTCAACAGCCTTTCTCAATCACGCTCCACAAGATTCGAATGCATGAAACCATTTACAGCCACCGTGTATTTTCTTGTATGATATAATATAACATAGCTACAGCAATCCCTCGATCAAGTAATAGCAGCAGCCCAAGGGTATAATTCGTTATTTCCCAAAATCAACTCCATCCTTACACGTCATACATGGGCCTCATTACAAGGGCTGTTTATGCCTTGCGAACAATCCTCAGCAGCGGCGCAATCCTCGCCCTCTTACTCAAGCCTACTCGATATGCCACCTTCCCGCTGCTGATCGGGCTATGCTTGTCAGGGCCTTTCTGGGCTGGCGTATCAGCTTTGCGTGGAGTCTGTGGCGGTGTCTCCATTGCTATAGCTGGTGCAACAGCCGCGATCTTGGTCGGCGATGCCGAGGTTGTCGCCTTTTCAACGAGACTCGGCGTCGTGCCGCTACCTTGGGTCTCGCGTAGAATCTTGCTGGAATTACTGATAATATTATCCACATCACACAGTTCATCGTCGCTATCGCGAACAAGCTCTTCGCTGATTGGCAATGGGGCTTGCTTGGCTTTGGTACCTGTTTTCGCCTTCCTAGTCGAGGCTGGATGCTGGACGTCTTCTGAATCTATGTCCAGCTGGGTTTCATTGGAGTCTATGCCTCTTGGAATCTTACTCTCAGGCGCTTCAGTAACCCCTTTCTTTGGTCTGCCTCGCTGTTTCTTTTTTTCAGCTGACTTGGTAACAGGCTTGGGGTCAGGCTGAGTATCCTCATCCACTTCATTCTCAGCACGCTGTTTAGTCGAGTGTGCCTCCTCAAATTTGCCGAATTCCCTTGTTGGGATCTTTTCCATGGCTTTCATGGTAGGTTTGTAATCTATGGTATCCTCCTCTTCGTCGACCTCGGTTTTGGCTAGTAGCTCGTGAAACGCGGTTGTTTTACTCCTTTTCGCCCTGCTCTTCTTCTTTACTGCTGCTTCGGGCCTTTTCGAAAAGTCGACTGGTACAATTACTTCCTCTGCGCCTCGCCCCGATCTAGACCTGCTTGGCCTAGGCTGATACTGATCCTTGGGTAAGCCAATGTCAATATCGTCCGAGCCAGGCTCGTCGGCTGGGATATTGTCGTTCTTCCGTTTTCGAGCTATGGACACTGTGGTTTGATTGATGCTCCATGTCTCTGGCCCATGTGAAGGGAATGAAAGCTCGTCTGTCTCTTCGTGGCCATGAGAAAGTTCGGGTGACGGTATGACCGGCTCGACCTGCTCGGGCGTGTAATGCGCAGCCAATGCCGGTAAGGTCTCGTCATCTCTGATCCCGCCATCTTCAGTCAATATTTGTGGGCCGTGTTTGATCCTGTCGACTGTAATGATCTTTCTGGGCGAGAGAGCTGATGCACTCGAGCTTAGTTCAACAGGCTCAAGTGTAGTCGGATCTCGATGCAACCCTGGTGGAATGCCTGAACCCTTCATGGTCTTCATATTTGGGGCTTGCTCTCTTTCACCTCGACCACGTGAAGACATTGTTGGGTCTGGCATTCGGCTTTCGGAGGAAGTTGGCTCGAAAAGTCCTGATCCCTCCGTAGCCATGGGCTTGGATGGCATGCTTCTCGCGTGATCTTCGTCTGTGGATGTAGCCACGGTATTGGTCTCTGAAGTCTGCGTCTGCGAAGTGGATCTTAAAGTCGGAGGTGGCATACAGCTCATGCCCGGCTTATCCCTGGACCCTGGCATGTTAGGAAAAAGACCTGCGTCCTCCAAAGCCACTGTCTGGCCGGTAGATAACCCCCAACTGCTTGCCATGTTTCGCGGACCCCCAACTTTATTCGTAGAGCTTTGAATTTCCCCATCACTGTCCTCATGAAACTCGAAGATGTCTTGATTGGATTCAGTCCCGTATTTCTTCAGAGGTTTCTTCGTTCTCGGCTTTTCTACAGCGGTCTTTGCCCTCTTTATTTTCGCTCTTGACGTTGTAGGCGAAGGCTGAGACTCCCCTTGGGAAGCAGAGGCGTTCTTGGTAAAGCGAAGGTTGTCATCGGGCGTCGGGTCGATCAGGCTTTTGTGTGCAGCGCGGATCTCGCGATTGAGAAGCTCTGTAGGTTGTCAATCTCGTAGCCACTAACAGAAGCTAGACTAGTCACCAACCTGTGGATCCTGTACTCGGACCAGCGGACTGCTGCATATTATTCAGACTCGAGGATTCTTCCGAAATAATAGATGTGCCCGCATTGGTGTCTGGGAGAGCCAAAGCTCGATGTCCTGGTGGGGTAGTCTCAGCATTGTCCTCGTCGTCCGAGTCCTCGATGACCTTCCTCTTGGCCATGCTAAATGAAGACCTTCACCGTGAATAGTCATCGATATGCGTGTACCGTCCAGAATGCTGTCTGAAGAACACGGAAGTAGGAAGGAAGTAATGAGGTGGTCAAAAGATAGCCGCTGTGACGCGCTTCGGCTGGCTGCACGCCATCACGTGACAGCGGCTCCACAATGCAAAGTGTCTACGGAGGTTGACACCAAAAGTCTTGAGCAAGCGCCAAGTCTGTAGGGATCAGGGTGCCTAAGTTCTTTTGCTTACTTCCGGGCTACGACGCACTTCTAGGGTGTAGTTTCCGGGCTAATCACCCTTAGATGATTGGTGCTCCTCCCGTTAGCGCATGCTCAAGACTTTTGGTGTCAACCTCCGTAAAGATACTCCATTTAGCTGTAGAGCCCAATGCATCCATCAACTATCAAGTGATGCATCAAGTGATGGCTGGTTACGATATCGAGGTAAGCTAGACCGTCAAGTACTAGAAATGAGATCCCAGATTGGCAGCTTTTGTTTGCTTTATACACTCGTCTACCAGCATCCAAAGCTGACAACGCCTAGAAACGCCTACGCCGGAAGAGTACCCCAATGCAATCTACGATCAGTCATCTGGCGCACCCTTGTGCGGTGTACGATTGATGTCTCTTATCGCATATAATTTATCAATATTCATATCAGACTTGCTCCATCATTCCCACTGCACCTCGTCAGTACTATATCTGCTATGAGTGCCGTTCATTATCATACCTGAAAATATGGCCCACTCATGACCAACACTGTATTCTCAAATACCACAGAAGACACCATATAGCGCTCGCGGGGATCAAATCCCTGGGTGAACAGCATGATGCAGATGTGGCTTGACTATGAGCAAGTGCTCAACCGAGCCGCGTTGACGCTATGAACTTGAGATTTATATACGAAGTCCGGAATTCATAGTGGCCATGCAGGCGATCATAGTCCGCCTGACGAGGAGAATGTACTTGATCTGTGCATTGCAGGGTTGAGGTAATTAAAGGAAGGTTGGATGAATTATCTGCTGCCAGCGGTTTGATTCCTAAGGAGGGCACTAGCAGGGTAAGGAGAGGATTTATGCATAATCATGCAAGCGGGTACTGGGAAGACTGCCGTAATGAAGCAAGCGGCGAAGAAGATCTCTCTGGTGACTGCAATAAACACACACTCCTTCAAGGTCATTCTAAACGCTATTGATGTAGTGGGTTATATTATGCATTATACTCTAAGTCAAGCTTCCAATCACGCGCAACTATCACTAAGCAAACAATCCCTCGTAATACTACCAGCGCCTACACCCCCAATATCCTTCCCTACCCCAGTCATTGCTCCACTATACTGATTTGGGCTCTTAAAATACCCCGGGCTCCCCACCAGATAAGCCGGCTGATCATTACACCCCGTATTCGCCGCAACCCTGACCCCAGTATTCCTCGACAGCGCAATAGAATCACACAGCAAATTGACGACCCCGGCTTGCTGTCCAGGTGCCGCATACTTGCTAGTACCAGTCAACATGCATGTTTCGGTAATGCTTTGCAACGTGGTCGTACAAGACGAACGATCGTAATCCGAGATTTGAGACGCGTGTTGTTGGGAGAACAGAATGTCGACTTCGCAGGTGCCGGATACTGATTTGATGGGATAGAGATTGCGAGAGACGTTGAACATGAGGTCGACGGCATTGCAGGCAGAGGCGATGGCGTTGTCGCAGTCTGGTTGGACGGTTACACTTTTTGGGGTACCGAAGTGGTCGGTGAGATAGTAGTCGTTAGCGCAGGTTGGCCAGGAGGGCGAGTAGTAGATGAGGCCTTTGTCGTCGATGCTTGTTTGACGGCAATTGAAGTCGCGGGTTCGTAGTGATGAAGATAGGACGGTGGAGATGAAGCCGAGAGCTAGTACCGAAAAGGGCAACATTGCTTAATCAGAATTTTTCGCTGTCAATGAATAGTCTTTGATGAGGCCTGCAATATTTGTTGTCTACAGAGAAATAATCGAAGCACCATCCATATACTTATATGATTGCCAGTGGTGAACCCGCTCCATAGAAACATTGATAAAACGTACTAAAGTCACAGAAAGGTTTCATTACGGCGTTTTGGGACGCTTGACAACGTTTCGGGTATCGCCTATTTCGGATGAAACGTCCGCTGGCTAAAACACGAGCAACACTTCGGACACAGGTAGTGTATCATTCACGGTAAGTGATGTTGGGAGGAAAGAAAGGCGACTTCGCAGCTCAACGAATTGATACGCTTGTGGCAGGGCAGTGGCTGTGGGTCTTACCCTGTTGGTGGCTCTTGTCCCAATTGAGAAGCGTGCCAAGGCCATTAACCTTTGGTAGAATGTCGATAGAGGAGGCAGATATCATTCTCAGTGTTAGCCGCTATTGTTGTGTCAGCTCGGATGATCAACGAAGCCCGGATCATAAGAGCTGAAGTTGGAATTGCACCAATCGGGCAAGCTGTGAGGCTCAACGATCATTACCAATAGCTCGCGGTAGATCTTGTTGTGGTTTCCACGGAGCTATCATGCTTTTGCAGGTAATAAAAGCCTTTTTAAATCTGGAACGATGAAAGCATGATGGGCGATGCCAAATTCATCTTGCTTAAATTGTAGTAGGATATTCTTATTACGATGACCACAAAGACGAATGGCGCGGTAAGCCTAACGTGGGGCAGTCCTTGTCAATTTTCCCAAGTCAGTAATGAGTATGGGATTAAGTGTAGACATTTGCCGATAGTAGCTGGGCTCGTACAAAACCAATGACATGAGAACACCTTTTGGATCTCGTTGGCACGTCGGCACATATAGCTGGCCCGCTGTCTAGCTCAGCTTGGTGACCCCATCGAGGTAAACCGAGTTTCTTTTAGACTTATGAACCTTCATAGCTATTGGGAGGAAGTAAGGACA
>JAABUW010003666.1_pt1 | contig 21680 bp, 2 predicted proteins | sample 5560081 | NCBI WGS metagenome assembly JAABUW01 (sample SAMN10711882, study PRJNA513363) | rock metagenome | isolation source: Antarctica rocks | place: Antarctica: Victoria Land, Knobhead sud
TTTAAGAAATTTAATTTTTTAAAATATAATATTATAGCAATACAAAAGCTCTAAATTAATATTTGAAATTTCTTGAACTCTAATATATATTATTTTTTTTGTAAAAATTTCTATTTAATTTTTTCGAATTATAAAAGTAAGCAAGCAAAAATTTCTATTTATATTAGTACAAAAATATCTTTAAACAATTGAAATTTTAAAGTTTATAACAAACAAACTATTGCGTAATACAACAACAACATATCTAAAGTCTACAAATCGTAATAGTAGCAAATAGATAGTCTAGAGAGTTGCTCGTCTACTTTTAATTGATTTGCTTAGCAAGTTAATCTAAATCTAAATCAATTTAATTCAAGTAAGCTAGACTCAATTGAAACTAGCTTAGAAACTACAATATATTTCGCAATCTCTATTGTTTGTATATAATTATCTTCTATAGTATTAATAATTTACTACGTTGTTCGCCACATCTTTTAATAAATTATAAACTCAAATTTGCGAAGACTTTCAATTTAACAATCTCTAATACTATTATCGCAACAATCTCGATCGCGTTCTATAAAGAACGAAAAACATTATTATTAACAAATAGAAATCGATACATATCTTCGAGTTACGCAAGAGATTTTTGCGTAGACAAATTAATTTCGCTCAATTACAAATTCTACAAAGAATAAACAACAATAAAAAAGACTAACTTATATATTTAAAAAAGAGCTAGTTAATACTTTAAAGAAAGCAAACTATATTGTTTAAAAGAAAACTAATTAACACTTTAAAGAAAGCAAACTAAATTGCTTTAAAGAAAGTAAACACAATATTAAAAAACACTATTAAAGCAACAACATAATTACGATCTTCGCACTAGATTGATAAAAAATTAGTATATTAAATCTCTTTATTGCTACTTAACAAGCATTACTTTATTTACTTTTTTATTTTTTTGTTAATTTCGCTTTATTTACTTCTATATATTATAGAAAACAATATACGCAAAACAATTAATATACTTAGTCGAATTACAAACAAACAATAATTTCGTTAAATAAAAAACTATCTTATAGTAAAAGATCTTTAAAATATAATTTAATTTTTAGACTCTATTGTACTTTCTACTTTTACAAACAAAATTAATTTAATATTATTAATAATTTCTTAATTTAAAAACGTAAAAACAAATATTAAAACTACTCTTTATATTTAACTTTATCTAAACGAAAACAACAAGAAGAACGTAATCGCTATAATTATTGCATATAAAATATAAAGATTCTTAATATATAAATACAAAAAGAAGCTTCAAATTATTAAAAGATAGCACTTAACAAACTATATAAACTACAAGAAGTTTATCAATTAAAGCATCGATAAAGTATAGATATATTTTAAGAAGTTAAAACAAAAAATTGTTAAAATTTAATCTAATATAAAAAGACTATATTGTAACAATAAACTAATTTAAATATTGTTAGTTTTTTTGCTCTTAAAATATATTACAATTTAAGATACTTTTAATATTTAAAATTCTTTTAACGTCAATATAACTCTTTAAAAGCTACAAAAAAAGAAAATATTGCTTAAAGTTAATAAAATTGTTATATAAATTAAATGCGAAGCTAATTGTTTAAGATTTCGACATTAATATTAAAGTTTCTCTTTAAAATTAAACTTTAATTTTTATTAAAAATCTAGCTTCTTTAATCGAAAAATTAATAGAGATATATATTGCTATTATCTTTGTCAAAATCTTAAATATCTTATTAAAAAGTGGTTTTTTTGCGTCGATATTTGCAAATACATTTAAAAAAAAATAAAAAAAACAAAAATTATTAAGAATAACAAGCAAAAATTTTATAAAAAACATTGTGTCTACAATACTAAAAACAATAATTTGTTAAAGAAATTTTTACTTAATAATAGCAACTTTAATATTAAAAAAAACATTAATAAAGAACTTGCGATATTGTTTAAAAAAAATATTAATAAAATTTTTAACAATAAATAAATTGTTAATACTAACGCTTTCTTATATATAATTAATTAACTTTAATATTTTAGAGATTCTTTTATTGCTATTTCTAGATATATTTTTAAGATCGAAGAGAGAAAATTGTTTTTAAATTAATATAAAATAGCAACAATATATGCAAAAAAAAAAAAAAAAATACATTTAACAAATTTTTTTTGTTTTAAATTTTGAAATTAATCTTTTGTCTAGCAAACATATATATTAGAAAAATCTATATAAAGACTTTAACAAACACAATATATAGATACAAGACAAACAAAAAAGATATGTTCTTATTACAAATTAACAAAGAGATATATATATAGTAAACAAAATAGCGTTAAGTTTAAACAAGTTTGCTTTTATTGTTGCTATATAACAAAAGTCTCTTATAGCGTTTGCAACAATTAACAATATATTTAATTAAAAAAATCAAATACAAGTTAATATTAATAAAGCAATTATTAACAATTTTAAAGCAAAATTATATAGTTTTTAATATTGTCGATTTGCTTACTTAGACGCAATTAAATTGCAAAAGCTATATAAAATTATTATACTCTTAAAACTTGTTTCTATTATTGAAGATATAAGAAATTCTTATAAAGTATGCGCATTAATTAAGCTCTATAATAAAAGAAATTATTATATTAATAAACGTAAAACAATTATTTTGATTTTTATTTCAATCGACATTTGCGAATTATTGCTAATCTCAAAACTTAAACACAAGTATTTTCTTAAAATTGTTAACAATTACTCTTGTAAAACATAAATATTAACAATAATTAAACAAGAACAAATTGTAAATATTCTTTGTTAATAGCAAATACAAACAAAACTTTAAAGTAAAGTTAAAGTATTTGCAATTTGTAGTAATAACAATACAAAGCTTAAGTTAATATTTAATAAGTAATATTTATTTTTTAACGTTGTGTTCAATTATATTTTGCTATACAATTCTCTTTAAAATAATATTGCTAAACAAGATATACAAATTATTAAAAACTCTATAAGAGCTATAATTAAAGAGACAAAACTTTTTATTAAGTTTTGATTAAAAGTTGTATAGACAAACGCATATTTGCAAAATTGTATAGCAATCAAATTTTTTATTAACAATAAACTTATTATATTTATAGAGACATTTATTAACATTAAACTATCTATTAATTATTTGCATATATAAAATTGCAAATGTTATTTCTATATAAATTTTAGATCTCTTTTCGCCAAAGACAAAAGAAATAAGCTTATAAATAGAGAACAAATAAAAGTGTTTCTCGAATATGTTAACAAAACAAATATATTTATTAAAATATAAGCACTAAACTTAGATAAAATTATCAAATATAATATTGTCAAACATGTCGAAAACAAAAAGAAAAAACACATTAATCTTAAAATATGTATCAAGACAATTAATATTTTATCAAAAAGACAATTAGTAGATAGATTTCGCAAAAATATAATCAAAAATAAATCTAGCTTAAATCTCGCTTACACTAGTTTAGATCTCGCTTACACTAGTTTAAATTTCGCTTATACTAGTTTAAATCTTGCTTATACTAGTTTAGATCTTGTCTAAAATAGTTTAGATTTTATTCAAATTGCTTCAAATTCTTCTTAAATAACTTCAAATAATTTTGTTTTATCTAAACATTATATATAGACATTTTTGCATATTGTTATCTTAAAGAGAAAACAAGTTAATAATAGTACAAAGAACTTAGAAAAATATCGAAACAAAATTGTTTGCGCTATAGCAATCTTTATAGTTTAAGATATAACTAGTAAAACTATAGATTCGAAATACGACTTTGCAATTATTAATAAGAAAGACAATAATACTAACAAGTTTATTATATTTGTATTAAAGATATAAAACGAGATTGTAAACAATTTTATCTAGAAAAAACTATAAAAAGATACTATATAAGAGAAATTACTTGCTTTTGTTACTAATAATATATAAAAGATTGTTACTTCTTTTCGAAACATTAATATTGTAACAAACAAATAAATTTTTAAAACAAAAATATATATAGATAAAATACTAAAGAAGCTTAAAGCAAAACTAATTGCAAAAAACTTTACACAAATCTTCGAAATTAACTACAAAGACACTTTTATTTCAATTGTTTAATTTGATATTTTACAAGTATTTCTTATTATTGTTATACTAAAAAATTTAAAATATTATTAAGTAGACGTTAACAACATCTTTATTAAGTCTTTTCTTAAAAAAAAAATCTACATAGTATTTTTATCTAAAGTAAATATATCTTTAAAATAATACTTGCGTATTCTTCGAAGTCTTTATAGTTTAAAATAAGTTATTCGCAATTAGCATAAGCGCTATATTAAAGAGCTTGTTAAACTAGACTTTAAGCAATACAATATTAATCTTTATCTCTTGTTGTATTTTAAACAACGTATTATATTTTTGCTTTATATTAACAATATTGCTATTGTTACACAATTAATAGATAACGTTAATTAATTTAAACGCAAGTTTCAAAAAATATTTAAAATAAAGAATCTAAAAGAAATAAAAAGAATTCTTAATATTAAAATTATTTGCAATCGAAAAGTCAAAACTTTACGCATAGATTAATTCTATTATATTAACAAAATACTTAATAGACTACAAATATCTATTAACAAAAACAATTTAACTAAATTGTTTATAAATAAATACAATTCTCTTTAATTTATTAAATTAAAAAACAAACAAATTGATCAAAAAAATTATTAATACGCAATCGAAAGCATTATATATATAGTTATTTATATTCGCTTAAACATTGCTTTCGCAATAGAATATCTAAATTAATATCTTGTTAATTCAACAAAACATTATAATTAAATCTTAAAGATACTACTTCAATATCTTCGCTTTATTATCGACAAAAAATTAACGTATAGCAACAATAAAAGTCTATATTTAGTAATATACTTTAACTTAAACTACGTATCTAATAAATTAAATTAAAAGTTAATTCTTAAATATATATTTATAATAAGCAAAGAATCGATCGCATAAATATTATACAAGCAAAAGTTAATAACAATATCTATTATTAAAACTAAGTACATAACTCTATTTATATATATCAAAGAAAGTCTATAAATTATATAGATTCTAAAAGACACTAGTTATACAAAATATCTTAAAGATCTATTAAATCGCATAGATATTATCAAAAACAAAATATACAAATTTGTATTTTTTATGCAACTAATAAACAACAATTAAGCAACTCTAACACTTATTAAAGACACTTATATTAATAATAGATTAAAGCACATCGACGTAACACTTTATTATATTAGAGATCTCTACAAAAGTAATTGCATTTGCATTAGTTTCGTTTAAAGCGCAAACTATAATGCTATAATTATAATATTCCAAACTTTGTTGTAACTCGTAGCCGAATCACATTATGTGTCAAGACAACATCTAGACTTTATCTTGACAATAAAGAGTTTTTTTTTAAAAAAATTCTTTCTAAATTCTTACAATTTATTTTTTCTATAATTGTAGATCTATCTTTCTATTTTGCTCTTTATACGCACAGCGTGCATCTTAATAGCGCCATTTCTATTATACAATTATATAATTTTACAATAATAAATTGTCTAATCTTCTAAAAGCAATCGTTTGTTAAAATATCGAATCAAAAATTCAAAAAAATAACTTGTTTCAACAAAAACAAATTTGCAACAAAAATAACTATTGTAAAAAGCAATACAATTATAATTAGAAAACTCTTTATAGTTATCAATTTTCGAAAACTATTAAACAAAAAATATAGCAATTTTAATAACAAATCTTCGATTAAAAACAAATTCGAAACAAATACAAGTTCTATTTTCGACAATTTCGAGATTAACTACAAAACTTTTCTAAAAAAGAAAAGAGAGAAGTCGAAATAATTTGTTGTTAAATATAAATATCAACTTTTTCTAAAAAAAAACTAGAAATTTCAAATTTTATTATAAAATAACAAAATAAATATATTGTCTACGCAACAATATTGTACAACGTTTTCGAAAAACAATATTTTAAAAAACAACAAATTATTTTTAAAAAAACAAAAATTAATATTCGATCTAAGATCGTTCTATTTAGATAACTACTATAGAAAAAACTTCAAAAAATAAAAAAACTAAATTAAAAATGCGAAAATTATATTTGAATCTAGCTTAAAGTTCTTTTTTATCAAAAATTATAAAATTTGCTAATATTAATTTTTTCTACGCAATAGTTCGACAACGCGATAAAATAACTACAAAAAAACAAATTCTATTGCTCTAAATACTTAAATATTCGAACAATTCTTATAATATCTAATAAATCTTATAAAATTATCTAAAAATTGTCGACTAATTATTGCAATTAAATATAGTTACGTCAAACAAAATTTTACGCAAAGCGTAAATAATTTTGTTATTTATTTGAAAATCTTAGAAACAAATTTAGAATTTTTTACTAAATTTTAAAAACAAAATACGTTTTTAAATAAACTAAAAAACAAAACTTATAAAAAAATTATTGTTGTTTTTGATTTTTCTATAACAAAAAACACGCTTGTCGCGCTAATTGCGCTTGTAGAAGATACTATTATTTTGCAAAATAATTATAGAAATCGATTTTAAAAATCAAGTTATAAATTTTGCTCTATCTCGAGAAATAATTGTTTTAAACAAGAATCGAACAAAACAATCTTTAGATTAGATTTTTGCAATTTCTTTTAACAAAATCGATATAAAAATATTACTATACTTTTTTTGCAAAACAACTCGAATAACAATAATTGTACAAACAAAATTTACACATATTACAATTGTAATTAATAGAAATATATCTCTCTTAATTGTTTTTTTTTAAAAAGAAAAATTCGCAAGTTAATGCAACAATTGTTGCAAAATCAAGTGCATTATATATTATGCAAAAGATATTATTGTTTCGATATATTAGCGAGATTTTTAACAATTCGAAAAACTAGAGAGATTTGCAACAATTATTGTTGTTGTTGCAAATTGCAAAGCAAAAGTCAATATAGTTTTAACAAAATTGTTTATATATATATTAGACAAGTGTTACAAAAGAGTAACGCTTCTAAATAGAGAAATATATATTAATTATATTTTCGAACAATAGACAAAAATATAACGTCTAGAAAATACAAATTTTTTATTTATTAAAATCGAGATTTTTTATAAAATCGAAATACAATTTCTAGAGTTCTACAATATAGATATTAGAATTTGCAATAACAACAACAAAAAATATATATTGTATTAATTTTTTTATTTCTTTTCGAAAATTGTTCAAAACATAATTGTCGAACTACTATAAATAATAAAAACAAATTTGTATATTAATTAACAAACTCTTATATAAAGATATCAAATAATAGAAAACAAAATTATAATAGATTTTTTCGAGAATTTTCTATTATATATAGAGAATACTTTAGTTTATATATTTGTAATAAGTAGTATTAATACTATTGCGAAAACAATCTTTTTCTCGATTTTTTAAATTTCGATAAAGATTTTATTGTACAAAAATTGTTTTTTCGAAATTAATATTTCTCTATTTTTAAAATATAACAAAAATAATTATACTATAGATCTACAATCTAGCACAAAACTACTATTTAAATTTTTGTATATATTATTCGAAAAAGAATTTGCTATATTTCGAAATTATTTGTTCGAAAATTAAGTGTTAAAATATATTTGCAAATTTACAAGTTGCGCAAATATTTTAATACTATTTGTTTTTAAAAAAAATAATACTTTTCGATTCTATATAGATTATTAAGAGCTAAACTCGATAACTATTAAAAACAAATATTTACTATCTTTTATCAAAAAAACGTTGAATTAACTAGTAAATGTATACTATTTTATTAAGTTCGATTTTAAAAATATATACTATCGCATTTGTATACAAAAGAGAAACAAATAAAAGATTGTATTTTGTATATAATATAGTCTCTTTAAGTATATAGTTATATTTTTTAATTTGTTTAATATTTTTGCTATTTTTTAAGCTCTAATTAACAAAGTATTGCAAAATTTAATAAACTATATTTGTATTGTTTATTTAAATAACATTCTAATTTACTTTAAAATTTGCAAAAAGTATTAAAATTATATTCGACAAGTATTCGATTAATTAAAACAATTCAAACTATATACAAAGCTTTTTAAATATACTTTTCTAGTACAAAGTATCAAGTTTCTAAACTATATTGTTAGTAGCAAAAGTATTGCTATAAATGCGTTACAAATAAAGTCAATTTATATATAATTTCGATCTACTATATTGCAAAAATTATAAATATTTTTAAGATTTGCGAACTTTTATCGATACTTTGTTTAATATTTTGCAAAAATAATTAAACTCTTAATCGAGTTATTTAAAAATAGCAAATAAGAAAAACAAAATAGATTATTTTTGTTTAATATTTTCGCTTTAATTGCGTTTCGAACTCTTATTAATATTTTTATTATTGTTTTTATATTAATATATTTCGATTTTAAGAATCGAATTATAATTGAAATCAATATATTAAGATTTGCTATTACAATTATTTTTTCTTAGCTTGTACTTTATATATAAAACAACAACTAAACAATATAGTATTCTATTATATTTTATTTTAGAAAGATAATTTTTACTAAAATTTGCTATAAAATATATAATCAAAAGTTATTAGTTATTGTTGCGAGATTTTAGCAATAGCAATACTATTTTAAAAACAATTATTCGCCAATTATTGTTCTAACAAATTATAATAATCTAAAGTATTTTATAACAACAATATCTCTCAATTGTTGTCAATCTTAATAAACTCTTTTGCTTGTCAAATATAATTTCGAAATTAAATATTAAACAAAGAAAATTAATTTCGCAAATAGATTGTCGAAACAATTAAACTACAAAAACAAAACAAACAACAAAATTTATCTATCTACTTTTTAAAACAAGCTCAAAAATATTACAATTATAACTATCGAAATAACTTCTATTTTGATTAGAAATGCAACTAAAGCAATATTAATTTCGATTTGTACTAAAATTGTTTTATGCGTCTAAGATATTTTTGATACTAAAATGCTTAATAAATTATTTGTTAAAAATATCTTCAAAATCTCTAATAACGTCGATTCGAATATAGAGAAAAATATTGTAATTTAACAATTGCAACGTAGCAATATTAACACAATATACAAATACAAAAATTTAATAAAATCTTTTTTCTCGATTCTATTAATAGCGATAAAAATATTTTAAAAAAAGAATATTTTAATACTTAAAATAAAATAGCAATTAATTGCTTTTTTTTAGCGCAACAAATATACTAAATATAGATAGAAATTTAACAATAATTTACTCTACTATTTTTGCGCAATCTATATATTAAATAAAGTTTTGTTAAAATCGAAACTATTGTATTTGCATTACAATAATTTTCTAAACAAAAATTACTTTAAAATTAAGAAAATTCGCATATTAATTAATCGAAAATTCTATTAACTTTATATATTTGTTAAAATAAAATTGTATATTTAAGAGTGCAATATATATTAACAATTCAAAACGTTTTAATATTGTTTATACAATAAACTTTTTGCGCTATTTGTATCTACTCGATTTTGAAAGAAAATCTCTATAAATTTTATTACAAAACTTTTTTTTAGTTGCAATAACAATAGTATCTACAATGCAATTCTTGTTATTATAGATTAATTCTTTAAAATAGTATTATATATTTTAGTTAAATTAATCTAAATAATAAAAAATTTGATCAATATTTTGTTCGAAAGAGTTTTTTTTTTTTTTTTAAACGTAAAAAAAATTGTATTTAACAAAAATATATTGTTTATTAATAGCTACTAATTTGCGATATACTATAGTATTTGTATAAAAAGAAAACTAAGTATTGTTTTTTATTCGCAAACAAATAGACAAACAAAAAAACAAAATTAAATATTAAAATATTATCTTTGTTGCTATTGCAACTATCGACAAGACAACTAGAAATCTCTCTTATTAATAATTTAATATATATATAATAATACTATTTATTTATTTTTGAATATATTGTCTCTCGAGATTGCGTTCGAGTATTATTTGAATTTCGATTTTAGTTTAAAATAACAAAAAATATTTTAACATTTTTGTTATTTGAAAGCGTATACAAATTTTGTAAAATAAACGCAACTATATAAAAAAACAACTAAGAAACGCACAAAAAGCGTAAACAAAATATTATAATAAAAAAATTAAATTTTAATATTATAAAGTAGAAAACAAGATTATATTTTCTATTAAAAATTTTAAAAATATTCGATTTAAAAAAAAGTTTTTTTACAAATATATAGAACTATTCTCTATTATAAATATTGTCGAAACGTAGATATATCGATTGCAACTTTTAAACAATTAACAAATTTATTTAATTTTCTATATTTTGTTTCTCGAACTCTATTATTAGAACTTTAATATTGTTAAATCGACACAAATAATACTAATAGACAAGAACAAGAAATAAAAAATAGAAAAAATTCTAAACAAAAAAAAGAGATAGAAGAAACTCTACTATCTTATTCGATAAAAAGAATTTTCTTTTTGTAAAAACAATTAAATATTGAAACAATTCTTAATCTATATAGATACAATATTAAAGCAATTTTACAAACAATAGCAAATTGCTATTTTTGCTCTCAAAACAAGAAAACTATATTTTTGAATAAATTAAAACAATTTAGCAAAGCAAAACTAATACAATTTAATCAATAATATTGCGTAGACAAGATAGAGTCTCTACTATCAATAAAATATATAAGAAGTTAAGTGGAAATCGCAACTTCTTAAATTTAATTACAATAATATAAAAAATAATATATTTTTGCTATCTAATTCTATATCTTTTCTAAATAGATTTTTTAACTCAAATAATTTTCTAGTAAACGCACAATAAATTTTAATTGCGTTTACTATCTAAATCAATCTAATTGTATTTAATAACAAGATTTTTCTCCAACTCTCTCTTCTAATTGTTACGCATATTAATTTTCAATTTATTTTTTATTGTTGTTGTTCGTACGCGATAATGCAACAATTGGAAATATATTTTTAAATCTTTATAATTGCAACAAAAAGTATATTTGTACAATTAGCAACAATCTTTATTTCGCAAACAAGTATATCTTTAAAAGTTTAATTAAAGTATTTAGTTTAATTTTCGAAAAAACAAGATTGTATATATTGTCGACAATAGTATTAATATATAAGAGAAGTTCTTGTCTAGATATTTATATTGCTTTTTTTTAAAAAAATTTAATTAATATAATTTCTAATTAAAAACAAAACAAATAGTGCTATTTTTAATAGAATTTTTCTCAAATTATATTTAATACGCTATCTAGACGTTAATATTAATTAATATAGTTTTTTTCTTTTTCGAAAAATCAAAATTGTTCTTTTTTAAAAGAAGTTTCGATAAATGCGTTTAATAGCACATTATATTTAGTATTTTCTACTAAATATTATACAAACATACTAAAGTAGTTTTTATACTATCTAATCGATTTGTTAAAAACAACAATTTTTTGTTGTTATATTTCTATTTGTTAATAGAACGCAAAACAAATTTAATTTTAGCAAAAAAATTAAACAACTTGAAGTTGCTATTTTTAGCTAAAATTTGCTATACAAATATTAGCAAATTAATAATTTTCTTGCGAAAGCGACAAAAAATTTCGAGATATTAATATATTAGTTTTTGATATAATTGTGCGAGCTAAATCTATAGAGCAATAAACAATAGCACAATAAATACAACACAAATCTTTCTTTTTTATATATTGTATAATATATTAGTATAGAAGAAGAATTGCAAAAAAAGCTTTGCTTACTATTGTTTTCTTATTATTTTGCAAATAGTGCAAATATTGTAAACAACAAAAAGATACAAAAGAAACAATATCGAAAATGCAAACAAAAAAATTGTCGACTTTATTTAAAAATTGTTATCGACATTAGTTTTAACAAAACTCTACAATAGTTTTGCTATATATATTTATATTAATAGTATTGTGTTTTATTAAATATTAGTTAATATTATTAGAAGTTTGCGTTATTTCTAAAACTTATATAAAACGCTAAGAAAACTTATTGTTTTTGTTGCTACAACTACAAATACACTCTATTAGTATTATATATATTGGAAAAAGATTGCAAAAAGATTGTTACAAAACTATTTTAAATATATTATAATAATAATAAAAGTACAATATTTTAGTAAATAAATATTATTATTGCATCTAATATTGCGCTAATTCAATTCGACTTAAATACGTAAATCGAGATAATTTACAAAACAAAAAGATTTTTATTGCAAAATTACAAGTCAATATTGCGCAAAAAACAAAACATTTAGTAGAAAGTATTGCGCATAATATTTTGATTTTAGCTAATTAAAAATCGTAATATAATCTAATTGTAATTTTTAAAAATAAACTATTGTTATACAATAAGTAAAAAACTTTTTTCGAATTTCTAATCTATAGTCGAAAAACATCTATAGAAGTTTTGCTTAATTACAAAATTGCTATTCAATAATATATAAGAGAAATACTTTTGTTACTATTGCAACGATTTTTTGCTTGTAATATATAAAAAATATAAAAAACAATGCGAGAAAAATCTATTTATATATTTTTATTAACAAACAAATTAATAACGAACGCAAAATATAATTGCGATAGTTGCATATTCGCAACGTATAGCAATCAACAAATATAATACTAATTCTAAAAATTAAAATTCTAAAGAAAAAAACAATTGTAATACTATAATTATAATATTTTAAACTTTGTTGTAACTCGTAACTAAATTATATTATGTATCAAGATAGCGCTTAAATCTTGTTTTGACAATAAAAAGTTTTTTTTTCGAGAATTTCTTTTTAAATTTTTACGATTTTTTTTTTTTATAATTGTAGATCTATTTTTCTATTTTGCTTTTCACACGCATAGCATGTGTCTTGATAGCACCACTTCTATTATACAATCGTGTAATCTTACACAAACATAATAGCAAATAAGCTAATAAAGCTATTGTTTAGAAATAAGTTTAAGATCTTTATTAAACAACTTAAATCAATAAATCAAAAAATCAATAAAAGCTAACAAGCACGTTATTATCGAATAAAAGTATTGCGCAATACAACAACAATATATCTAAAGTTTACAAATTGTAATAGTAGCAAGTAAGCAACTCAAAAAGTTGCTCGTCTACTTTTAATTAATTTGCTTAGCAAGTTAATCCAAATCTAAATTAATTTAATCTAAATAAGCTAGACTCAATTAAAATTAGCTTAGAGACTACAATATATTTTGTAGTCTCTACTATTTGTATATAATTATCTTCTATAGTACTAATAATCTACTATGTTGTTCGCTATATCTTTTAATACAAACAATAATTGTTATATTAAAATCTTACAATTAAAATTAGAAATCTCTATATATTTACAATATATACAATCTTTCTCTATTCTAGCAATAGAAAATGCACGACAAATATCTAAAACAACGCTTAAATTTTATACTATACTTAAATATATTTATATTAAACACTTTTTGCAAAACTCTTGTTAAGAATCTATATAATAAATATATAATAATAGATAATTTCAATCTATATTACTCTCTATAGACTAATTCGAAAAAGTATTAATATTTAGAAACTACAAATTTTGTTAATTTGTTTACTTAAATTAATTTATAGCTAATAACTTTTCGCGAATTGTTTATCTTTAAGACAAAAATCAATAGTAAAGTTATTATTATTAATTTAATTTTTGTTATAGAAAATGTCTCTTAAAACTTAATTAAATACAAATTAATTAAAAATCTTAATTTCGACTTTAATTACAAAACAATTTTAATCAAATTTAAGCAAAAAACGCTTTAATAAAAATCTAAATAAACTAAAAACTAAAAACATATTAACAAACTAATATTAACTAAATATCTAGCGAAATATTACGTTGTTTAAAAATTTATTAATAGCGCAAAAGAGTTCGAACAACAAATTTAAGTTTTTACAATTTTTTTTACAAAAATTTTCGATATCTTTATGTTAATACTAATAATTATTAAGAAATCTAGATTAAAGTTAAGAAAAAAAAGTATACAAACTATTAAAAAAATATGTTAATCAAAAAAACAATAGTAGATTAATAAAAATATTAAAAATTAAGAGAAACTTAACAAAGTATACAATAAAAAGAAACGTATTTTTAAGCAAAAGCAAACTAATTTCTTTCGCAAATAAATAAAAGAGTACAATTTAAATATTAAATTATAAAAAATAATTAAAATAGCAAACAATAATTAAACAAAATTTGCAAATTTTATTTTAAAATTAATTAAATTAGATAATATTTTCGAAACAAAGACTAAAATTAAAATCGAATTGCTAAAAAATAGTTTTTTTTTACAAATCAAAGAGACAAATCTAAACAATATAGAAAATTTTAAATATTTCGAGACTATAGAGCTTTTAACAATAATTTATTGTAAAATAGAGACAACAATTAAAACAAACTACTTAAACAAAGTTGTTATACTAGTACTTTCTTCGAAGATATTAGAATAAATTGTGTTGTTAAAAAAAATTGTAGACGTCTTTAGACAATATAAACAATTACTTGATAACAAGAGTTTGCAACTATAGATAGTTTCTATATTTAATAAATTTTAAAAAAGATTCGATAAATTAAAGTAACAATAAATAAAAATCTATAATAAGTTGAATACAATTTATAAAAGAGTTGTATCTCGAGAATCTATATATTAAAAAAGATTCTTCTTGTTTGCTATATTTGTTGTCGAATATATCAAGCTTTATTTGTTTTGTTTGTTGTCAAATATATCGAATTTGTTTACTAGCGTATTAAGCAATACTTGTCTATTAAGTTGTTAAATATATAGATAATCGTACTATATGCTATAAACTATTCTATAAAATATATACTAGCTATAACAAACTAGAGTTGTAATACTATTTCTTTTCTTTAAATTTTTTTGTCTCAAAAAGCAAATATTTATATACTATATTTTTTTATCAAAATTGTATTTGTTTTGTCTTCAAAATAGATTATTATAAAATACTTGTTAATTTTGCTTGTAAATGTTATTGCTATACTAGCAAGTTTTGTATTGCTATAAAAAATTTGTTATTTTATTTAAAATATTCGAAATATATTCGTGCGAACAAATTGTGTATAAATATATTGTAAATTTTTTTAAATTGTATTAGAAAAAATCTATTTTTTAAAATAATAAAAAATAAAATTGTATTAACAATTGTAATTACGCTATTGTTTTGCAATAAAAAAATATTGAAAGAAATTAATACAAAGATAAAACAAAAAACACAATATTTGTTATTTAATATAAAGAAATTAAATATTATAGAGTTGTTAAATTGTTTTGTTGCAAATACTCTAGTTAAAATATCTTTTATTATTTGATTTTCTTTTGTTATACTAGATAATCTTTCGAATATTAATAGAATTTCTAGATAAAAATATTGTAGTTGTCGAAACTGCTAGTTGATTTTTATATATTTTTTGTTGTAAAGTATTTTTTTTATTTTACAAGATATTGTTAATTTTGTTGTTCTAAAAAATTTTCAATTTTAAATCGATTTTTTTTCTATAATTTATAATAAAATGTTTTTTGTATAGATATACTTGAATCGATTGATTTCAACAATAATATATAGAATATTAGAAATACTTTAATATTTTTAGATAAGTCAAGTTTATAATTGATTAATTTTTTAGTCTTCTTAACAAGAAACAATTCGACTTTGATATAATTAAATTTTTTGTTTAGTTTTCTTGTTTTAAAATTTTTTGTAAAAAGATATATTTTTTTTTTTTTTAAACTAAGATATTGTTTTTTGTTTTCTATTTTAATACTTAATCGATTTCTCTTGTATTCTTAAGATATTGTTGTATATCTTTTTTAATATTGCTATTTTTTCGATAACTAATTGCGCAAACAAATATATACGCTTTTCTTTAAAAAGATTTGATTTTTTGCTATAGTTAACAAAAAATAAAGTTATTTTAGTAATATTCGAAATCTTTGCATTAAGTGCTAGTTGTATTATAGATAAAAGTAATACTTAATTGCTATAAATATTGTTAATATAGTATCTCAAATACTGTTTAAAACTTTAATTTGTTCTTTTTGTCTAGCTATTTATAACTAGATAGTAGACAATAGATATTTAAAATTTTGTATCTAATATTAAAAAAAGTATCTTTTAATAGTTAGATATAAAGAGCTTGTCTTTGTTACTAGTTAGTTTCTTAAGTATATTGTAATATTGTATAAGTTAATTTAATATAATATATTTTAGTTGTTTTGCGATAAACTTCTCTTTATATACAATAATATATAAGTATTTGATAAATTTATTAATTATTATTAGTATCGAATTATATTTATTTTTAATTGCTAGATTTGTTAAATTTAACAACTTAATAATAAAGTTTATTGTAACTTTATTTTATAACAATTTAGATAATTTCTAATATTAAATTTTGTTATAGTTTGTATATATATTATGTTTGTTTTGTTAATAGTTAAAGTATTGTTTAATATATATTTCGATAGTTTGTCTTATTTGTAAGAATTGATAATACTATTGTAAAAGCTAAAGAATTTTTGTTACTTTTAGATGCTCTTATAGTAGTTTGTTATAATACTTTTTTATATATTTGTTAATTTTATTAATAAATATCTAAAGTTTTTCTTTCTTTATTAAAAACTCTTTTGTATTATTTTAAAGTATTTGTAATATAGTATTTAGTTTGTATTTATTTGCTAATAATAATTTGTTTTTGTTGATTTTAAGTATATTGTAGTTAAACAATTTCTTTGTTTTTATATAATTATTTTTTTTATTAAATATATTTGTTTTGCTATTATTTTTGTCTAGAATATATTGTATTCTAAACTTGTACTATTTAAGTTTTTTTAATTATTGTATTTGTTTTCTATTTAGTTGCTTTATAATAGTAAAATATATAAGATTTTTGTAATCTATAAGAATTGTAAGTTTTAACAATTCTTCGATATATACTTTTTATAATTTTAAGAAGACTACTATAGCAAATAGTTTTTTATTGTAAATATTATAGTTTTGTTCAATTAACAAAAGTTTTCTCGAAAGATATATTATTAAATATTATATATTTTTATATTTTTGATTAAAATATATATTAATAACTAGATTTAATGCGTCGATTTCAATCTTGTTTAACAATTGCAAATTGTATATTTTTAATACTAGTTTCTTTAAATATTTTAATTTAAGATTTTAAAATAATTTCTCTTCTACAAGTTTCTATAACTATAGCGTATTTTTCTTTGTAAAATTTGTCAATAATATTATGTTTATTAAGTAGTTTTTAATAAATTTCTTGTTGTAGTTTATAAAATCTAGAAAGAATTGTATTTTCTTAATATTTGTTAATAATTTTTATTTTTTAATTGTTTGTAGCTTCTTAAAATCTATATATATTTTGTGTTGTTTAACAACAAATTTAAAAAAATTAATTTTTTCTCGATAAAATTCGTATTTCTTTAGTTTAAAATATAATTTTTTTATATTTAGATATTTCAATACTTTGAAGATATAACTAACATATTTTTTTAAAATTTTTGAGTAAATTATAATGTTGTTCAAATATATTATAACAAATTGATTCAAATATTGTTGTAGTATATTATTAATTATTTTCTAATATATTGTTGAAACATTTGTAAACTCGAACAATATTATTGTATATTTATATAATTTATATTGTATACAAAAAGCTATTTTTTACTTTTCTCTTGTTTTTATTCTAATTTAGTTGTACGCTTTTTGTAGATTTAGTTTAGTAAAATACTTTGCTTCGAATAGTCGATTTTAAAGTTTGCTAATATTGAGTAATAGATATTGATTCTTAATTATAATATTATTTAGCTTCTAATAATCGATATATAGATAAAGAATTTTATTCTTTTTTAATACAAAAAGAATTAAGTATTCTATTTGTAATTGGGATTTTTTAATAAATTCTTTTTTTTTGTTTTTTGCCAAATATTCGCGAAGTACTTCGAGCTTCTTCTTAGATAGAATATATATAAATTTAAATATAAATTGCTTGTTTAATTTAAGTCTAATTTTGTAATTTTACAATTAATATTTAGAAAGAGTCTTTGTTGTTTCTTTTTCTTAAAATAGATATTTTTAATTGTTGTATATTTGTAATATATATTTTAGCAATTTCTTTGTTATACTAGATAGTTTAAGATTTCTAAAAAATTTGTAATTTTTTTTATTTATTTTAATTTTATAACTTAATTAATCTTTGTTAGTACTTGTCGAGTTAAACTTTGTTAAATTGTTTTTTTGCAAAAATACAAACTTGCTACTTGCAATCGATTTTCGATTTAATCTTTTATTTATTATCGAATATTGTCGATATATAGATTAAATATAAATTATATAATTATATTGTACAAATTTGAGTACTTGTATATTCTAGTCGACTTTTAGATTGTATTGTTTTAATTAAAATATTCTTAAAACAATATTATAAGTAGTTATTTTTACTATATTAAAGATTAGTTTTTTGTAGTATTGCTAAATAGCTATCGATAATAATTTTGTTTCTTTATTTACTTTTTTATTTTTGTCGAGTAATAAGTTTTTATCTACAATTACTAGATTGTATATATTAGATTTTCTTTAAATAGAATATTCTTCTCTTTTAACAAGAGTTTTGACTATAAAATTACTTGTTATATTAGAATCAATTATTGTAGTAAATCGACAATTGTTAATTTTAATTAATATAATAAAATATTGTATATATATTGTTAAGTTTAGTTGTTGTTGTTAAGCTAATATATTGTATTTCTTTAATATACTTTTTACTAAAAAATTTGATTTTTTTTTGTTCTTGTATTGCGACTTTTGCTTTGAGTATTTGTTTGCGCTAAACTTTTTTTCTATACTAGATTAATAATTTTAATTTTCTAGAAAATTAATTAACTTCTTCTTTGTTGTCTAGATAAGTCTAATATAAGTTGTTATAGTATTTTGTTCAATTAAGTATTGTGTATTTTTTTGTTTTTTCTATTTTTTTTTGAAATAGACTTATATTGCTTAGTTGTTGTTTAATTTTATCAAGAATTTCTTTTTCTATAGTAGTGTTGTTTTCTAGCGCTTTCTCGTATTTATTTACAATTTAACTTATCTTTTTTTTTCTTAATAAACTAACTAAAATATCAAAATACTTTGTAATATTGTCTAGACATTTGTAAAAGTTTTTTTAATTGTATTTGTTGTCTAAGTTTGTTGTTAGATAAAAATATAATATTTTTAATTGTTTTGTTTTTATAGTTTTGTTAAATATTTAATTAATTTCTTGCATAGATACAAATGTTTTGCTTAATAATATTCTATCTAGAACTTTCTATAATTGATTTAAATTTTCTATTAGATAGTAGTTGTTGTTCGATCTAGTCTCGAGAGTATTTATTTTTGTATCGATTTGCTCTCTAATATTGTTCTAGCTATTAAATATCTTTCTTAATATAATATTAATTTGTTAACAATTTATTAAGTTTTGTAATCGACAATCTCTTGCAAAGTAACTCGATTTGTTATATAAATAGTTTGTTTTTTAAAATTTGTTATTTTGCTTTTCTCTAAAGTTCTTCTCTTTATATTGTTAAGTAAAATTCAATTTTATAGATATAGATTTACAATAGTTGAAATTATTGTATTTTTGATTAAAATAAGATTTTTTTTGCTAATATTTAATTGTTAATTCAAAGAAGATTTTTGCTTTTTTCGAAATTAATTGTATCTTTTTTTTATAGCTTTTTTATATAGTTTGTTGTTAAGATCGATAGCTATTTCGATAAAATTAAATATATTGTTAAGAGTTCTTTTATTATATATAATTTTGTTTTTTAGATTGTTTTTAAGATTTTGTTGAAATATTGTTATAAGTATAATATTGTTTTATTTAATTAGATTGATATATTTTTAAAATCTAGCTATATAGTCTGTTGCAAAGATTTGTTAAGTTAGATATTAAATTATTTTTTTTGCAATTTGTTTTTTGTTAAATATTTCAAAGATTCTTCGAAGCTCTCTCTTAAAATTATTGAAATTTGTAAATATTGCACAAGAGTTTTTGCTATTATTTTTCAAATATTTTTGTAAATTTAACTTGAGTTAATATTGAATTCTCTCTTTAAAAAATGTTGATACAAAAATTGTCTTTTAATTTGCTAGAATAGAATAGAAGATAAAATAGATATTTATTTGTATAAACTAGTTTTTTAGATCGATACAATCTTTATAGTAGATATTAAATTTGTTAATTTTGATCTTGTTGTCTCTTATAATCGATAATTGATATAATATTAATAAACTAGTATTTAAAATAGAGACGCGTTAATCTAATATAGATATTTTTAGAGTATTCAAAGTATTACGCTAGTACTTTTTTCGAAAATATTAGAATAAGTTGTATTGTTAAAAAAATTTGTAGACGTTTTTAGACAATATAAGCAATTACTTGATAATAAGAATTTGCAACTATAAATAGTTTCTATATTTAATAAATTTTGAAAGAGATTTGATAAACTAGAATAACAATAAGTAAAAATCTATAATAAGTTGAACACAATTTATAAAAGAATTGTATCTCGAGAATCTATATATTAAAAAAGATTCTTTTTGTTTACTATATTTGTTGTCGAATATATCAAACTTTGTTTGTTTTGTTTGTTGTCGAATATATCGAGTTCGTTTATTAGCGTATCGAGCAATACTTGTTTGTCAAGTTGTCGAATATGCAAATAATCGTAATATATGCTACAAACTGCTCTGTAGAGTATATACTAGCTGTAACAAGCTAGAATTGTAACAAAAGTTTTTAATACTATTACTTTTATATTTAAAGTTTTGCAATTAACTTTGCTATTTGTAGAAAAATAAATAATATATATCTACAATATCTATATTAATCTAATATATATTTTTAATTAATTTAGATACTTTAACACTATTGTTTTTAGAAAATTAAATAAAAACAACTATATTTAATTTAAATTCTACAAATTTATAACTCTTTTAAATATTATAGATAAAAATCTCGAAAAAATAATAGCAATAAAACTATTCTATCTTGTAAAACAATATAGACTACTATCTATAAAATATACGAAAGAAAAAAAGCTAATTTTTTTCGAAAATATATTATATATAGTTGTAAAGACTATTTATAGTATTTAAAAATCAAAAAAGAATCTAGTTGCATTATTGCTAATACTAGATATTAAGAGAACTTTTAACAATATATTTTATTTTAGATTAGTTTACAACTTGCGCAAGAGATATATATTTATTTAGATTATTAAATAAATCGAAAGTTTTCTAAACAATAGATCTACTACTATTAAAATATTGAAAAAAAAATTATTGATTTACAATATTGTTATAGATATTTCTTAAAAATTGTTAATCTTATCTATTTTGTATCTATTCTACAAT
>JAABUW010003667.1_pt1 | contig 21679 bp, 23 predicted proteins | sample 5560081 | NCBI WGS metagenome assembly JAABUW01 (sample SAMN10711882, study PRJNA513363) | rock metagenome | isolation source: Antarctica rocks | place: Antarctica: Victoria Land, Knobhead sud
CTTGATGGCTCCTACGGTAAAACGGCAAAAGTCGAGGTGGTAATCTCCAGACTTGTGAGTCCGAGATGCCGACGCTCGATGTCGAGCAGACATCAAGGGAATGGGATCGTTGCAGCTACCTTTCATTGATACTTATCTATCTCCTGGTTATGCACAGCCTATAAGCCTTCGCCAGCCTCGGAGCTGATGGCTGGGGGCCAAGCGTGGATATCGAATCGCATAAACCATCAGCGCTAATTGAGATACCCAAGCTGTCAATCGGCAAGGCTGAACCACGAATCAAAAAGGCGGTGCTCGTAGACAAAAACCTCTGGCCATCCCACACGCTCACTCCATCGTTGTCTAATCATTTTGATCCATATTTCGGCCATTTCTCCCCCTCACCTAGCGCGCTGTCTGTCTTAGCTGGCCGACAACATAATCAGCGGCCATGCAATTTTCCAACGCATCATTATCAGCTGTGCTCTTAGCTCTTATGCATTCGGTTCCTGCAGTGGCTCGTCAATGCTTCAACCCAGACGGAAAACTCCCAGTCCCTCAGAAGGAGAACAACTACGTCCCTTGTGGTCCGGAGAACGGGCCTCACAGTGCTTGCTGTGCATCAGAAGATGCTTGCTCAACGACTGGTCTCTGCTTTGGTAGTGCAGGATATATGTATCGCGGAGGATGTACTGATCCCTATTGGGCTGCCCCAGAGTGCGCCCAGCAGTGTCAAAACGTCACTCTCCACAGCTTCAGCAATATTTACCCCTGTCCCGATCCCCCTTGGTTTTTCACAGGCAATTTTTGCTGTGGAGCTCAAGAAGGACTTGCTCCAACGGGCGGATGTTGTGGCGTCTCTGATTTCAACCCGTCAGCGTTTGGAGGGTTCGGCAGCTTTCTGGTTAGGGCGAATTTGGCGGGTGATATATCACAACCTACATTAATCAGCTCACAACCTACATCAATCAGCTCACAGCCAACATCAATCAGCTCACAACCTACATCAATCCGCTCACAGCTAACATCAATCAGCTCACAACCTACATCAATCAGCTCATCAAGCTCATCGAGCCCCATCACCTCCAGCTCTACCGCAGGACCTACGAATCCAGCTAGTAGCGTCTCCACGGGTCCCACTCAATCCAGTGCTTACCCTAGAGAATCTACTGCGTCTAACCACGCTACCAAAAATGACACCGCAATTGGTGTCGGTGTAGGCGTACCTCTAGGAGTTGTACTTATAAGCGGCCTGGCTTTCCTGTCGTATCGCGAGAGAAAAAGTCGAATGTATCTGGAACAAAGATTTCAAAGCCTGTATATTGCCAACTTGCAAGGAAATTATATCGCAAAGATACCATAGCTCCGATGCTCACCTGCTCGTGTAGAGCCACCGGCGCACGGATCGAATTGAGCCTCGCCACTGTTGTCGCCTTGAGTGACCATTCGACGACCTTACTTCAAGCTCAAGTGACTGATACGCATAGACTTCGTGAGGAGGTCTGAGACCTGCGACAGCTCGAATCCAGATCAAGAGGGGTTCCATTGGTGGGTCATCGCCATAATTTCTGCAGCCGGATGTCCTGCCTTTGCATTCAGGGGACTCCAACAACGGTGCAGACGTCTTATAGGAGGGAAGGCGTGGCCTTGAGGTCCAGGTGCTGCGGAAACTGCGCTGAGCATGCAATATCTCCTGCCATTATCATTGCCACGAAACTGCACATGGGCGAAGTCCGGCACTACTTGACCCATTTTTAGGCATCCTGTTTTGGGGCTATTCTGGGCTTTCGATCGCAAGGAAACACTGCGATATCGCAACCTGCCGTAGGCGGCGGGTCTTGAGGTTTGGCATGTCTGGTGGACCCCGGATTTCAACCAAGATGGCCAGCATTGTTTCGAATGGTGCTCTCTTATTCAAACACACACATAATAAGGACTTGGTCGGGATTCAACCATTTTTCTCGCAAGGCTTAGCTGCCCTGTCAGATGCAGGTCATTTGGATGGTTGTACAGCACTTTACGTAAGCATCATCCCCTGAAATGTTGGCCAAACACTTACTAATAGTTTTGAAGTTCGCTGTAGAGCATAGAAGCGTTGAGCTCATTGAGATTCTCATCAAAACTGCAGACCATTACGCATTGAATACCCACCCCGAGTAAGTTGCAAATCGCATATAGATGACCACCCTGCTCATGTATCAATAGGAGCCCGGCCACATATGCTTGAGACATCGTATTTGGCAATTCGATGGACAAGGAATTTATCGATTTCCTTCGTGCAGCATTTGGCGATCGAGGCTTCCTCGAGCAAGAAAACTTCAACCACGCTCATCAGATCGTAAGGCTTGAACGGTCGAGAATTGGCAGAGACTCTCAAAGAGCAGCCTCATCTAACTGACTCGCCAAATGCTCGTGGCAACATACCACTGAACTGGGCGGCTACAAGAGGCGACACCGAAAATTTGCAGGAACTTCTCAAATACGGGGCCAGCACCAATTTCAGAAATAACAATGGCTGGAATGCCTTTTATTCTGCTATCAACCATTCGAGACTTGGGTATCAAACAGTGGAACCATCTGCCGAGCTCCTCAAAGCGTTCACAGCTATGGTCGCAGCCGTAGAAAGTGCCAAGCAAAGCGTACCGCTGAAAGGACCTCTCGCCAGGCATTCTAACAACGATCAAGACGTTTTCAAAGACGCCATCGAAACCCAGTCAGATGGTTCTCCTCATCATGCCATACTACTAACAATGAGGACCTGTCTGCCAGAGCGCACCGCAAAGGGAGAGCAAGGTTGACTAAGCCTCTACAGCAAATGAGCCGGAACTGGGCGTCGAAGTATAGAAATACGTTCCGCTCGTCCGACCGTCATCTGAACAGCGCTTTCGCGTCTACAGAGACACTGATCAATCCCCAGCCAATTGGGTGATCGATCGAGACCCATTGCAAGGAAGATGCATCTCAACTCGAACCAAGCTCATCAGAGAATCTGCTCCTAGGTAAGGTATATGACCACCACAACAACGCAATTGATACTAAGTTTGCGTGGACCACCAAATTGAGGTGCAGCTTAATATGACCACCTCCCAACCGAAGAAAGACGGGGACTAAGGTGATCATTCCTCGTGAGTAGTTCTTGTCTATTCTATAGTCCCTTTGTAGTCGCTCTGTATCACAATGGTTCAGTTGATGATGGAAAGGATATCGACAGCTAATTTTGCGGTACTTTTAGTCTCGAATCACACCCGAGTAAAAGTGTAGTAGGGACATCCGTCGCAATTCCAGCGTCGGCAATAGACGGGCTGAGAGCCTGATGGGATACAAACAAAGTCTTCGCGTTTAGTAGAAGAAGATTCACCTTGGTGCGGAACTGATACCTGGCCCCAACGACGTGCTTCGAAATCTCGGGCAGCACCAAATCGTCGAGTCGGAAATTACTTAAACCTTTTACCTGCTTTCACTACCGAAATTCTGCTAGCACTTAGACATCAACTTCCCGCTACGATGAGTCTCTAATGCACGAAGCGCCGATATTTGTTGATAGATAAAAGATGTAGAACATTCCTCCGAAAAGGTTTCCAGTCGAATGTAATTGTTCCATATGTGTAAATGAATCCAGACATGACCTATCAATCCAATACCTTCAATCGTCTCAGGCAATCTCATCCGTAGCCGCCTCCTATCAAGCGCTACGCATGAGTCTTCTTACTTATGCATTCTTTATCCGGGGTGGAGGGGGGGGGTTTTGGGTGTTGGAACGAGGAAAATGGTTGATCAAGTCGACCCACAATGATTAATCCGAGAATTCGTTAATCTTCCCATGTGCCTTCTTAGTCCCTAGTTTCTTCGCAACCAGTCTCTATTCTGTCACCGCACAGACGGGAGCTTATGTTATCGTCGTTGAGTTATGAGCAAGCGGCTTCAAGCCAATCCCACAAGTGGTATATATTCTTATTCCTTACACGCAAACCAGCTATGGTTCGCAACTTTCTCCGCAGACAGTCGTTTCTCGGGTATGTAGTCCAATGCTCTTCGCAGCAAATCGGCAAGGTTAATTGCCTCGTCTCTGGCAATTCTCCTCCCAGGAGGCTCCAGTAATGTGTGGTGATTCAAAGAGGTGACATCGCTATCGTAAATGGATGGTGCTTCATCGTACATACCAATTCCCCTTATTCGCTCGCTCAGAGCTGATTCGTCCCATTTTGCGTGATCCGTGATGGTAATCCCATCTTCCTTCCAAAGGGGTTTAGATGACTCGGGAGGCATGCCTAACATTCGCACCATTTCCTCAAGTATCTCAGTGGACGACCCCACAAATGATTCAAATAATGGAAATCCAGATCGAAGCTCGAATATCGTGCAAGCCAAGGACCAGATATCTGATGCTCTGCTCGCCTTTCTCTCCAAGATCAATTCTGGAGAGCAATAGGACACTGGTGTTCCGACCCCATTGGCTGGTGGGGACAGCTCAGGGAAAGCTTCGCCCAGGTCTATGAGGAGAACCTGCTCGGAAATGTATCCGATATCGACACGAGAGAAGGATACTGGCTCCACAAGGTATTCAGGTGCAGATGGGTCGGGCTCTTGACCAGAAGACTTGAAGACCTCATCTCTGACTGGAGACCCAAGCTGCTGGTAAAGTGTCCCCGTAGGCCATGTATCGATACCTTTTAGTTGTATGAGGACATTCTTAGGTGTGATATCTATCCTAGCGATCAGCACGAAGTCTCACTCCCCCCACCAACCAACCTACCTCCGTGAACGAATCCAACATCATGTATCAAAGAGACGGCCTTTGCCAGCTGTCGAGCCAGTTTGCGAGCCAGGGGAGCACGGAGGCGGCGGGTGCCCGCTATCTCACCTGGAGAATCCGATATCGCGGAAAGGCTTGGACCCCCAGGTCGCGATACGGAGCAAAGATGTGTGCCGTTGGGCCCGTCAATTGTGAAATTGTCCAAGGTAGAGATAATGTTGCCACGCCAAGGATTGGCTTGAGCATGATCGTCAAGGTGCCGAAGCAGCTTGAGCTCCGTGGGTTGTCGGGATGCATCGGCAGTAAGCACCTTGAGAGAGACCAGCCTATCTTGGTTCTCGTCACGGGCCAGCCAGACAGTTGAGAACCCTCCATAGCCTAGTTTGTGTAGAACGCGATATCTTCCGCCTTTGAGAGCATCTCCTAAATGAATTGGGTGGAACCCCCCACTCCTGTACTTCTCCACATCCTCGACATTGTCTAAGTGCGGTAGTCGATATCGCAACTCCTTTGACGACTCGGTGCCCATCGAGCGACGTTGAAGTATCAGAGTGTGTATGCCCACAGCGCAAGGAGAGCCAACGTGCCTGCTTGAAAACAAGTGGCCACCGCGAACGCTGTTGAAGTATCTAGCTAGCTGGGCATGTATATCTCCGACGATGGAGATCATCAGGAGCGATGCAAGAAGTCTTCATCTAGGTCCAAATGCAAAGAAACATGGTTTTATTCAGCCTCGGTACCTTCGCCAGCAAGCTGGTCGCTAAGCCTCTTCGGGCTAGAGATACTGACTACGACTGCGTGAGGGCGGCACACGGCGAATAGCTCATATCTACAAGCCAAATTCATTACATCAAACGTCAAGGGAAGCAAAGCTAGGTTCTAATAGCCGATCATAATGTAATTCATCACAAAATGCGAAACTCGAAAGTGGAAGGCAGGATCGGGAAGGATCTTTCATACAGGAATTGCCAATAAAGAGCTCCGTTACTACGCCTCTAGTGAGAATACGAATCCTGGCGGTTAGAAAATCTGCTTTGACCAATAGAAATCGGCGTAATAGCTAATCTGTGCTTTGCTCAAACAGGAACGTCTCCCACTACAGGTTTCATCCTGACAACCAGACATGACCCCTAGCAGCTTCCATATATAGGGGGGCTGCTCAGCCTAGAGAGATGGGGATAAGCTCTCTATCCTCTATTGTTCCTCACACAACAGCTCAAATCATCGAGAACAAGCCAAAATCAAAAGTAGTAATCTACCAGTCCTACCACCAATATGTCCAAGGCTCCTATTACATTCGTCCAGTGGATATGTACAATACCCGGGGGGAAGAAGAACGCAATCGAATCGCTCTGCTCTTCGTGCTGCAAAAGTTCAGGCTACAATTCCGTCATTGTCCGGTAGGTGCAGACTCTTGAGGAAAGAAAGCCGTACGTTGCTTGACAAATCGAAACTCATGTGATTTCATTGTACAGACACTCGGCGCACGGTACCACCCGCCTGGCCGACGGCACCACTGTTAAAGATGACCTTCACATCACGGCAGACTTTGTAAACAGTAAGCCGATCGATTCAGCCTACCACTCCTCGGACCAGACTTCACTAAACGTCTTCTCCTTTAGGCGAGACGGGAATCGGAAAGGCAGCGCACATCTACGTCGAAAAAGATCTGAAGTTCAAGTCTTTGAAATTGTTAGGAAACGTTCAACGCCCAGCCCGCGGGAAGTAGCTTATGAGTTGTGAAAGTGGCTTGTGTGAAATAGGAACAAAGCCCGTTGAATTTCTCCAACCAAAGGAACCATGTGGTCACATTTGGAAAGCGCTTGGAAAGGAGACCTGTTTAGGTGGAGAAATGTGGTTGGTCTTAGACTGATGGCAACGCAAAACTAGTATAGAACTCATCAGTATCTCGATGTGACCGCCTTGTTGCTTTACTGTGAAAGATGGAACAGCGTGACTTCGCTAGCAATCATCCAAGTTTTTTGCGCGAGTCAATTTGCGCCGTTTGCGGCCATGGTGCGCTCCGCCTATTGCCTCAAACTCCTGCAGCAACCGCCGGGCACACAGTATTCACCGACTGAGTGTGCAGTATCATGTGGCGAGTTATGGAATTTGGGTGATATAGCTGGTTCTGGTGTATTCACAGCGTATATAGACATAGAGATTGTATCTTGTTTTATGCTATTTTCTATTCTGGGTGTTCGCTTGAAAGGTAGATCAGCTATTTGGAGCGGGCAGATCGTCGGGGAATTGATACTGATTCTACCGAGCTAGGTAACGATGTGAAAGATGCTAGGTCCGCGATATCGAGGAATCTGGGACGAAAAGGCTTAATCGTTGCTGTGGAGTAGTGGAGGAGGATGATAAATGCGTGATCGGGAATATCGAGTTTTTCTTGAAGCATTTCATTGATATAGAACAGACGCTTAATAGGCACTCCTCTCCTGATCATAGGGAAAATGTGAGTGAATATAACTATCCATTTTGAAGTGAAAGACTCTTTGCCTCAAGGATCGGAGGATCAGACAATTCGCTCATAGCAGGACCCTTTACGTCTTCGGCCCCAGGTGTAGGAAGTTCGTTCACGACCAACGACCCTCGGAGTTCGCTCACCACCAAAGACCCTCGGAGTTCGCTCACTGCCGAAGATCCTCGAAGTTCGAGTCTAGGTCTCGCCTCTGCTGATAAGGAGGTGGGACTTAATTCTGGCGGATCTCTAGATGTAGGGTCGAGTTCTTGTAGCCAAAGTTTTGGGGACCCTGGATATCCGTTCGGATCTTGCATCTCTGGATTCTCAAGCTCTGTGGGTGAAGGTGGTGGGAGAACCCGCTTGACTATGTTGTGTTTCCGCGCAAAGAAAAAGACAATAGTGATAATGGCGGAGATGAAAGCAACTGCCCCCACTGTGATTCCGGCGATGGCGCCTGGACCAAGATGGTGGTGATGTGAGGGAGTTCCCGGGAGAGCAAGGCCTTTCGGTTGGATCATTACAACGTGCTCTGGATTAGGATCGCGGAAAACGGCTTGGTTGATGGAGAAATTAGACCGCTCGTAGTCCACAATGATATGGGCTTCCTGTAGAAAAGTGCGCCCAAGGGTATACTGGGTCTCATTAGCAGCGCGGCGTAGAGGAAAGTAATTTGTCGCATTCGAGTAGAATGGGGAGCTGGCTTGCAAGTCGAAAGCCCCATACGGTAGAGTGATATCGACAGTGGGTCCATGGACAGGTTGTATACCTATCTTGAAAACCACGGATGGATTGGACCGTAGTAAGCGTCCATGTACGGTGTCGTTGACAATGTACAGATTTGTAGCATCGTCGAATGTTAAGCCGAATGCCTGTTCAAATACCGAGCAAGCCGATTCCGGAAGCCAGAGATCCGGCACGCTAGAGTCAATCAGAAAGAATCCCCCATTCGAAAAAAGGTCAACGCTTCCTTGAAGGGTGTTCGAAGCTGTAACCGATTGGACACCGACGGACAGACTACGAGAGTCGTCAGAGGCAAATGGGATAGTGATATTACTAGGTATAGAACGGGAAGAGTCGTAGCCACCAAAGGTCAAGCTAGCGAAGACTCCATTCAATCCTTTTACACCTTTAGCCAGCCTTGTGAGATAGGACGAGGTAAAGGTTCAACTTACGATATTTTGCCCCAGCAGTATACCCGTATGAGAAACTTGGTATAAGTTTGGAGTCAACTAGGTCTTTAAGATAGCTAGGAATAGGGTCATCATAGGTGGTGAAGTTAGAGGGTTTAGAGCCGAGGCCAAATTGGCCAATGTAGAAGTCCTTGGTAGCTATACCAGCGACCACTTGATGGGTGAGAGTCAGTCCTGTAGAATTGTCCAACCCTAGCCCTACAGTATCATAGCCATAGTCACCATTCCCGGTAAGATTAACGTGATTTTCAATACCGAGATCATAAATGCCATTTTCGATCCACGTTGACGACCGGTTGGACAAGAAACCATTACTTGAAGCTCCGCGGAAAGGTAGCGCCCCCCGCAGGGTGCCGCAGTCGGGAGGATCTGTGAAGGTGCATCCAGCCGGCACCGGAATCCAGGTCTGGTGGCTGTTGGTCGAGGGCAAAATCTTGAAATCCTGCGGTGGTGTTCCTATGCGGACTATGAAAGTCGACCAGTTACCAGCATTACCATCCCATGATCGACTCGGCGGGAACGAAAAAGGAGCAGGTATATTTTGACTCATTGGAGTAGCGAGAGGTTTCGCAGAGCGCAATTGGGGAAAAGAGGATGGAAGTGAGGGTAGATGAAAAGCACGAGGCTGCGGCGCGAAACGAAATATCCCCCAAACGTGGATACGACTGCGAATATTGGACTATGCAGTATGCCTGAAGAGCCGAGCCTTGTCGTCGTTGATGAAGTGAGAAGATCTGCTCTTTCTTGCATGCTTCGACCGAGGCCGCCCTGTAGGTTCTTTTACCGTCCATCCTGGGCCAATCGAGGATGCGTGACTTGAAGCCGAGGCAGAACTCAGCTTCTTGATACCGAACCCGATTGGTCGGCCACTGCGACGGTAATGCATGCAATATGCAAAGGGTTGCGAACATGGCCAGCTGAAGCTGCTGAAGAACGAGCGTGAGTGGAGCCCGGCTTGGTTAGTGGCTTGGCACCTTGGAAGGTTGTTTATTAATAGTGGCTTGGCGTCAGCGGATCGGACCTTCCGAGCTTCTTCGTTCCAATCAAATCCTACAGCTGGTCTACTGGTTACATACAAAACAGCCTTGTCTGTCATCCTCGCATCTGCACCCACTTCTCTGCTACCTCCCTACAAAGTGGTGGGAGAGTCGCATTGCTCATTGGTCATGTACCAGCGAGATATGCAAGCCTCCCCATCATCGTGGCCTAGAACGGCTTCTTCGACAACACAGCCCTCCCGCCCGCTGCCCTATTTCCCAGCCTCTATACGAGCAGGGCAACCACATGGTAGCAATGGCCTTTGCCAAGCTACGGGTGTTGACAAAGCTAGAGCGAGCTCGGTTAGTAGAAACCAGCTGTGAGCTTTCCACCGATATAATGAGCTGGAGCACCTTGTTGGTCTCACTCTCTCGATGTTCTACACGTCTGTCGCTTTCGAATCTTAAGTCTGGCGTCGATTTTACAATTTGAAGATGGGGTTTTCTTTGCTTCTTCACACTTACTTCGTATTTGCCTTTTGTTCACTCAACGTTTGTAAGTATTTGCTCCCAGCCCTTTCCGACGAAGCTTACGCCCGAAGCTGCTCTCTACAATCTCACAAATTCAACGCATTTCCTGGTGAATGGATCACATGCTGTCCCCGCCTATTTCTTGAATCCGCCGCTGCCGAGTGGGTACGGAAGAGGCAGCAATACCACCAACGCCAATGTTACTGTCGCCCCCTTTACGACCTTTCCTGCCGTCTCCATATCCCTCTCCCCGCAACAGCCGGTTGAAGCTACCCCAGTGCCCCCTCAACATTCGGAATCGGCTCTAATTCCAGACCCGCCGAGACCAGCTCCCGCCGCACCTATAGCTCAATCGAGTATCAAAAAGCCAGATGAAACGAGCACAGCTGCAACGTCAAATGTGGCAGCGATGGCCGCCGAGAAGACGCCAGCTAACGCTCCCCAGCAGGGTACGTCCATCAACTCTCAAACGGAACCTCACTCACTACCATCAGATACTACCAAGGGACCCGGGAATTCCCCACCTTCACCAGGCCAAGGACAGCATAATTCAGGACAGCGTCCCGCAAATCCAGGAGGCGAGGTATCTGCCTTTCATCTTGCAGCCGGGACCGACACATTTACTATAACCCCCAAACCCTCATCGCGATACGTCATCGGTTCAGAAACCCTAACCCCAGGCGGCTCCATCACAGTCAACAACGTGCCAATTTTCCTTCCCACTCAGGGCTCGTCTATCGTCATCGGTGCCAGCACTATTCCTTTCAGCCCGAGCCCGCCTCCTGTCAATGCTGCTTTGGCGAGCGCACTCAAAATCATTCAAAATCCCGGTGACTCCCACAGCAGCGTCATAACGGTCGCCAACACACCTATATCATACAAAACCTCAGGATCGGCGCTTATCATTGACGGAAGTAGTACCCTTACTCCAGGCGGTACGATTACTATCAACAATGTCCCAATCTATTTGCCCACATCCGGATCCTCTATCGTGATAGGTAGCAGTACCATCCCACTCGAGCCGTCCCCCGTTCCGGCTCTTCCCCCCACAACCCCAGGTCCACTGGTCATACAAGGCCAGCCTTTGACCCCCGGCGGCGTCATCACTGTTGACAATACCCCAATCTCCCTCCCAACCTCCGGTTCAGCGCTTATAATCGGCGGCATCAGTACTCTCACTCCAGGTGGTACTGCCACAGTCAATAACATCCCAGTCCGTCTCCCTACATCTGGGTCGTTTGTTGTAATAGGAAGCAGCACCATTCCGATCAATCCTTCACCCACCCCAACCGCTCCGCCCATTACGCCAGGCCCACTGGTCATTCATGGCCAGACTCTAACCCCAGGCGGCGTGATCACCATCTCCAACACGCCCATTTCCCTTCCGACTTCCGGTTCCGCACTCATCATCGGTGGCAGCGACACCATTCCACTCGGTAGCGCTCAAACGATCTCGATTGGCTCTCGACCATTGGAAATATCCCAGGCCGGCGCTTCCGCCGGCATTATTGTCGATGGCCAAACCCTAACGCCAGGCGGGGTCATCACCATTGCCAACACCCCCATATCGCTCCCAACCTCTGGTGCCTCGGTCGTAATAGGCGGTAGCTATACGATTCCTTTCGGCGCCGCACAGACCGTTTCCGTCGGCTCTCAAGCGTTGGTAATCTCTCAACTTGGTACCTCCTCCGCCCTTGTCATCGATGGCCAGACTATCGCACCGGGCTCTCAGGCAGTGATCAATGGCCACACGGTCTCTTTCCCCATACAAGGAACAGATGTGGTGATAGATGCGAGTACGACTGCCGGTCTGGGCGGTGCCATCCTCTCTGCTCTCGGAATCGCGCCGAGCACTACGGCGCCGGCGGTGGGTGCAGGGAGTACGCCGACGGGGGGCAGCAATGGGACTACGGTGTCCCCTGCTCGCTTCACTGGAGGATCGTCTCCATTGATATCGAATATGGTCACATGGAAGAAATGGCTATATCGAGTAGGTGTAGGGCTTGGATGTGTGTGGGCCGGGGGATGGGTCTAATCCTACACAAGTCCAAGGTACATTTGCGAAAGGGATAATAGTAATGTAGTCTTTAAAATTAATACTAGAAGACCTAATTTATAATTTATAACCCTAATTATAGATTAATTAGTAAGGCTTTAATTAGAACTTTATCTATTAATTCTTTAATTCTTTAATTCTTCTTCTAATTTACCTTTCTTTATAATTTATTCTTTTATTCTTAAGTAAATTATAACTTTTATTTTAATAATCATCTTTCATAACTTCTTATTATTCTTAGAATTAAATATAAAATTTAGAGCTATTAAAATTTCAGGATAGTATCTAATAGTATAACTATTAAATAGCTTAAGCTAATTATATATTAAAGTAGTAGCGGGGTACTTCCGCGGTGGTAGGCGCTATGTCACCAACTGATCCTTACAAAACCCTCAAAATGCTCCAGTGAGATCCTTCGGAGTTTCCACTTTAGTCGTTACTGCGGCCCTGCTGGCATAGCAGTGCTCTTGAAACAATGCGCTCGTAATAACACCTCACGCCCATGTCGTGAAAAGATCGCAAATGATCATCAGACGCCTAGAAAAATCAACTCAGACCTTCTCCTGCGCAGGGGATTCGCTCATGACTTTGTAGCCGATGACGTCCTCGATAGTCTCATCGGTGAACTTGAGGTCTTCCTCAATTGGCACAGTGTCCTTGATTTTCAGAATCATGACTGGGAGCGCAATGACCAAGCTGCCGGCAAGTAGAACCCAGCATGAAGCGAACAGGTTCATATATGGCGGAGGGCTCTTCAACCCATCCAAACGCCAGATGATAGCTGCGCCTGCTGACTGAATGCCCTTGTAGAAGCCTGCGAAGTTGGCGAGCTTGCGACTGTTGTTGGTGATGGCGCCCATAAACCTGGCATAGGTCAGCAAAGTGCAATTACCATGCACACTCGGAATCGCTCACCAATACACGCACGTCTGCCAGGCTGCGTCATAGAAGCCGTAAAAGATGTACAAGAACATTGGTCCAACATAGCCATTCGACTGCCAGTCGTATTCAAAGTGATCCTGCGGGGTAGTGTCCTTGCGAGTGTACTTCGTCTGGAAAACATACCCTCCGCCCCAGATCGCGAAGGTGAGGACAAACATGACGACCCACGCAGCCTTTGCTCGTGTAGTCCTCCTAATATTTGGGAAGTCTAGTGCAAGGCCGAAGATGAGAGCCCCGAACATCTGAGCCAGCCAGTAAAGCGTGCTGTTAAGTGCGCGAGTACGCGTGTTGAACTGTACGAGATTGACGTCGTTGAATTGGTATGTGTAGAACCAATTGGAGGCGAAGAACATTGGAAAGAGGAGGATCACGTAGGGATCACTCCACAGCGTCTCCCACAGGCCGAGGATCTCCGTCTTCCACGTCGGGTGCTTCATTAGAATGATTCTCGACCCATCCCGACGCACGACGTGCTTGGCATCAACCAATGTCCAAGACAGGCAGGCTCCAAGGAATGTGAGGACCAAGAAGCCGATATAGGTGCCATCGCTGACAGTGTCGTTGTTTGACTTGTGGATGTTCAGGCCAAGTTCAACCTGGCGTCGGAATTAGCTTCCTGCTTTCAACTGAATCTTGAACGACTTCAGCTCACCAGACTGCCGATGACAGCGCCCATATTGAAAATCATCCAGAACCAGGAGATAAAGCGGCCTTTGAGTCTCTCTGGCGGATACGACATCATGATCGCGCCTTGCGCGGACCAGAGAATGCCTGCACAGCATCCAAGCAAGAAGCCGGCGAAGACAATATAGCCGAAGTTATGAGTGTGGTTGTAGCATGAATATGAGCTGACGTAGACACAGTATCCAATGCCACCGAATGAAAGGGCGATTCTGATGCCGAGAGCGTTGGTGACGGTACCGGCGAAGAAACCGACAACAGCAAAAGTAGCGTAGAGCGCTGAGTTTGACGCGTCACTAGCATAAGCGTTTTTGCTAAGCTGCCCAGCACCACCAAGGCCGTTGAGAGCATTGAACATGCCTTTACCTAGTCAACGGGCCGAAGAAGGATATTGTCTTGCATGGCCTTACCTGGACACAGGAAGCACACGAATGACACCAAGATCAACTGCGACTCAGGCGAGGCATACCAAGGAAGGCTGATAGGTCCAATTTTCAAGCTTTTGTATTTCCATCCTGTCGGTATTCCGACCTCCCTAGGTTCGACAGAGTGAACTGGCCACTGCCTAGTCATGGTCGTCGGGCCTTTCCTAGCTTCCGCCATGAAGTATCAATATTGGGATCGTGCGAGGACTTGTCAATTGAGCAACTGTGCAATCAGTACGAGTATAGCTCCTCGACGGGCATGTATAAGCTCGTCAACGCCCCTCTATTAATGATGAACGATGGGGATGCTTCGTGGGCACCCTGAAAACAAAACAACAAAGGGAAGATGCGAAAGCGAAAGTGAAATAAAGGCGGAGGGTCAGTGCAATATCCACGAGCACAACGCCTACTAATAGCGTATCCGGGGCGGGAGGGCGGTTGCTACGCCCGTTTTCTACCTTGCCAAGATGATAGTACTTTTCGACGTAGACTCAATGTTGTACTCTTTAGCAAAACGCCTACTCGAGTTGGGTATCGTACAACTCCCCAGGCTCTTGCGAATTTTGCTGTCACAGTATCGAGAGATTTGATGGAAGGATTCATGAGATATCATCGACTTTACGGTCAAAGCTGGGCTCGAGGCTTGCTCAATGCGTTGTCACGTACGGGTAAGGCGTAGACGAGAACGCTTTGCGTCTGCAAATATGTACTCAGCCGTATCCGAATTCTGAGGTGTGCTAATTCGGCTGTTGTTGCCCATGGCACACAAGGCTATGGCACACGCTATCGACAACCTCTCTTGAGCGGTCTCTCTTAGTTGTAGCCAGCCATTCTTGGGCTTTACGTTGTCTGATTTGGGTTCGTCGCACATTGCGGTATGTGTTTCCCTAGCGCATTCGGCCTTGACTGCAGCGTGCGCATCAATCAACAGCTATGGTGGTCACCCCGTTCACGGCTATGGACACAGCCTCTGCCGTCCTCGCGCTGAGCAAAGCAGCTTGGAAGCTCGGAAGTTCCCTCTCGAAGCTCGATCAGGACACCAAAATCGTCGATACTACGGTCAAAGATCTAGCAGTGGAGGTCAAGTCCCTTGGTAATGAATGCGACCTTGTGTATGCGGAGTTGGAAGAAGTTGTAAGCGAGAGTGAGACAGGATCACCTTTGCCTTATGATGTCGATGACAGGATGTGGAATTGTCTCGTAACGCAAGTGGAGGAGACTCATCAAACCATGCAAGAGCTGGAGCTGTTTGTCAAAAGTGTTAGAGGGGAAGAGTCCAGTTTCATCGGTCAGGCTCAGCGTCAGAGGAAGCTGGACAAAAGCAAGGACCAGATTACAAGTATCAGGACAAACGTTTGTAGACAGACTGACGACTTGCGTACTATGCTCTGTTGATCAATACGTGAGCCTTGCTTCTGATTAAAGATTGATAAAGCTAATTTCACCCGTAGGGTACTCACGCACATTGGCCCTTGTCGAGGTGATCGGGGGCTGGCCAAGAAACTCGATAAGCTGCAAGATATGGTCGACAAGCTACAAAGATCATCGAAAGCTAATTTGCAGTCGCGACCTTCTCTTTCGGGGGCCACTCTAATGCAATGTGCGCGTGAAGTTATCGTGAAAGGTACGACCATGTACGAGGCAAATCTAGCTGCGCAGTCCGTCGCTGGAGGTCAAGGAGCAGCGAACAGTAACATTCGCGTTGCGGAATGGGTGAATACTCTGGAGTCGATACGCTGGGACCAGCGACGTTCAAATCCCTCAGACATGGTCTCCAACGTCCCTTCCATCTTTTCTGGGGACGAAGCGCACACAGTCGTGTCGAGCGAAACTTCGGCGCAACATGCTGTGCAGGGACGCGAGGCCGTTGATGCAATAGGGGTCGACTCTGACGATGATTTGGACGCCGACCTTGCCAAAGCAGCACAAGACACCGGCACAAAAGCTTTCGAAGCGCAAGAATGGGAGGAGGCCGATTCTCTTCTTCAAGAAGCTCTACGAGTACTGCAGCAGATTCCGAAGCAACAACGAGCATTCTGTGATGTCTTCGGTCTGCATTACAAACTTGCTGTTTGTGCGTATCACACGCAAGAGCCTGCAGATGCCGAAGAAGCTCTTATGAGCCTCGTCCAACAGTCCGCGAGCTCCGATGAGCAACGCGAGTACATTTGCGGCGCGGCACACCTGCTGTCACATTTGTACATCCGCATGGGCCAGGTCGACCGTGCACGATCTGAATGCGAGAAAGCTTTACAGGCCCGAAGGCGGTTGCTGGGCAAGCGGAGCGACGCCTCGTTGGAGTCAACAGCGCTTATGGCACATATATATGTCTTGCTTAACAATCGTGCTCGTGCGAAATCATGCCTTGCCATGATACCAGAAGCACGCAGAGATGCCGTCTTGAAATCCGTCGAAAGGTCACTGGCCACGAAGGTAGAGCATCTTGATTCTTCGTCGCTACCGACTCGGTCGATGTCTGAAGACTCAGATCTGGCAGTAAAGCGCATCCAGGGCAGGCTCTCCGCATCTTCTCTCGCGCTACCCGTGGAAAACCATTGTTACAACCCTGTATCTACGATAGTGTCGCAATCGCCAGCTGCTAGTCTGCGGCAATCACAACAACGTATTCCGTCAAATAAAGCGGGTTTGGCGGATCTGCGAAGCGTTACCGTGACATCTCTTCCGTCGACAAAGAAGAGGAGCGAGTCGAGGGCCATGGGGAAAGAGAGGGCGAGTGAAGATTATTCCGCACACCCAGATGGACCTGGTGCCGCAGTTCTGGGCCCGGGCGAGCCTCCAGAGGCACATGAAACCTTCAAGGGCAAGATTCTGTCTCGGAAGGAGATACTCGACAGGATGGGATGTCGACCCAAAGATAGACTCGAAGACGCTGTCTGCGACGGTGACCATTCATCTTTCGCCAATCTTCTCAACAGCAAAAGGAATTTTTGGCGGTCAAAGCTACGCAAGCGCGTCCGTCCAGAACGCGTAACAGCGCTGCACTTCGCCGCACTCTTCGGCGAGATCGAAATGGCGCGGCGCCTCCTAAGCTCAGGTTTTAACATCAACGAAGTCCCGTATGGATACACAACAAGCCTCACGCCCTTGAAATTTGCCATTGGCGCTCGGCAAGTGGATATGGTCGAGTTTCTGATCGCAAACGGCGCCAAGCCGTCCGAGCCAGATTCATGGTCGACTTTGGCTGGGCAGTTGATGAATCGCTCATGGTTGATGAAAACCATGTCAGACACCGAGAAGGAATCCGTTCCAACCCGGATGATTGCGATCTTAAGGATCTTGCTCAAGCACGGGTGGGACGTGAATGCACCGTTCGAGCCGTCCGGCGCAACGGTGCTTCATCAGGCCGTCACTTTCTGGACTGGTTCGTACAGGTGGGATCTGAATCTTCGCGCTGCCGTGACTTCGTTCCTGTGCGAACGAGAAGCAGATCCTTATCGAGCAGATAGCCAAGGCATGACGCCCTACGACATGGCTTCGGCTTCCGGTCATCAAGACGTCTTGCTGATTCTCGGCCGAGGATCGAAACAGAAAGAAGGGCCAACGGAGCCGATTGAGCTTTCCAGTGAGCCTGGTGGTATAGTGTGAACGGTGTTAATAGTAATAACTACCAACCTGGTACAGCAATCTTTCCTAGCGGTATACCACGACTAAGCTTATTAGGAATGGTAGGCACCTGATCGATGGTATTGGCTAGTGTTTGGTAGGGTACAAGACCCCACACCAACCTACCGTACCACGAATCTCACCACAGCCTTCCGACTCGGACCATAGCTCGAACATAAAGCTATTCAGATAGCCTGTCCGCAGGCTGAATCCACGGACACGGTGGCAAACTTTCATTGCTGAGTACATAGCATATCCTCACAAACGAATGTCTCGAAACCACAGCCCGAGAGCACGCGAGCTCAGGATTGTCGTTCGGGATAAGGCGGCACATACACAAGAACTACCTCCAAGTCCAAGCTCATAACCTCACCCAATATCTATTACTATCGAAGAAATCAATCCATCCCTTGCACTACCTACAAAACTAATAAATGGCCGCAAATCAGCGCCGCACCACTCGTAAATATATAAGCTCATGCACTCAATCTACTCGAGCTCCATGGTTCTTATGCGCAATCAATAGCAGGGTAGAGCTAGGTCTCTGCTACTATTTTGAAAGTACTTGGTTGAGTTTTCAGTTTAGGGGTAGAGGAGTTGGTGGGGTTGGGAATAAGGGGGTGAGGTTGGAATGAGGGGGACGAGGTTATGTATCTCATCTAAGATAGGTATAATGTTAGCGTTTTTTTTTCAGGGTAGCGAGGTGTATCGTTTTTTATAGGGTGAGGATTCTGAGGGGGGGAGGGTTGGGGTGATATAGTTGATTGGTTTTAAGATTTGTTAAGGATGAGGGCTATGAGTGATGTGGATTTTCATTATGTGTGGTGTGGATGGGTGTGTTTAGCAGGCGGTCGGGAGGAGGCGGTGGATGAATGGCATGGTTGGGTGTGGTAGGATGGTATTTTATGGATTGCTTGTAGACAGACGCATTGGAGGAGTGCAAGGATTATAAGGGATATTCGATTTGTGTGTAGATGAACATTAATATGTTATTGAAGGAGATGTCGAGGTTGGTGAGAGTGGTTCTGATGCAGCGGTAGATGATTCCGCATGGTTGGGTATGGCTGGGTTGTAGGATGGTGTGGACTGGGAAGACGCTTTGGAGTAGACAGACGCATTGGAGGATTATGAGGATGGGAGAGGATATTTGGTGTGTGGGTAGGTGATGATTGATATGTTATCAAAGAGGATGTCGTCAATATTGAGTGAAAGGGTGTGCACGAGGTGAAATATCGGATAGCTTCAGCTGCTTACCTACTCTACAAGCCAACCGTTTGGAGGAGGTATCAGACATCCCATCGCCTACCTGATATTGCGTGTCCTTCATAATCAGCCCCGTCTTCATGATAAACAAGGGCGCCAATGACTTGCTTCAGTTGCTGTACTACGTATAAATACTCTCCGTGTACGCATTAACCTGCATCCCCTTCTCCGCCATCGCCGCATCGCACAGGAAATCCAACGGCATCCACACTAAATGCCCTCTGATCTGATCCAGTTTCTGACGCACCTCCTCTACGCGCATGAAGGGGTCGTGGAGGTGTCCTTGCTTGTATTTGCTGTGTTTTGGGAGGAAGGATTGGTAGTCGTCGAAGGTTTTGACTGGGGGTGTTAATTTGTTATCGTCACAGGAGAAAAGGGGGATGGGAGGAGAAAGAGAAAAAGGGGATGGGAGGAGAAGGGATGAGAAGGGAAGACGCACTATGATTGTCGGGGTCAGCGCGGAAGAGGTGGCGAAAGAGTTCGGTGTTGGTCGTTGCGTTGCTGGTCCACATGTCCCAGACTTTGTCACTCAAGGGATCGGCGACGAATTCGTATTCGGGTCCTTCCATGATGTCGTTGGGACATACATCTGGTGGTTGTGCGTTTGGGTCGTCCGTAGCGTCTAGTTTCTGCGCCGGGAGTAGGCCGAGATGTTCGCGCCAGAGCATTCGACGGAGGGTGGCGGCGTGGTGACCTGCTTTGTAGGGTTGGCCGTCCATGGTGCTGTCTAGGTAGTTCTGGTCTTCCATTACGATCGAGAGCTCGCTGTCGTGGAGACCCATTTGTGACTGTTTTACTCATTAGTGGGATTCATGACAGGATCTGTAGCAGCAGAGGGGACAATTACCCGATCGTTGATATTCGAACTGCCGCAGATTGCAATTCGGTCATCCACAATACACAACTTCCCGTGAATGTACAGTTCCTCTTGCACGAAATTGCCCTTCTCTTCCTCCGGGTCACCCTCCCATTCTTGCTCGCTCACTTTCCCTCCGTTCAGCATGGCGGTCCTCGCAATTGAGTCCGATTTGGTGGATTCCATCTCCCCCAAGCCAGCTTCCTCACGAGAGTCTTCGAACCGCCTTTTCCGGTCCATGTTCCTTTCCCTCTCCTCATCGCCAGCATCGTCCTTGTGAGCGGGATTCTTGTCTGTGCTGCTTGGGGCTCCACCCCCCATGATTTCCTCCGCATTTGCCCGTTGCACTTCTTGGTACGTGACACCAGACTTCTCCTCCTGTACCTCCATAGCTTTTGTCTTGTTCAGGCGATCGTATGATCGTAGGTTGAAAACGAAAATGTGCTGTGTAGGATCGATCCCCTGCGCCTTGATCTGGCCATATATCGAATGCTCGCCTCGGTTTATCGATTTGTACTGGTAATCCATAATAGCCCTCGTGCCCATCGCCGCGTCTTCTCTCAGGTCGCCCGCGAAACCTGGGATAGCCGGGATGACAATGATGACTCTGAACTTTCTGCCTTCTCTACCAGCTCTCACACAAGCATCCACAATAGCCCTACCGATCGTGTTGTGTATAGGCGCCTGCTCCTCGCCGGTAGCTGTGATGAAGAATTGATTCTCAATGTACACGAAATGCTGCGCGTTTCTGATGACCTCGCTGTAAGCGTTCTGGATGCTGTGCTCAGGCGGGTCGATGCCGCTACTCCAGTCGCAGCTGCTCCTCACTACCTGCGCATGAACCGTACCTGGGTTTTGGTGCGCCCATGGCATGTTTTCCAGTGGCGAATGCGGATGCCGTACATAACCCCCCACAGGGAATTTCGGCCGCTGGACAGCTATAATGTCCTCGTGCTCACCCTCACGCCCCTGCATGACCATCCATGGATATCCGTCATCCCGCTTGTATTTGTCGCGTTTGACGAAGTTCCATCGCAGCACGAAATGCTCCGCGATATCGTAGACGCAGTCGCCAATAAGGCCCATGGCCACATCATGCCACGGCATTCGTCCAAAGTCCGCTTTGCTCAGCTCGTTCGATTTCCAGTCATCCACCGTCTTGAAGTCCATGATCCGATTATTGTTGAAATCCTGGCCCGGAAAGACCTCATTCTTGACTCCGGCCGGATGCACATCGGCCATCGGATGCTGTCTATCATCCCACCTCCCAAAGCACAGATCCAGTCCCCCGATGAAAGCCAAGGCATAGTCAATCACAATGAACTTCTCATGATGCGCCCAGTAGAAGGTCATGTCGCCTGCGTTCTCAAAGACGTTGTGATCGGGATGTCTCATCACAGTGATATTGCCATAGCCCGGCGTGCCTTTCGGACACAAGGCATGCAAGGCATGCTTCGTATGGGCACTGTTGCACGAAATGGCAGCGGCAACCTCTTTGTAGACAATGACATAGATCTTGACTCCAGCCTCGGCCCTCCTCTTGAGCACCTGATCCAATCTCCATTCCTGATTGAAATAGGGCGGTCTCCTCAGAAAGAGTTCTGGACTCAGCCACCAGTCTTCAATGTAGATGACCTCCTTCGCCTTTTCCAGCGCGACACTGACGGCCCAGAAGTAGTCGCGCCCGTCGACGTACCACTTGATCTTGTTGCCATCTCTTTCTGGAGCAAAGGACTCGAAGCGGTGGGATTCGGCGATGCGCTTACGTTTGGCGTCAGTCTCCTGCTCGTGCTTTTCGTCGTGGCGGTGATTGGAGTTGATGAGGTTATGGAATTTGCCGACTTTGGATTTGAAATGGTAGAAACCCTTTTTGGTCTCGTAAAGACTGGTATCTGCAATTGGAGACGGCTGTGTCAGCTGGAGAGTCGTCGT
>JAABUW010003668.1_pt1 | contig 21677 bp, 40 predicted proteins | sample 5560081 | NCBI WGS metagenome assembly JAABUW01 (sample SAMN10711882, study PRJNA513363) | rock metagenome | isolation source: Antarctica rocks | place: Antarctica: Victoria Land, Knobhead sud
GCTGCAGCTCCGCAACATGCTGCTGGGATGCCTGCAGCTGTGCCTGAGCTGCCTGTGCCTTTTCCTGCACAGCACCGCATGGTCCCGATTGTAGCTGAGGTGCCTATAAGTTCTGATACAGGCTGAGGCATCTCGAAGACTTGGCCGGTTAGTTCTGCGTCAAACGTCTAACAGAGCAGTGAGTTGGAGACTGACCTTCTGTCGCTGCCTGTACCGTCGCTGCGATGCGCGGCTCTGCTCCCTGTAGCGCTGTGCATGCGCGGACGTGTCAGCATGTTGATGCCCCTGAAGTGCAGCAACAGCAGCTGCCTCAGTACAGTACGGCACGCTGCTGCACTGCACTTGCAGTGGCCCACTGGCCGTGACGCTGGCCGGGCACATGCTGGCATCTGAGCAGTGACCAGCTTGTCCTCTTCCAAACACACACCTCGCTGGCGCTGTCGCCGCTGCAGCGGCCCGGGCTGTCGGGCTCCTGCAGCCGGCTGGCGCTGGGCAGGCTGCCACTGCCGCCGGCAGCCTCCCGCGCAGCTGCGGGCGTCGATGCGGTTTCCGCGGGCCATGCTGGAAGTCCTGGGACTTCGCGGCTGCAGGGCAGGTCTTCCTGCGCCGTCCATTGCAAAACATGCCGGTCAGCGTCCACTGCAGCCCAGCATCAACTGTCAGCAGGTTCGCCACCTGCAGGCGAGCCTTGCGCGGTGTGGGGCGCTACTGCACGAGTAGTGCTAGACGCACCTGCAGCCACGGATCCTGGTCCTCTTGTGTCAAGCCAGCGGACAGGTCTGGCAGCGTGACGTCCCAGCCCGGGAGCAGGCCGTCCAGCAGGAGCTCGTCCGTGAGGCTGCCTTCGACTGGATTCTGCCAATGGACAGAATTCGCTGCGTTGGGCACGTCTGAGCCATTCATTACGGCAGTGGAAACGCAGGCTGTGGCATGTGTGAGCCTGTGGGTGCCGCTCTTGGTCGGAACTGAGAGTTTTCAGTCGTTTACCGTTGAAAGGCTGACGTCACTGTGCTCAGGCTCTCTAGCGTGTGCCGTGTCACAAATGCCGGCAATCCATCGAGAGTCTCGGCGTTCGATCTTACAGCCTGAATGAACCTCACCGGAGAAAACCCGGGCACTAACTGGATACATGACGAAGAATGACAGGGTGTGGCACTTCCGCGCGAACTTCATTCAGTTTCGATCTGAATAGACTGGATGCCCATTGCAAGTCAGCCCATCGTCTAGAGCAGGAGGCGACGACCGTGCATCATGCTGCCAGAAGCCATCATGCTCATGTCCGTGCTTGCGGCTGGCCGCGCGCTAAGCTCGCCGCCGGGATTGGCGCCAGTGTGCACGATCACAGCGGAGTTGCCCGTCATGATGTACCTGCACGCGGAAAGGATTTGACTTCGAATCTGAGCTTGTCTCGGCGGCATCAAGGGCTCTCGTTGAGCAGCGGCGGTAATCTTGAGCCTGACCGACCAACGTCGCTGCATAATCAGCAGCATGAGCACAGCGCAGGCTGGGGATAGCTTGTGATGCAGGCTTGTGATGGGGCCGCCGGAGGGCACTTCCTCACCTATCGTGGACCAGAGAAACGTCGAGGTGCTCGCCGACGGGCAGCAGGAACGGACCAACCAAGTCATAGTGCGTCAGGTTGCCGCGCGCAACCAGGCCCTGGGTGATGGCATCCGGCTTCGCGAAGGGGACTGCCCAGAAGATCGCGGCGACCTGACCGTGCGTGCCGGGCTCGCCCACGTGGAGCTCGATGTTCTTGAGGCCGACGACGTCGTACAGGTAGAAGGAGTACTCGAGGACGTCACCCTTAAGCTCCAACAGAGCGTAGCCACGCCCCATGGTGGTCACCTGCACCGCTGATCCGAAAATGCTGGGTGCTGGCCGGGCCAAGGAAAAGGGACTCCGCAGCTAGAAGCCGCTTGCATGCATGCAGACTACCGCAGGAATGGCCGATCGTGCGCAGTGAAGGGCCCTCACCGGCCCCATCACCTCCCACGGTTGGAAGGTCGTATTGAATGAAGGCGGCTGCTGGGCCGCGGCGGTTGCCATGGATGACAAGGCCAAAATCACCACGGCGGCTGTTGCAGCCAACATGGTGTTTGCACGGGGCCTCATGATGAATTACGGGTGAGGTTGTCCTGATGCAAGCCGGACGATGCTTTGATCGACGATGTCTGTCTACACATAGCCGGGTTCGCTCGGCTCGATCCAACGTTAATGGCACGTGCACCGCGCCCCTTGTGGCGCACTCAACGTCGGGGCAGCGAACCTAACGTTGCGCTCTGGCCTGTAACTTTCTTTAGGAAGTGCACAGCTGATACAAAATCACATCTCAGCAGATGCTTGAGTTGCAGCGAGAGCTCCTGTGCCTGACCGACTGCATCTCACCACGCAGCGCCCAGCGCATCAAGCCTGCTGCCCGCTGCTAGCACAGGCTAGACAGCTGAGCGGCTGCCGTATTGGCCTTGGCATCGAGCAGCCCGGCTAAACGTTTCTGACCCGTCTCAGGGTAAGTGTCGTGACCCTCCGGACTGCTTGTGTGCAGCAGCCGAGTCTCGGTGTTGTTGTGAAACGCAAGCATTCTCAGTGCCCTGACATGGACGACAGTCGTGCAGTTGCTTCTCCATCCTGCAGCAACCATAGCTCGACTGTCAAAGCTTGAACGCCGTGCTGTGCCCCCGCTTGCACTCGCCAAGCGAGCCAGCCTCCTGAAAAGCAGCTTGATTCTTGAGTATGCAACGTATCGTGCCGTGTCTAGGGACACACGCCGGCTGACAGAGGTGCCCTGACACAGGGCGCCGCAGCTGCTGCACACTCCGTGAGCCGCTGCCGGCACTGCCACTGAGGAGTTGCAGCCCGCGTGAGCCCGCAGCCATGCAGGCAGGCGCGCTACGCGCCGAGGCGGCGCTCCAGTCGCGGCCAAGCTCCCGGGGCTCGCGTTCCTCGCTGCTGCCGCTGCAGTTGGAGCTGACATCATCTGGACCAGCAGAGACGCTTCGAGCGGCGCCTCCCGCGCTTCGAGCGGCGCCTCCCGGCAGCTCGAGGGCGGCGTCTCCGCCCCCACTGTCGGATGTGGAGGCTGCTGGCACTGTGCAGCGGCTTCAGCACGCCGTGCCGACCACAGCCCTGGTGAGCGCCTCTCAGTTGCACACTTGTCGGCATGACAAGGTTCACAGCGACCTTTCAGGCCCATAGGGCAGCCAGGCTGCGAGCTGCGTTGTGCTGCACGCAGATCGTCAGCCCAGGCCTGTGAGCAGGACAGCTCGGCTCATCGCGAGCGTGGCCTGTGCCGCCCTTTCGAATCGCCACGCGTGTCTGCCTCGCAACTCCGCTCGTGCAACTTACCTAACCCGTAGCAGTTGAATTCATTCTTCTCTTCTCCACCACAGCTGGCGGTGGGCGGCATGACATGCTCCAGCTGCGTATCCGGCGTTGAGCGCGCGGCACGGCGTCTGCCGGGCGTCACTGCCTGCTCGGTGTCTCTCACAGCAAATACCGCCGAGGTGCTTAGGGTCCCCCTGGCAGCATGTCTTTCCTGCCACGGATCCGGAAGGGGACTGTAATGTTCCTGATTAGCATGGCAGACTGGATCCTGCAGCAGTGAGCATACGCCTTGCCGCTGCCTCCCACGCTTCGTGAATCGACTTCAAACCAATATGACTCTCTCGTGCAACTCCTGACACGAACACTGCCGTCTCTGCTCAGGTGAAATTCGACAGCGCGGCGGTGGACGCACAGCGCATCGCCGATGCAGTATCAGACGCGGGTTTTGACGCAGCGGTCCGCTCGAGCACGCCCGACGGCGGCGGCCCGAAGGTCGCCAAGCTGCAGGTGGGGGGCTGCCGGTCACTCTGCAGCAAGCAGAACATCCACTGGCCCCTCCAACGGAGGGGCACTGCGGATGGGCGAAATGCTTTGCGTTCGTGTCGCCACCAGGCGGCGATGTGATTGCGGAAGTTTGTCTTAAAATAATAAAATTTGTGATTAAGAAAACTTTAGTGCACCATAAATTTCCCCCATTTTTTCTATTTCCAAGACTAAAATAAATCAGTGGATGTTGGAGCTCCAGGTTCGGCGGCGTTTGGCGCCATGCGAGGACCCGTACGCCTCCAGCTGAGCGCCTTAGCCACTTGCCGTGTTTACTAGCCACCCTAAACCCTAAACCCTACTAGCCTCCCCGGACTCGCCTCCTAATCCTGCCGCAGGTGGGCGGCATGTCCTGTTCCGCCTGCAGCGCGGCGGTGGAGGCGTCGCTGCGGCGGCGGGCGGGCGTTCGGCGCGCGCATGTGGCGCTGACGACGCAGGAGGCCCGCGTCGAGTACGACGCCTTGCTCGTGAAGGAGGTGCGTTGTGGCTGTCCTTCGGGGCTTGCGTGCTTCGCTAGTAAATACAATTAACTTTGTTAATTTGATCAGCTAGCAAAGGCGTCTGTGGAGACTCGGGCTTGAGCCTGCGCCAGCGGCTCGGAAGAAGTTAGGTGCGTCTCGCCAATTTCCACTCATTGGCAGATATTCCCCGCCTTCACCTGCTGCAAGGACCGGCGATGATGACACTCTATATGTTGGCCTCAGGACAAAACCTGGTCCATGACGGTGCATAGACCTGCAGAGTGCCCTGAGGCTGGCGACTTTGACGGGCGTGTGTTGGGGCAACAGATGCGCTGCGGGCACCGCAACTTTTCTTTCCTCGATCGTGTTGCAGCGCTGGCTTTCGTTTCCACTGCAGGAAGACCTGGTCGAATCCATCGAGGATGCTGGGTTTGACGGGCAGTTGCTGAGCAACAGAGGCGATGCCGGCACCGCATTCTCCTGTTGAGAATCCTCGAATTGCACTCCAACTTGTCTTTCCACCCTGCAGGAGGATGTAGTAACATCGATCGAGGACGCAGGATTCGACGGCCGCATCCTCCGCCAACGGAGGCGACCCCGGCACCACACTTGTATATGCATACGCTGTTCTTCCTATTCTGCAGGAGGATCTGGTGGAGTCCATTGAGGATGCTGGGTTTGAAGGTCGCCTTTTGGGCCAAGGTTGCGATTCCGGGGGCGCGCGCCTGCACATCGACAACATGATATGCTCCGCCTGCAGCGGCAAGATCGAAAAGGCGCTGCTCGCGCAGCCGGGCGTGCTCGACGCCTCCGTCAGCCTCATCACCCACAAGGCGGAGGTACAAAACGTTTCCAGATGTTTCTTCAAATGTTTCTCCACAACATCTCCAGATGTTTCCGCACCTCGTCGGGTCGTCGCATTGTATCAAAACTGGTCAGAAAGGCGCTGTGGGCGCAGCTGGGCGTGCTCGACGCCTCTGTCAGCGTCATCCACACAAGCCGGTGATGCGCAGGTTTGTCGAACAGGTTGACACATTACGGCCCAGAAGTTTGCGGCGCGCGCACGCTGCTATGCCTGGGTCGGCGACGACCGGAGGTCTTGCAAAACTGTTTACGTGAACTCACATCTCCACTTCAAGAAGAGAGGTGAGCGTTGTCGTCGATGCTCAGGTGCGCTTCGACCCGGACGTGGTGGGCGTCCGCACCCTGCTGCGCCTGATCGACCACGACCTGGGATACCCGGCGCGGCTGGAGGACGAGAACGAGGGAGATAACGGCGGCGAGGACCCGGCGGAGCGGGACCGCCGCTTCTGGCTGCGCCGCTTCTGCTGGGCGGCGCTCTTTGCGGTGCCCACCTTCCTGCTGGCCATGGTGAGCGCGTCCTCCCAAGGCACACCCGTTACGTCATGTTTCGCCCATCGTCATGTTTCGCCCGTCCGGAGAGTCCCTGCAGGACTCAGCATAGCAGACTGGCCTGCGAGTGCGAACCACTTCGCCGATTTCCCGGTTGTGTCACAGGACGGCGCACCGCTGTACCGCTCTCGAGTCCTCTCAGCCTGTTTGAATACGTGGCTGAAGCCTCGACGGCGCATGGCAGGCCCTCCCAGCAGCAGCCGTGAGTCATGTTTCAATGTGCTGGCAGCCACTGATACTACATACTGGGACTGAGGGCTACAGCAGGTGCTTTCGCCCTGCAGGTGGTGCCGTACGTTCCGGGGCTGAAAGCCATCACCAACACGCGCGTCGGAGGCGTTGAGTTGGGTCACATCCTCAAGTTTGCGCTCACCACGCCCGTGCAGGCATGGACAAATTGATATTCTGGTTTTGCTCAGCACATGGGCTGTTGATGTGGAATGTCTGGCATATGTCTTCACGTGATAGCCAGCCAGTCTTCACTTGACAGCCCGCACACCCTGGCAACCCTGCAAAGGAGGACGCTCCGTCGCATCTGCCGCTGACCGGCATGCCGGATGCTGCCCCTGCAGTTTGTCATCGGGTGGCCGATCCACCGCGGCGCAGCACGCTCCCTACGACACGGCTCCGCAAACATGTGAGCTTTGCACGGCCGCCCCTTGTGCTTCGGGCGTGTAACTCCGTCGACATCATGATGCAGCCAGAGCACATGGTATCACAGTTGCCTGAATCGCACGAACGAGCATCTTGCCGCCGACGCAGCAAAAACCCGAGACACATGCTCAGTCGCTGAGTCGCCATGTTTCTCAACTCGAACATGGAGTGTCACAAACGGTTGCCATGTCAACGCGTGGCGCGGCTCTGCAGGTATGTCCTGATATCGGTGGGGACAATGGCGGCGTACACCTACTCCGTGTTCTCCATCATCTACGGCCGCGTGTCGCACGGCGCCGACTACAAGGCGAGTTCGCAAGCCGCCCATCTCTTGCCAGCGGCGGCCGAGCTCTCAAAACTGGTGGCATGCGCCGTACATGCCTGAATTCATCTGTGGCGGTTCATCTGCCGGAATCCCATTGCCGGTGTCTTCACGGCAGTTGGGTCAGGTGCGACACTCTGTGCAGCTGACACAAAGCAATCCTGCGACTCGTTTGACGGCGCAGGCAGTGGAGTTCTTCGAGACGAGCGCGCTACTCATAACCTTCATTGCGCTGGGCAAGCTGCTGGAGGGCGCCGCCAAGGGCCGCACCTCCCGCGTGCGTTTTGGACACCCTGAAACGAAAATCTGTGCTCAAGTGTTGAGCTGTGAACGCTCATGTGCACTTTGCTGGTGCCTGGTCCAGCGTGGGATCCAGAGATCTGAAGTCTTCAGACCTGAAGACATCACCGACAAGTCTTCAGGTCTGTACCGACAAGTCGTCAAGCCGACTCACAGTGAAACTTCTGGCTTCCTGAGGGTCGCAGCAGCTCGACCGGCCAGATCCTCAGATCCCTTCTGCCCTGCAGGCGGTGCAGCAGCTGCTGCGGCTGGCGCCCGCGACGGCGGTGTTGCTCACAGTGGACGAGGTCGGGCGGGTGGTGCAGGAGGAGGAGGTGCCCATTGCGCTGGTGCAGCGCGGCGACCTGCTCAAGGTGCGCACATGAGCTTCGGCGCATTCCAAACCGCATCGCAGGTATGCCGATCTGAAGTGCGTGGAGCAGGTGCGCTGCGCGGCGGCGACAAACACACGGTGAAATTTGTGTAGGGTTTAGGGTTTCACCTCGTGTTTGTATGCCCTCCCTCTTGAACGCGAGGACAGAGGAGCAGGGCGGTCGCGTGACCAGGACACTGCAGCCGCAGGAGAGGCGCATGCAAAGACTCCTGTCCACCGATGTGCTTGAGAGCAGAGCGCCGGCTTTGATCTGTCATATGTGAATACCAAATAACCGTACCTTCTTCTCGCCTCAGGTCAAACCCTACGCCAAGGCGCCCGCGGACGGCGAGGTCGCAGAGGGCTCCTCCTTTGTGGACGAGTCCATGATCACCGGCGAGTCAGCGCCCGTCGCAAAGCGCGCAGGATCCCCTGTCATCAGCGGTGAGTGAGTTTCGTCACGCTGATAAGAGTGAGAGTGCGCCGTGAAACAGCTGTGCCTCTCGCCAACCGCCCCGGCTCTCCTGTCAGGGGGGGTGGTGAAGTGGGACGAGGGCTCTCTTCATCAACAACAACATCGGCTGCATAGGTCGGAAGGCCTGCAGCCAGACGAGGTGTCGCCGGTGTGCACGGAAGTAAAAGGCCCTTCTCAAACGTTCACTTCATCTCCCTTGTACAGGCTCCGTGAACGGCGGCGGCGTGCTGCACGTGCGCGTCAGCCGCACGGGCGCGGACACCACGCTCGCGCAGATCGTCCGCCTCGTGGAGGGCGCCCAGCTGGCCAAGGCTCCCATCCAGGTGCGGTGCTTGAGGTCGGGAAATCGATCCGCTGAGGCGTGAAGTTGAGCTGCTGTCGCATGGCCCGAAGTCTCTCGTGCGAGTGGTTGGGTGCAAACAGTTGCAGATCCTTGACCTGTTTGGCTGGGCAACGAAACAGCCTTCAGCGTGAGCATGTGGCGCGCGCACTTTCGTCGTTCCTCGCACTTGACGCAAAATGCCTCCCTAAACCCTATGCCTCCGCAAAATGCCCCGAGCTCGTCCCACTGGATCCTCAACACGTCACTCTGCGACTGTCTGCAGGCGCTGGGCGACCGTGTGTCGGCATTCTTCGTACCCGCTGTGTGTGCCGCCGCCTTGGTGACCTGGCTCGCCTGGTTCATCGCCGGTGAGCATGCACATATCTTCCGGCGGCTGCAGTGCATGCGAGTGCGGACCCGGCAATGCATGCCAGCACGTTCCAAGGCCGTCTTGGAGGGGATTCTGCAACTTCCCTCGTGATCGCTGCTGTTCCCGCTGTTGCGGAAATTGAAATCGTGTAGCAATTTTTTCCATAATTTATTCCTCACATTCTTAAAACCATATAGAGTTGTTTGATATGAATTTTTTTTTATTGAATATCAAAATAATAGTAGGTAGGATAAAACTTCCCGCTGTTCATCGCTTGCTACATTTCCGGGGCATATTCCTGAACAAGCACCCAGGCAACTCAAACCTGTTGAAATTTGAAGGTTTGACGCCGTCCGCGCCTAGAAGGGCGTCAGACGTGAACAAAGCGACACGATTCCCAATCCCCTAGTTGCTGACAGACAAGTCTGACACTTTGCTGCGTGCAGGCCTCACAAACTCCTTCCCGCGGAGCTGGCTGCCCGACGGGAGCAACGACTTCGTCTTTGCGCTGCTGTTCGGCATCTCCGTGCTCGTCATCGCCTGCCCCTGCGCCGTGGGCCTCGCGGCGCCGACGGCGGTCATGGTGGGCTCCGGCATCGCCGCGTCCAACGGCATCCTGATCAAGGTGCCTTTCAGCTTTCATTGGAGTTCATAGGAAGGCAAGGTCGTGGTGAATGGAGCTCTTTAGTAGTCCCAACAAAATCGTGCTATGCAGACAACTGGCATGAATCCGTGTGGGGAGACCTGCCAGCTTTGGCGTTGCATGCGCCGGCGACATGGTCGGTCGATATAGGAGCGCTGGACACCTCGATTGGATTGCAACACTACAAGACTACTGCCCTAAACATGAACACCTAGAAGCGGTGTGCTACACGGCAGCTTGCAGCCTTGCAGCCGATCTGTGCACACCACCAACGATGCACAAATTGTGCCTGTCACAGTTAATGTCAACGTTTGCGAAGCCACTGCGGCCGGACAGGCACCGGAATCACATTCACGGGGCTGATGGCATGTGAACGGAAGCTGACCTATCGTCTCCAGCGCTTTGGGCGGCTGCATGGACAGCGGGTCCACCCTCTCCTTCTGGCGCCACTTCGACACGATGCCCTGCGACTGCGCCGGCGCGTCCGCCGTGTCGTTGCCGACGTCGTGCCGGATCACAGAGCCTCCATGCCTGTTTTTCGCCGCCCAGCCGGCCAGCACTGGCAGATCCGGACCGCAAGACTGTGTACTACAGTATCGTGGGTGTTTTGAAACCATGCGTTGCCTATAGGTCGTGGAAGTCATGCATCTCGCCACCAAGGTCAAGGCTGTGGACGTTGAAATTACGATTCCTCCCTGAGTGCAGGAGCTGGCATGGAACGCGCCGCACAAGTCCAGGCAGTGGTTCCAGGCATTCGACAACACATGTCTCAGGACTCGATGATCCGATTCCATTGCTGGCTCGAGTTTGTGAGCTGCTGACCCTTGACTGACGCAGGGCGCGGACGGCATGGAACGCGCGACAAAGGTCAAGGCGGTCGTGTTTGACAAGACGGGGACGCTCACCGTCGGCAAGCCTACCGTGCTGGACCACCGCCTGTTCGACAAGCAGGTCAGTATCTCCGATGCCTTCGCCTTTGGGTCTTTGGTCCGGGCAACTTTTTGTGCAAGAGACGAGCAACTCGTTACAAGTGTTTTGTTACAAGTGTCAGCCACATCATTGCTCCGGCGCCTGCAACCGCGAGTGTTTCCATGTTTGGTTAGTGGCTGTGGTTACAGAGAGGCAGCGTTCGAATCCAGCGGTTGCCTGCAGGCTTCCCGCACGAATTGAATTGGGTTTCAATTCGTAGCGCTGGCGGCCGCGGCGGTGCTGTTCAGCAATTCCGCACAGTCTCGCGGCTTTGTGATGGGAGACTGTGCGACTACAAAGTCATTATCCGAGCCCTAGCTTTTCCTGAACACTGCAGGCCTCCCTGCAGGGGGCGCCGGCGGCGGCAGCGGAGGTATCATATCCCTCAAATCGTCTCATCATGACATTTCTGTCTTTCTCGCCCGCAGGCGTCCCTGCACGACGTGCTGGCGCTGGCAGCCGCAGCGGAGGTGTCCAGCGAGCATCCCGTGGCCGCGGCGGTGCTCGCATTTGCGGAATCCGCCATCGGGCCGGCGGAATCCGCCACCGGGCCGGCGGCGGTGGCAGACGGCGGAGGCGGCGGCCTCGAAGGCAGCGACGACAGCGGCAACATTGGCAGCGACGTTGGCAGCAGGCGGCGGCTGGAGCGGCAGGCCAGCCACGGCGGCGGCGGCAGTCGGGACGTCGGCTGGGTGGCGCCTTCTTCAGGTTTGGAGGTCCTCCCTGGCAGGTGCGGTACTGGCTCACCTGAAGTCGTTTTTTTGCACCACGAAGCTTCATCGTGAGCATGGGATCCTGCTCGTGAACGCTGCTGCTTCACACAGTGCTCTTCTGGTCGTCACGCCCAGCTGTGGCTCCTACAGTGCAGCCTTTGCATGCGCCACATGTGCGACTGTATGGTCACGCGCTGTTGCAGGGGCGTCAAGTGCATGGTGCAGCTGCCGACGCCGCTGGGCGGCGGCCAGCCCCGGCCCAGCAGCGGCGGCAGCAATGGCCGCGGCGGCGGCGGCGGCATTCCCGTTCTCGTCGGCAGCCGGCGGCTCATGGAGGAGCAGGGTGTAGCGGTCACCCTGGCGGCGGCGGAGTGGGCGCGTGAGTCGGAGGGGCGAGGCTACACTTGCGTCTTCGTTGCAGGCAGCAGCAGGTACTGTACTTTGATCAAATTCTCGCCTTTCCCGGCTCACTCCAGCTCATCGCAGGCTGATCTCAGGCTGGCAGGGTTTATCAACCCTAGGACCCCTGTACATTCGAAGGAAACCGGAGGCGGCGCCTGCCGAGCGCTGCGTGGACAATATCGTGATCCTGACGTTGACAATATCGTGATTCTGACATTTACAATTTCGCGATACAAGCCGCTGGCGGCGCTGGCGGTGGCGGATCTCGTCGAGCCCAAAGCGGCAGGCGTGGCGGCGGCATTGCAGGAAAGCTGGTCCTTCCCTGTCTGCAAGGCTTCACCTTCTGCACCGCAGGCTGCTGGCGGCGCTGGCGGTCGCTGATCCTGTCAAGCCGGAGGCGGCGGGCGTGGTGGCCGCGCTGCAGGCGTCTGGCCGCGCATGCCACATGCTCACGGGGGACAACTGGACCACGGCTCGCATCATCGCGGCACGCCTAGGCATCCGTCACGTGACAGCAGAGGTGAACGCCGTCGCACTGCCGTCCGCAAACCGGATGCTGGTTTCAGGTTTAGGTTTTAGGGTTTAGCGCGCCTGGGCATCCGTCACGTCACAGCAGAGGTGCACGCTGTCGCACTGCCGTTCACAAACCGGATGCGAGATCCGTATAGACTTGCAAACGCACGTGGCATGTTTCCGCCGCAGCAGGGCGTCTACTTTTGTCAGTTGGGGGAATCTGCAGCGGCATTACGACACGTAGTAAGTAGTAAATAGCAAGTAGTAAGTAGTAGTCAGTAAGTAGTAATCAGTAAGTAGTAACCAGTAAGTAGTAAACTGGATATCTCCCACGTGACCTGGGCCGCATGACCCTTAGGGACTGATGCTACACAATTGCGAGTCAGATGAATAAACCTAGAGTTGTTTTTTGCACAGTAGCAGGTGCTGCCCAGCGGCCGGGCAGACGTGGTGCCCTGCTGGTGGACGGCAGCGCTTCATCTCCAACACCTCGCCGCACACTCCTTTTGCAACGTCTCTTCTTGCTCACTCATGTGCAGCGACTCTCGTTTCCTGCAGGTGCTGCCGAGCGGCAAGGCTGATGTGGTGCGGGCGCTGCAGGCGGGGGGCACCGCCGTAGCCATGGTTGGAGATGGCGTCAACGACTCCCCCGCGCTGGCTCAGGCTGATGTGGGCCTCGCCATCGGCTCCGGTGCGGGCTGCCTGCATCTGAACAACTCACGCATCAAACAACTCCATTAAAGTCTCCATTAGATTCAAACGGGGGATGTTGCACTATTGAAGGTTTAGGGTCATCTCAAGAGGCATCCGATACCTGCATCTACCGCATGATTGGTCTGGCGCCCGCCTCGATGCTTCTGCATCTTGAATCAATCATATTAATTCCCTAAAAATTAATAATTATTGAAAATAAATAAAAAGGCAAATTGTACTGTTTTTACCACACCTTCATATGCAGAAGCATCTCCTTCACGGGATTCTCGTATGGAGCAGCCTCCTCAACAGGAATACAGAAGGGATTTCGGCAACCAAAGAGAGGGGTGCAATACTTCAGCAACCGTCCAACTTATTGACAGGCACCGATTTTGGCATCGGGCTGCGTGCTCCTGAAGTCGGATCTCGGCGACGCGCTAATCTCTTGTGCTTCTCTTTCAGGCACGGACATCGCCATCGAGGCAGACTACGTGCTCATGAGGTCGGGAATAGGCGACGTGCTGACGGCGCTGGACTCATTTCACAGTTCGGTTCTCTTCTCCACTCCAGGCACGGACATTGCCATCGAGGCGGCGGACTACGTGCTCATGAAGTCGGATCTGGGCGATGTGCTGACAGCGCTGGACCTCTCGGCGCGCACCTTCCGGCGCATCCGCCTCAACTACTGCTGGGCCTTCGGCTACAATACGCTCATGATCCCGCTGGCGGCGGGCGTGCTGTACCCCTCCACCCAGTGGCAGATGCCACCCTGGGTTGCAGGTGCGTTGCAAATTTACAGCCCTTGTTTGTGCGACTCCCAACTCCGTTCCATGATCCCATTGACAGCGGGCGAATTGTACCCGTCCACGCAGTGGCAGATGCCACCCAGAGTTGCAGGTACGCGGCTGCCCCATCGTTTTGCGTTGCTGCGTGTTTCTCCAGCAGATCTAGAGTGTGTCCTACCAAAAATATGTCATTCCTTTTCATAGTATAATTGTTACCTTTACGCTAGCTCTTGTTAGCCAATGACAAAAGGGCCATGCTCCTGGAGCTCTGGACCACCAGGTGTGGCTTGCCGCCCTGCAGCCTGTGACATCCAACGGCCACGACAGGTCTTCTTGTCGTAGTACTTCAAGGCAGCAAACACTCCTTGAAGCTGACTGCTGGCACCCTCATGTGCATGCCATTTTCAAACCTGCGCATGCTCGCCACCTGCGCCAGCATGAGTGCAGCGCAGACACCATCACACGCCGCTTGTTCATCCTTGATTGGTCCATTCATGTTTGGGCGTTAAGGATGTCTGCACTAGGTTTTGCATGCGCCGCAGGCGGCGCGATGGCGCTTTCCAGCGTGAGCGTGGTGTGCTCTTCGCTGCTGCTGCGCTCCTACAAGCCGCCGACACCGGTCATGCGCCAGGTCGTCGTGTCAGAGTGACGACTGGCGGGACTGGGTTTGGGGGTTGCTGGTTGGGGGAGTGCAGGGTGCATGATTCTGCGCCCTAAATCTTGCGCCGCTGTTGTTGACGCAACAGCAGCTCTCGCCTCTCGTGTTGTGTACGAGGGGCTCAGTTTGATGGCTCCATCAGGTGTGATGTTTAAGCTAGCTGGCTGGGTTTCTGGTCGGGGTTCTTGTCCTGGGTGTTGACACATGCTGCAAGTACAGATGTTTCAGTCATAGCGCCTCTGATGACAGTCAAGATTTTCACAGTAATCGCGGACAATGCTGTAGATTCCCTGCATATCAGTTTTAGATGAGCCCGACAAACAAATGGTCCTCGCTTGCCTGTGCATGCGGCCACTTTTCAGGTCAAAATCGAGCAACTCGCTACTTGCCAGTGAATCCACAAGTCGAGGCATGCACACAGGGCGCCCCACCCCTCCAGCGGCCCTTCCGCTTGTGGCAGTGCAGGGCTGTGACATGCCGCCCTGTCTGCTTCTCCTCCGTTCACGTGGCAATTTTGCTCCCTTGACGCCCGGACTGCCCCACTCCGGACCCTACAGGGTGGCATGGCAGCGGGCGACAAACTCCATAATGGCGTCCGCCGCGAGCCGTGGCTCCTCCAGGTGCCCCGAGTGCCCCGACTTTTCGAGGTACGTCACCGTCGCCTCCGGCAGCGCTTTCGCGAACTGCTCCGCCGTCTCTGGCGGCAGGATGCGGTCCTGGCGGCCCCACAGCACCAGCACCGGCGGCTGCGCACAGGAAGGGGACTGTAACGATGGATATGACGAGGACTGATGCCAAGGGAATGAAGCCTTCAGATGAGCTAATCCTATTTGTGGGGTAACCAAATTTGTGCCCGCCATGATGCATGTGCGACCGGGCTCTGTCCATTTTAGCAAGCTCAACCCAACCTCACTGCGCTGCGCTGCGCTGCGCACTGCTCGAGTGCTGCCCACTCGCCGCCACAGCACGACGGCTGCTGCGGCATGCAATGATGAGCGAGAATCTGCAAATCCTGAACCCTGAATGGTACCAACGCCCGCACCTTGACATCGGGCACCTGCGCGCCTATGCCTGTGTAGCCGCCGCTGGCCATGAACGCCACGTTGGCGTCCTCCCACCCTGCAGTGGAAGGTGCTGACAGAAGCTGGCGACTGGCAGGCCGAGAAGGCGCAGCAGAAGTCCTTGCCGAGTGGTGAAACTCTCTCAATGCGCCGACACCCTGCGCTTGGGTGGTTCATGACATGGCGTCATGCATCGCATGTGGCACCCTCGTACGCAAACTGTTATACTGTACTACTATAGGAGCTACTACCATCGTGCACTCCACAGCTGGAGTGCATACATGGCGCTCGCTGAGGGGCAGGCCCGGCTCTACAGGAGGGCGACATGATGGATAGGCCCAGAGGATGGTGAAACGCAGGCTCCAAGACCAGCAGGAACTTCCGAGACGGACAAGCCGAAGCTCGCACCGCGCGGCCTCCAGCACGTGCGAGGTCAGGCATGCAGCGCCTGAGCGCCGCAGGCCACGTCCCACAAAACGGAGGAACATTCCAGCACCTGGCATGTGCGTGTTCAGGCGGCCCACGAGCATCGCGTCCCGGTTGGACAGCGCTGGGTCCACATACGCCATCCGGTTGGCCTGCTGCCGCAACCACTCCGTCTTCAGCACCTGCAGACACTCCCGTCAGAGACCCTCAGCTGCGAGCATCTGCATAAGGCACATGTTGGGGTTTTGTTTCCACGGCCTGCACATGCACAAGTTCCACAGCTGCTCAGGCTGTGTGTCAGCCTGCAGCCCGACCCTAAACCCTAAACCCTAATGTGCGACAGAGTTTGCTTCCATGCGATTCATGGCATGGCATGGCATGGCCTGGCCAGATCATCTGACACACCTTCACACCCAGCCGTGCCGCGAAGCGCGGCAGCTTGGCCATGGGTCCTATGCCGTCAATGAAGCCCTGCATGGGAGGCGGTCACAGCTCAGGCAAACCGGCAAGGTCGGCCAGACTCAGAGGTACACACAGTCGGTGTGCGCCGGCGAGCAGCACGCCAACGCACTGATGGGGCAGCAAGTGGTGAAACACGCGAAAGAAACCAGCACCACAGCGGAAAGTCACCTGGGCATCGATGAGTATCAACGCCGAAACGTCCTCGGGGTGGTTGAGCGCGAAATCCAACGCCGTCGCGCCTCCGATGCTGGTGCCCACCACCACCGCCGGCCGCCCGATCTGTGTGTGCACTCAGACACGACTCGACACACTCCAAAGACCTGCAATACCTGGTACCTAATCGCGGGCCGCGGCTTGTTGACTTACCCGGAGACCTAAATAATTAGTTTTTGAAATCTTTTTATTGAAATCTTGGTGGCGGTGGCGCTGCCACACCAAGCATGCGCAACGGGTGTGCTCGGTAGGTGCGACATCCTCAGCTGATCAGCAGCAGGACGATGAGCTGGGCAGCAGACACGCACAGAAGGGCCTCGGCGGACAGCAGACTGCTAGGATGCCTATGAGGCTACTGCGTGACAGACAACACTGGCGGTGGATTGCCTTGGCGCGGTGGAAGGCGTGCAGGTGCTCCCGCTTCTGCAGCGGCCCCAGCTTGACGCTCGGGTCCGCCGCAAAGCTGGCGTCCGTGAAGCCTGCGGAAACCGTCAGCGACTGTGGCTGTGCAAATGGCATTCTCGATGTGGTGGTCCTGCCATGCAGCGGGATGGCACGCTGCAGTCGCACAGCTCAGATCAGCGTCACCAGGTCGGACTCCACGATGAGACAGCCACGCGCACATCACAAGATGGTAAACCAGGCGCACCCCAGCCGACGACGTCGACGGCGAAGGCGCGGCGTTGCGCGGCCAGCAATGGGTAGAGCCGCCGGTACTCCAGCAGGCTGGAGTCGAACGAGGGTATGAGCATGAAGGGCGGCGCGTGCGCGTCTGCGATTTTAGGACACAGGCTCAGGTTCGGGTTCAAACAACAGCACCTGGCTGAGACCACAACAGACGTCAGCACGCCCAGGTCTACACAGCAGGCGGTTCTTGTGGCACTTCGCCGTTTTGAAGCATGCTGCGGAGCGCGCAGCTGCTGCCAGTTCAAGATGACCGGAATGCGCAAAGATGTGCTTGTAGATACGGTGCAGTTGCGCCGACAGCCAGCCGCCGTGCACCGCAGCGATCTTAGTGACGTCCAGAGGCCAGCCTCTGTGCACGGTCGAACCCAAATGAATCCCGATGTCACCGACCTGCAGGCGCTGCGTCCCAGCTATCGGGCCCGACGAATGCTGTGTCCACAGCTCGGCCCATCGCCGGCACCTCAATGCGCTCCCGCGTCATCGCCGCAGCCATGTCCAGCGCTGCGGACTCCTGGATCTCCTCGATCTGGGGGCACAGAAGAGTACAGTCGTTTCGGAATATGGCTCTGGCAGTTGAGGAATGAACGCCTTGATCCGCCTCCGCCTCATGGCTGCCGCCATGTCCAGCGCAGCGGCCTCCTGGACGTCCTGGACCTGGCGGGCAGCAAAGCGAAAGAGATTACCAAACGTGGCCCTAGAAGTTTGACGCCTTGATCCACTCTTGCCTCATGGCTGCCGCCATGTCCAGCGCAGCAGCCTCCTGGAAACACTAAACCCTGGAGCTCCTCGATTTGGCGGCATGCAGACAGACAGCCGGTCGAAGGATGACATTGCTAGTCGTGTCAAACGTTTCACAGCAGCGCCTTCACATGACTGGCACCGTCGTTGCCTGGAACCCCTTGACATTGGGCGGCATGAAGGAGGAGCTGCTCTTAGACACGGGCCCAGCAGATCGGCGGCATGCTGACATGCTGCCGCGCCATCGCCGCCGCCATGCCAACAGCTGCAGCCATGCAGAACGTGGTGGAAGGTGGAGAGCAGGTAAGGCATGGCAGCACGTTCTGTTCTCCACGGGGTTTCTTTTCGCACCTCGCGGGGCAGCCAGTTGGGGTACCGCCATGGCTGGACGAGCACGGCTGCGTCCATCTGGCTGTCTGCAAGGAGAGGCAGCCAGGCGAGATTCAATTGAACGTCCTAAAGGGAGCACAAGGAGTTTCCTTGCCTCGTCGGCCAGCATGTCATCTGCGCATCATGGCTCCTGTTTTGCGGGCGCGCGCGTGCAGCAGCACCGCTCTGTGCGACGGTGCGACTGTCCTGCCTGGTTTTCACTGGATTGCTTCAAGCAAAGACTCTGCAGGAAACGGGTTAAGAGCTTGTGCGATGCCGAGATCTTGCCGGTCTGCAGTGTCGCACGGGCCCCGACTGCCTCACGGCCGCGCTGCGGCTGGCGCATACGCGCAACTGTGGGTGAACCGAGTCTGGCACTGTGTGCCAGACTGCTGAATCGTTTGGCTGCGCTGCGATGCCTGGCAACGGCAGCCGCGCAGGCCAGTGGCCGTCTAAGATATGCGCGAGCTGCGGTCGGGCTGGCGCAGCATGGAGCAGCCAGGCTGTTTTGCGACGCCGTCTGCATCATTGTGTGTCGTACAACGACGAGTAGCGCAGGATCCGGTCGAAGTTCGAAACCCTGTGCGCAGTACTAGGTGACCTTGACCTGGATACCTTGAATCCAGGCGGATGTCAATTCCGAAAAGTTTCTGGACACGAGACCACCGTCAAGCTGCACGGCCTTCACTGTCGAGCTTACAAGCGTGATGCACAACAAAGCGACCAGGAGTTTGAGCACAAGTTCGGCCAATCAGAAAGTCGTCCTCTCTGCCCTGCCCTTCAGGCTTCGATGGGCGATCCCCTTTGCTTCCCTTCAAAGCGAATCCCCACTTTCCAGGCGACGAGCTGATGCTCGGAATTATGATCTTGCACGGAGCTATTTCCTGTTTACGGAGAACACCATAAGCAGCTGCAGCTGTGCTGAGCCCCCGGCAATGACATCAAGGGTGCCTGATGGGCCACCCAATCGCGTTGCTGTATCGACGCCGCAACATCGGCGTTAAGTACAGGCATGGACAGCGCGATTATCGACCGTGCATTGACCTGTTCATGTCCTGGCATTGTGCGCTTGACGCAAGATCCAGCCTCGATAGCGCACGCGAGTCAACATGTGGACGCATCGCCATGCACGATGCAAGCAGGTGCTTGGCCTTGATGCAAATTTGCGAGCCTCAGATGTTAACAGCTGAGGCAACGTTGTCACGATCTGCTGCATGATCTGCTGCAGTAGTATGTGACCCCAAGCAACATGTCCTTGCGTTGCACACGTGTGTGAGCATCGAGGGTACACCATACGTCACGGCTGAAAAGACGGGTCATCACCTGGGCAGCTGTGCCCGCATAGAATGCGGCTGGTGATCATTGTCTGCGCAATCGATTTCCAGTCACCATTGATCCTGCCACAATGCGCAGCTCCAAGCTGTAAGAGAGGTCTTGGTACCAAGTCGGCGGTGGGGGCCCCGGGCGCCCGGTGGTGCACCGGTGCACCACCGCCGACGTATTTCATGCGTCATGCATCAGGTCTTTCGCACGGCGACTGGCGATATCGATGAGGCATCGATGAGGCAGGCGATTGCCGATGCGGCAGGCGGTGCGCCGCTATATTACGTTCCTTGGCAGGTGGGCAGTCAGGGTGTACAATTATCGACCAGATGCACGTCAATCAGGCACCCAAGTGCGATCACCCACAATCAGACGATTAATGGAATTGCAGTGCGGTAATTGGGAGCAGGCGGCACAGCCGGGCAGCGGCAATCTCCGTGTTACGAACACGACATACACCAGCATGCAGGGTGACGAAGTTGATTTTTCGGGAGGGAGATATGAGGCCCACCAGATACGGAGATACGAGGCCCACCAGAGCAGCTTTGCAAGGGTGTCTGAAGTTGTCTTTGCAGTGACAGTCACAAACGTCATAAAAGCTGTGTCACGTGTGCAGTAATTGTACTTCTCGTGTGGCCCTGGATTACAAATTGCAGGACGGCCGGCTCCCGAGACAACTTCAAGGGCAGCCTCAGCTGTACTGGACAGGCCCAAGCCCCCGAGTCGTCCGCCTCCACAACGCTGCTGATTTGTCGCACACTGCGACCCTGCTGCTCCCTCTCGGCCGCAATCAAGCCCGGCAGCATTGTCATGAAGCTGTGTAGTGCAGCCGCAGCCGAGCGACTGATCCGTCCAGCCGACTGCTTGCTCCACTCGGGCATCATTCCAGGTATGTATATGTGCGCTGCGACTGAGAGGGGCACCCCAGTGCTGCGGTTTTATGGGCAAGGTGTCAGTGTATCGGCGACAACGTGCCGGTACGGACCTGCGCTACGGATGTGTGCACAGTCCGTGACGGCTGATGCACCGGCCTGCCTCCCGCCAACCATTCTGGCAATAACATTACAGTCGCGACGTGCCTCGGCGATTATATTGGGAAGGAGCATGAAGGCACACCGTTGGTATGATGCACGTGCGGCTGACCAACCGTCGGACTGCCCATCGCAGAGGCTGCCGTCACAGCATGCCGGTCGGATCCGGACGTATTGCCAGAGCTCCTTCCGCCGGACGTGGAGCATCTCGCCACACCATGGTGGGCAGCCTTTTGAAAAAAACCAGCGGATCTTCTACTAGCACCCATCTGTGTGACCAGATCCAGCAACGGTCGGATTTGAGCTTCAGCGACGCATCGGTCCTCGGCGATAGTACTTGCCATTCAGTGGCAGCTCCGAGGTCCTAGCTCCGACGTCCTGGCGCAGCTATGCTTGGCAGCCAGTACCTGGCAACCACCGGCTCCCAACTTCTCCAGCTACCGCTGGACCTTGGATCCACCTTACCTGCCGAGAAGGATGCTTTCAGCCCCAGTAGAATACAGCGCAGCTGCTGCCGTCATACGACTCGCGCGCGGTCGTAGTACAATGTTCCTGCTGACTGTGCTGCAGTATGCGATCTTGCTGTCAGCGGCGCCGTGGCGTGTCATGAGGGGCTTCAACGTCACAAGTGGCTTCCCAGCCGCGCCATCGCGCAGTCGCGCCGGCTTGGTGGGGAAACAGCCAGCATCAGTATTACTATCTGGTATGGACTACGAACCCACGCTACTGATCGATACGATACTGATATTGGATGCAACAGGGATCGCAAGCGGGCCGAGGTGCTGCGACAGCACTGGCTGCTGCTGTCCCTGCACTGGGCCGCATGCAGCACCGGCAGCTGTGGGGGAGGCGACGCCTGCGGCGTCGGGGAAGCATGTGCTTCGCGGGCCTGCCGCATCTTCACTTCACAGTCGAACTCTGCACTCAGTTCACCACTTTCTGCGTCTGCTTGATACATGCGCAATGCTTGCCTCAGCCGGCGCAGGCGCAACATGTTGCGGCGATGTACATCGCCGCACCCTGCACCTGTTTCTCGGCAGCACTCGTGCCACTCTAGACCCTTGCACTTCAGGCGCACTGTGCGTCGGGGAAGCATGTGCCGACGGCTGGCCCTACGGCCACAGCAGCTGCGGCTTTGGGTGGCACCTGTGGGCGCACATCAAACAGTGCAAAGGCGGCGCCTGTGGCAATCTCATGTGAGTCTCCATGACGCTGACAGCCATGCACAGCAGATCTTCTGCGCACGAAGTGTACAACAAGTCCTTGCGGTAGTGCGGCGGCAGTTGGCGGTACCGCGGCATTCCGCCGCACATGTGCGGCATTCTGCATTCGCGGGCCTGCCGCATCTTCACTTCACAGTCGAACTCTGCACTCAGTTCACCACTTTCTGCGTCTGCTTGATACATGCGCAATGCTTGCCTCAGCCGGCGCAGGCGCAACATGTTGCGGCGATGT